>Ga0074199_1001152_pt2 | contig 19760 bp, 16 predicted proteins | sample EPASupsiteSAE347_FD_64528 | JGI IMG/M metagenome (GOLD analysis project Ga0074199, IMG submission 64528) | Bioremediated contaminated groundwater from EPA Superfund site, New Mexico - Sample SAE3-47 | ecosystem: Environmental > Aquatic > Deep subsurface > Groundwater > Contaminated ...
AACCTTTTTAAAAAAGGGGACCAGCATGATCCGCTCATTATTCTCAGGCCGCACCGGCATGACCGGCCAGCAGTTGCAGCTGGACACCATCGCCAACAACCTGGCCAACGTCAACACCGCCGGCTTCAAGAAAAGCCGGGCCCAGTTCGAGGATCTTTACTACCAGGAACTCCGGGCCATGGGCACGGAAACCGCCGATGGCGGCAGGGTTCCTTCCGGCATCCAGGTGGGCCTCGGTGTCCGCCCCACCTCGGTGCAGAAGATCTTCACCCAGGGCAGCCTCACCGAAACGGGCAACGAACTGGATTTCGCCATCGAGGGCAGTGGATTTTTCAAGGTGGTCCGCGACGGCCAGGACTACTTCACCAGGGCCGGCGCCTTCAGCCTTGATGGAGACGGCAATGTGGTCACCCAGAACGGCGACCGTCTCCAGCCCGAATTCACCGTGCCCCAGGGAACAACCTCCATCGGCATCAACAGCAATGGCTTGCTCGAAGCCAAGGATGCCCAGCAGCAGGTGTTGGCCACCGTCCAGCTCACCCTGCACAGTTTTGTCAATCCGGGCGGCCTGCGCAGCACCGGCGCCAATCTTTTCCTGGAAACCGAGGCCTCCGGCGCCCCCACCGAAGCCAACCCCGGCACCGATGGGCTGGGCACCATCCAGCAGCGTTTCATCGAGGTCTCCAACGTGGATGTCACCGAGGAGCTGGTCAACATGATCATCACCCAGCGGGCCTACGAGGTTAACTCCAAATCGGTCACCACGGCGGACAAGCTGCTGGAAGTGGCGAACACCCTGGTCCGCTAAGAGGAATGACTAAGATGCTGTTGCGCCTGTTCACCATTGCCCTGCTGCTCTGCCTCGCCTGCCCGCTCCCCGGACAGGCGGCGGACCCCATTGCGACCCCGGACCTTGCCTCGCTGGAAAAGATCTTCAGCGAGGTCGTGCTCCAGGATTCCCCCTGGCCCAAGGAAGACGTCCAGATCACCAATTTCAACGTCCGCCCCCTGGCCATGGCCTTGCCGGCAGGCAGTTTTGACTACCGGATCACCCAGAAGCCCAATGACACCCGCCCCGGCAAAAAACAGGTGACCGCCGCCATCCTGCAGGAGGGAAAGGAGCAGGGGCAGCTGAAGATGAGCGGTGAGCTGCGGCTTTTCGGCACGGTGGTCAATACGACGAAACGGTTGAGCCGCAACGATATCATCACCAATGAGGACATCGCCGCCAAGCGGCAGGACATCTCCATGCTCGATGCAGGGTTGATCCAAGACCCGAAACAGGCGGTGGGGCAGAAGCTGAAAACCTCGCTGCCGGCCGGGGCCATCCTCTATGCCCAGAACCTTGACGCCCCTCCCCTGGTAAACCGGGGCGAGATGGTGACCATCATGGCGAAATCACAGGCCATCCAGATAACCGCGCCAGGAGAGGCCCGAAATTCCGGAGCGCTCGGCGAAACAATCCGGGTCAAGAACCTCACCAGCCGCCGCGAGATCCAGGCCCGGGTCCTGTCCGCCGGGGTGGTGGAGGCCGAATTTTGAAACAGATGCCCCTTTCATTAAAGGAGAAGCGTATGCGCACCACACTCCACACCACCGTCATCCTTCTGCTCGCAGGGCTTTCCGGCTGCGCGGGCAGCCAGCAGGCCCAGCAGTTGCCGGAGCGCTACACCCTGCCCACTCCGCCCCGGGCCGCGCAAGCCCAGCCGGAGGGAACGATCTATGCGGCCAGCAGCGGCCTGGACCTCTACGCGGACAGCCGGGCGAAACGGATCGGCGACATCGTTCTGGTCCGCATCGTGGAGACCTCCAAGGGTAACAAGGAGGCCAACACCAAGACCGAGCGCGAATCAACGGTCACCGGCGGCGTTTCCAGCCTCTTCGGGCTGGAAACCTGGCTGGCGGACAAGAATCACCGCTTCTCTCCCTCGCTCACCGAGATCCAGGCCAAGCTAACCAATGATTTCGAGGGCAAGGGCAAGACCGACCGGAAAAGCAACGTGACCGCCACCATCTCGGCCAGGGTCATCGACATCACCACCGACGGCAACCTGAACATCCGCGGCTACCAGGAGGTGAAGGTCAACAATGAAACCCAGCACATCATTCTTTCCGGCATCATCCGGCCGCAGGATGTCGCCCAGGACAACTCGGTCCTTTCGACCCATGTTGCCGACGCCCGGATCGAATACAGCGGCCAGGGGGTTCTTGGCGACAAGCAGCAACCGGGCTGGCTGGCCAGGGCCTTGGACAACGTCTGGCCGTTTTGAGGATAAAGGCGCAAGGATAAAGGTGAAAGAAACGACCTTTATCCTTTAACCTTGTGCCTTGCTCCTGTTGACTAGGCAAAATATTCCTTTCTCTCCGAGGGTGACCCCATGAAAAAAAGAATATTTCCTTTAAAAAAGGCACATTACAACACCTGCCTCTCCCGTGGCACATTGCTTGCTAGGATAGCAAGGTACAGGCTCCGCAGAATACACGCCGAGGACAGCTCCATGCAGACGACGACCATGACCTCCCAAAAGAACCCAGCGCAGACTTTTCCGCGCACCACGCTGTTCTTTGTCTGCGCGCTGCTGCTCGGGCTGCTCCTCAACGCCAGCCTGGCCCATGCCGTGCGCCTCAAAGACCTGGCCACGGTGAAGGGGGTGCGGAACAACCAGCTGGTGGGTTACGGCATCGTGGTCGGCCTGAACGGCACCGGCGACGGCAACAAGGCCGCCTTTACCGGCCAGGGTCTCACCAACATGCTCAACAATCTCGGGGTCAAGGTGGACCCGGAAGCCACCAAGGTGAAAAATATCGCCTCCGTCATGGTGACCGCCACCCTGCCTCCCTTTTTCAAGGCGGGCCAGAGCCTCGACGTGACCATTTCCTCGGTGGGCGACGCAACCTCCCTACAGGGCGGCACCCTGCTGGCCACCCCGCTGAAAGGTCTGGACAACAACATCTACGCCATGGCCCAGGGCCCCATCAGCACCGGGGGCGATCCCGCAGCCCGCGGCGCGGCCAAGCAGGCAAATCACCCGACCGTGGCCCGGATCAGCAACGGCGCCTCGGTGGAGCGCGAAGTCCCGGTGAGCTTTGCCAACAAGGAAAGCATCACCATCAGCCTGGCCACGCCGGATTTCACCACGATCTCCCTGATGAAAACCGCCATCGACACCTACCTGGGCGGCGCTTACGCCACCGCCCGTGACGGCGCCTCGGTGGATGTGGCTGTCCCGCCCAAATACAAAGCCCAGGAGGTCGCCCTGCTGGCGGCCCTGGAAAATATCGAAATCAACCCGGAACGCAAGGCCCGGGTGGTTCTCAACGAACGGACCGGCACGGTGGTCATGGGCGACAACGTCACCCTCAACCAGTTCGCCCTGTCCCATGGCAACCTGAGCCTGCAGGTCAAGCCCCCGCCACAGCCCGGCGTTCCGGCCAACTCCCCCAATGACCCCATCCGGGTCGGGCAGAAGGTGGTGACCATGCAATCGGGCGTGACCCTGGGCGAGGTGGTGCGGGCCTTGAACTCGGTGGGCGTGGCCCCCCGCGAACTCATCGCCATCTTTCAGGCCATCAAGGCCGCTGGCGCCTTGCAGGCCGAGCTGGAAATCATTTAGTAAGTTAGAAATTATTTTCTGGCAGGAAATAATTTCGTTAACGCACTTACCCCGTTTATCGGGATTAGGAGCCGCCATGGATATCACCAGCGAAGCAACCGCCGGACTCAAGGGAATCACCAATTCGACCGATACGCTCAAAGAGAAGAAACTCCGCGAGGCGTGCGCAGGATTCGAGGCCCTGATGCTCAAGCAGATCCTGAGCCAGGCCCGGCAGGGTATCGAAAAGAGCGGCCTGCTTGACGGCGGCTACGGCGAGGAAATGTTCCAGTCCATCCAAGACGATCAGATGACCCAGAAAATGGCGGGAAGCAACGGTCTCGGCTTTGGCGAAATGCTCTACCGGCAACTCTCGCAAGCCCATATCCCAGCGAGCAAGGAGAAATAGGCCATGCAACACACGGAAACAGCGGAACAACACTCCCTGCCCGCCAAATTTTTCGAAACCCTGGAGCAGCAAGTCATGCTTTCCCAGGACATGCTCGCCATCTTGACTGAAGAGCAAAAAGCCCTGGTGAGCATGGACATGCAGGGGCTCATCCAGGTGAGCGCCAAGAAGGAAAACCGGCTGAGCCGCATCCAGGCCCTGGATTGCCTGCTCGCCGAGTTGGCCGGCAGGCTGCGCCCGGATGCACACGGAAAAACCGCCCGGCTTGCCGCCCTCATCCCCCTGCTCGCCCCGGAAGAAGGGGAAAAACTCCGCCAGTACCGGCAGAAGCTGACCGGGCTGCGGGAGGAGATCCTCGGCCGCAACCAGATCAACAAACATTTTGCCTCGGATGTGAAACATTATCTGAACGATGCCATCTCCCTGATCACCAGCGGGATCGCGGACCGCCCCATTTACGGACTCAACGGCCTGAGCAGGAAGCCCTCGCTGAATCAACCCTCTTTGTTGAGCAGGGAGGTCTAGGCCATGGCCGGCATCTCCCATGTGCTGAGCATTGCCAAAGAGGCGCTCCTCACCCACCAGCTTTCGCTCCAGGTGGCGTCGCACAATATCGCCAACGTTGACACCGCGGGCTATACCAGGCAATCGCTGCAGCTGGAAACCCACAACGCGACCCCCATCAGCTCCGGCATGCTGGGCGGCGGCGTCAAGGGCACAAACATCCTGAGAAACTACGACCAGTTCATGGTGCAGCGGCTGGCCAGCCAGGAATCAAACCTGGGCAGCCTGGAGGCGCAGCAGGAATCCATGCGGCTGGTGGAAACCGTGTTCAACGAAGCGCCGGGCCTTGCCATCAACGACCTGATGAACCAATTCTGGAGCAGCTGGCAGGATCTGGCCGACAACCCGGAAATATCCGGGACCAGACAGGCGGTAATCCAATCCTCCCAGCTGATCATCGACCAGCTGCACACCATGACCAGCGAGATGACCCAGGCCAAGTTCGATATCGGGGTCAGCCTGGACACGGCCATCGGAGACGTCAACTCCATCGTCAGCCAGATCGCCGATCTCAACGTGGAGATTTCCGGCACGGAATCCGCGGCGGGCCAGGCCAACGACCTGCGCGACAAACGCGACACCCTGGTCAACGATCTCTCCAAGCTTTTGGACATCTCTTTTTTCGAAGACAAAAACGGCGCCTACACCATCCTCATGGCCGACGGCCACACCCTGGTAGAAAGCAATGAATCCTGGCAGGTGGACTGGGAAAACAACGAACTCATCTGGGTAAACACCGACAACGACGGCGCGGAAACGCGGCGTCCCATCGGCGGAGGCGCTGAGCTGGGCGGCAAGATCGGAGGCTGGCTCGAGGTGCGCGGCAACCTGATTGAAGGCGACCCGGACAATTTCCTCGGCCGGCTGGACGCCTTTGCCAACTCCCTGATCCGGGAACTCAACCAGCAGCACACCCAGGGGGTCGGGCTTAACCTGTTCAGCGACACCCTGACCGGCGCCGAGGTGGCGAAAAATGTCGCCCGGCTCACCTCCACCGTGGATGCCACCACCGACATCACCTCCATCCCCGCCGGAAGCATCACCATCAACGACCGGGAGATTGGCGATATTATCGGCGGCGGCGACCAGAACGGTCTGGCCATGACCAAAGCCAACAACGCCGTGACCGCCATCAATGCGGCCGAGGCCGGAGTCGAAGCGCGCTTGACCACGCTGACGGCCGGCACGGCAGTTGACGCGACAACAAACATCCTGGCGGGAGACGTCATCAGCCTGACCGTCAACGACGTTGCCGTCAGCTACACCGTGGTTGCGGGCGACGTGGGCAATGCGGCCAACTTTTCCGCAAATCTGGCCGCGGAAATCACCAATGATCTCTCCGCATACAACAGCCTCGCCACCACCGCCAATCCCGTAACCATCGAGGCGATGGCCGGCGACGGCACCAATGGCGGCGTTGCCAATTCCATCGTTTTTTACAACCTAAACGAGGGCGATGGTTCCTCGATCACCGTGGCCAATCTGGGCATAACCCGGGCGGGCCTCCCCATGGCCTTCACCTCCGATCTCGGCCTCGACGCCATCAACGGCAACAGCTACACCGCCGACGCCACCCACAACACCGGCGAGATCACCATTTTTTCCACGGCCTCCTACACCATCAATGCCGGGGCGGACGACGTCATCCTGGCCCAGCTTGGCCTTACCAACCCGCCATTCACCTTTGACACGCAATCCGGCGACGGCACCATCACCTATGGCCCGGATATCAGCAATCAGGGGCCCTTGCTTCCCGGATACGATTATTTCGACGAACTCGACACCACCGGCAGCTTCGACATCTGGGTATACAACAACGATGGCTCCCTGGCCATGGCCCAGCCCGTCACCGTCTCCATGGAGCGGGTGTACGACCTGGACGATGCGGTCCGCGCCATCGACACCGCCATGATAAACGCGGGCGCTGTCACCGGCGGTACGCCCTGGATCGATGCCTCACCTTACGGCAACAGCCTGCGGCTCACCCCGGACGCCAGCCACCAGTTCGCCTTTGCCAACGACACCTCGAACTTCCTCCAGGTTGCAGGGCTCAACACCTTTTTCTCCGGCAACAGCGCGGCAACCATCTCCCTGAACAGCATGATCGCGGGCGATCTCAACACCCTTGCCGCAGCCACCGTTGGCCCGCAGGGACAAATATTTCGCGGGGACAACACCAATTCGCTCAAGATTACCAACATCCAGCACGATGAGTATGTGACCTTTACCGGCGGCGCCCGGAACACCCTGGACGGCTTTTACAACACCCTGGTGGGCCAGGTTGCCAACACCACGCGCACCATCACCCACTCCTACGATTCCACGGTGCTGGTCAACAAGCAGGTAAAGGAAATGCGCGATTCTGTTTCCGGGGTTTCCCTGGACGAAGAGATGGCAAGCCTGGTCAAATACCAGCACGCTTACACCGCTGCCGCCCGCCTCATCACCATGTCGGACGAGATGCTGCAAACCCTGCTTGATTCGGTGCGATAGGAGAAAAGCCATGCGGATCACCATGCAGTCCATCCATTACAATATCCTGACGAATCTCAATAAGATCACCACGGATATGAACCGGATCAACACCGAGATCTCCTCGGGCAAGCAGATGTCCACGATCTCCGATGATCCGGTCAATCTGGTCACCGCCCTGGGGCTCAGGAGCAACCTTACCCAGATCACCTCCTACCAGGACAATCTCCTTTTCGGCGACAAGACCATCACCGCCGCGGAAAACAGCCTCACCCAGATGAAAAATCTGGCCCTGCGGGCAAAAACCCTGGCCATTCAGCAGGTCAACGCCTCGGTCACTCCGGAAAACCGTGCCAGCGCCGGGGAAGAGGTCCGCCATCTCTGGGAACAATCCATTCTCCTGGCCAACAGCGAGGTGAACGGCAAATACGTCTTCGGCGGCTACCGGACCACGGGCTACACCGACGCCGAACCAGCGCCGTTTATCGCCGATCTGGTGGATGGATACCGGATCAACGGCAACGCCGTCGCCAGCACCAGCCCATTCCTGACCTCCACCGTAAACAACGCCCCGCCCGCCGATCTGGCAGCCAATGACCTGCTGATCAACGGGGTGGACATCGGCGCGGTGGACCTCAATACCGGAGTAACCAACGGTCTCAACATGGATGGGGCTTCCAAACTTGCCGCCGCCATAAACGGGGCAGCCACCAGCCCGGCCGTCAGCGCGAACCTCACCACCCTTACCTACTCCTCCGCCGCAACCACCGCCGCGGCGGCAACGGGGAATATCACCATGACCGTCAACGGCGTGGCGATTACCGTCCCGGTAACCCTGGGCGACTCGGCAGCCACGGTCAATGCGGCCTTTGTCGCCACGGTGAATTCCGCCACCGGCCTGACCGGCGTGGTCGCGGAAATCGGCGATACCACCAACGGCGCAGCCAACGATACCCTGATTTTGAAAAACGCCGGAACGGGCGACAGTTCAGCCATTGATATCACCGCCTTCAATACCGGCGGCACAGGGACAAGCATCAATTTCGCCATTGCGGCGCAGGCTGCCGACGCCACCCACAACACCGGCCAGATATCCCTTTCCTCCACCGACTCTTTCACCATTACCACCAGCGCGGTGGACGACACCATCCTCAACCGTATCGGCCTTGGCGGGGGGGCAATCGGCTTTGCCGACGCGGCCGGAGATGGAACCTTGCGCTACGGCTCCGCCCTGGCCGCCGGGGATCTCACCATCAACGGCACCGCCATCGGGGCCACGGCCAACGATGGCCTCTCCTCCATCTACGCCGACGCCTCGGCAGCGGCCAAGGCCAAGGCCATCAACGACCTGGCCGCCACCACCGGAGTTTCCGCCGACATCACCCCGGTCTACCGGACCGCCAGCGGCGCGGTCATCCCAGGCACCTTGAACTCCGGCGATCTGGTGATCAACGGGGTGGACATCTTTGACGGCAGCTCGGCAACCAATCCCGACCCAGCCACGATCATTGCCCAGGATGGGGACAACACCATCATCGAGGCGATCAACGCCAAATCCGGCTCCACCGGCATCGTCGCCACCAGGGACAGCGACGGCATTATCACCCTGGCTGCCAAGGATGGCCGCAACCTGCAGATCCAGACCTCGGCCAACGGGGAAAATATTACCCACTTAAACGGCGCGGCCGCCAATACCCCGGCCAGCATGGTTTATTACGGCTCGGTCCAGCTGGATTCGGCCCATCAATTCTTTGTGGAAACAACGCCCATCGGCACCGCGCCCAACATCTACGAGCCGGGCCTGGAAGCGCTTGGTCTTGGCGGCGGCGTGGTCGCTACCGGCGAAAGCCTGGATGTGGCCGACGATGGCCGGTTGCAGGTGATCACCATCCAGAAAAAAGATGGCAATGTCCGCTACGCCGGTGATCCGGACCATGATCTGGCCATCAAGGTGGGCAAGGAAAGCACCCTGGAGGTGGCTAAAAACGGGAAAACCGCTGTCATGGACACCGGAATTTTCTCAACGCTCAAACAGTTTGAAGATGCCCTGCGCGGCCAGAACTTCAACACCGTCACCGGCATCTACAATGCCACGGACACCACGGCCACGCTGGACAGCGGCAATACCGGCCTTGAGCAGCAATTCAAGTCATTCACCGATGGCGCCATCTCCATCACGGTGACCGATCATTCCTATTACCCGCCCAGGGATTTCACCATGGATGTCGGGGTGGATATCGCCACGGACAGCCCGGTTTCCATTGCCGCGAAGATAAACGGCATTCCGGGGATGACCGCCTCCTGGGACGCGGACGGAGCCTTGAAGTTGGAAACCAGCGATACAGCCAGGTACTCCTTTTCCTACGAAGACACCAGCGGCTTTCTCGACATGGCGGGCATCACCCATGAACAGATGCAGGTCCAGGCCCTTGAAAAATCCATTGCCGATTTCGACACGGTCATGGAAAGCCTGACCAGCCAGATCTCCGACTTTGGCGCCCGGGCGAACCGGATCATTGTCCAGCAGCAGATTTATACGAACCTTGAATTATCCACCAAGGAAAATCTCTCGGAAAAGGAAGACACCGATATCACCAAGGCCTTGCTGGAACTCAAGAGCAAGGAAACGGCCTACGAGGCCGCCCTTGCGGCCGCGGCCAAAACCATGCAGCTGAGCCTGGTGGATTATCTCAAATAACTAGGCCGTCGTGGCAAAATAATCTTGCCGTATAAATGGCAGGCGCGGCATAAGGAGCCGTAACGGAACAGCCGGGCTATCACTTTTATTCCATAACGGCTCCTAAGCATTGTTTTCTCTTTGCAAAAAAGGGAGAATGCGTTCAGGGAAGAGCGTACTCCATCATCCATCAAGCCAGGGAGGGCGAAGACCATGCTGATACTTGCCAGAAAACCAGGAGAGGCCATTGCCATCGGCGATGGTATTAAGATCCGGGTTCTTGAGATAAAGGGGGGCCAGGTGAAGATCGGGGTCGAAGCCCCGGCCGAGGTCATGGTCCACCGGGAAGAGATATACCTCCGCATCGTGGAGGAAAACACCCGGGCCGCGGAGGCTCCGGCGGATCTTTCTTCCCTTGCCTCTGTTTTCAGCACCGACAAAGCACGGACCAAGCCGCCACAGAGCGGAAAATAAAAGACAGGAAAGAAAAACACGATGAAAGCACCCGCACACCGTTACACTGCTCTTCAGCCCCAAGGGAGGAAAGGATGATGCACGCCATGGCCACAACAACCTGCACGGAAAAACATGGGGAAATCACGGTGTCCACCAGCCGTTTCGGCCAACTGCCGGTAAACCCGGAGAAGATCATCACCATGACCTCCCCCTTCCTGGGTTTCCCGGACTCAAAACGGTTCATTATCAAGCCGCACGGAGAAGATTCGCCGTTTCTCTGGCTTCAGTCCTTGGACGAACCGAAGCTCGCCTTTGTGGTCACCCAGGCCGCTATCCTGATCCCCCAGTACCAGCCGGAAATTTCCGGTCCTGTCCGGCAGGAACTGCAAGCCCCCGCGGAGCAACTGCTTGACATTCTGCTCATCCTGACCATCCCCAGGGAAAACCCGGAAGGGATGACAGCCAACCTGCTCGGCCCGGTGGCGATCAATCCCCAGACGCGGCTGGCCAAACAGGTTCTGCAGGATCCCACGCGCTACGACGCCTGCTGGCCCGTCTTCACCATGGACCACGCGGAATAGCCTGACAACGAAAGATGAGAGAGATGAGAAAAAAAGACGGAACTGCCTTGAGGGGACAACGAAGAAAAGAAAGGCGTGAAGATGGGCCGGGCTCTACTTGACCAAGGTTTCGGAGAGCAGGCTACCCATCATTTTATCGGCAAGCCGGTAAGGATCGACCTGATATTCGCCGCGGGCAATTTCTTCCTTGAGGGCCTGAACCCTGTCCGCACGAACGTCCGGAGTCTGATCAAGGATATCCTTGGCCTTTTGCACCTCCAGGGATCCGGCCGACAGGACCACGCGATCCGTGGGCAGGACGGCGCTTTCAGCCCTGGCGGCGGCAGAGCTTTCAGTTTTTTTAACCTGAACCTTCTCTGTTTTGATCGGTGGAAAAATGCCTGTTAGTTTCATGACCGGATCCTTGCTTCCCTGCAGGTTGCGTGCAGCCACTTGTGGAGATTGAGGCCTCAGGGACACCCTGTCCCTATCTTCACCCACACCCTTGTATTTATCATATCGGAATCTTAATTACAAACTTAAAATAAAAAACTCCCTCCCCAAAAAACACCGTAATTCAACCGGAAGCCGACCATCCATCACCCGGTTTCCGGTCTCGCCTTCCCTGCCATGGCGCGATTGCGCCCCGGGATGTTGTACGGCGGAACGCGGGGCAGTGTTGCCAAACGGCCATGCGGCTGGTAGTATCATGCCCCATGATCCAGCAAGAACCTGTGTACCTCATCGACGGCAGCGCCTACATCTACCGGGCCTACCATGCCATTGCCCCGCTCACCAACAAGAGCGGCCTGCCCACCCATGCGGTTTACGGGTTCACCAACATCCTGCTCCGGGTTTTGCGGGAAAAGGCGCCCAGGTTTCTCGGCATCGCCTTTGACGTGCGGGGCCCCAACTTCCGCCATGAGATGTACCCGGACTACAAGGCGAATCGTCCGGCCATGCCCGACGACCTTGCCTGCCAGATCCCCTACATCAAGGAGATCGTCGCCGCCCACAACATCGCCTGCCTGGAACGTCAGGGCTTCGAGGCCGACGACCTGATCGCCTCGGCGGCCAAAAAACTCGCGGCCCAGGGCCACCCGGTGATCGTGGTCTCCGGGGACAAAGACCTGTTGCAGCTGGTTTCTGAAACCATCACCGTCTGGGATCCCATGCGGGATCTGTTCATGAACCCCGCTGCGGTGCAAAAAAAATACAATATCCCGGTGGACCACCTCCTTGATTTCTTTGCCCTGATGGGCGACAGCTCGGACAACGTGCCGGGGGTGGCGGGCATCGGCCCGAAAACCGCGGAAAAATTGATCAATCAATGCGAATCGCTGGAAGGACTCTATCAGAATATCGAGACCATCTCCCAGGCAAAGCTGAAGGAAAAGCTCCTGGCCAACAGGGAAAACGCCTTTCTCTCCCGCCAACTCATCGCCCTGAAAGATGATCTTGCCTCGCCGGAGCTGCAAGAATACGAAATCCCCGAGCCCAACGAGGAAAAGCTCCAGGAACTCTACACCTTCCTCGACTTCAAGCGGTTGCTGAAAACCCAAACCACTACCGCCGTTGCCCTTGAGACCAAGGGGTTCCGGCTGGTCACCACGGAAAGCCAGCTCCGGGATATCTGCCGCCAGTTGGCCACGGCCCCCCTGCTGGTGCTGGACACGGAAACCACCTCCCTTGACCCGCTGGTGGCCGAGCTGGTGGGCATCTCGCTCTGCGGCTCAGCCGAGGAGGCCTATTACCTGCCCATCGGCCACCGGGACGGGGATGGAAACTTGATGCCCAATCAGCTGGACCTGGCCCTGGCCCAAAAAAACCTGAGCCCGCTTTTTTCCGGCCCCAACCTGCCCAAACTCGGCCACAACCTCAAGTTCGATCTGCCCATCCTGGAAAACCATGGCCTCCCCCTGTCCGGGCCCCTGTGGGACACCATGATCGCCTCCTACCTCCTCGACCCTTCCCGCCGTTCCCAGAAGCTCGACGACCTGTGCCTGGAGATGCTCGGCAAACGGCTGACCAGCTTCGGCGAGGTCACGGGCAACGACAAGCGGCCGGACAGCTTTGCCTATGTTGCCCCGGAGGCGGCCAAGGACTATTCCTGCGAGGATGTGACCGGCGCCCTTCTGCTCTGGCAACAATTCCACCCCCAGCTCGAAAAGTTTGGCCTCTGGGAGCTTTTCTCCACCCTGGAGATGGAGCTGGTTCCCATCCTGGTCCGAATGGAACAGACCGGCATCACCGTGGACCAAGCCCAGCTGCACCGTCTGTCCGAGGATTTCGGCCTCCAGCTGGCGGATCTGGAAAAGACCATCTATGATCTGGCCGGGGAGGAGTTCAACATCAATTCCACCCGCCAGCTCGGCGAGATCCTCTTTGCCAAGCTGGGTCTGCCCCAGGGGAGGAAAACCAAGACCGGCTATTCCACCGATGTCAAGGTGCTGGAAAGCCTGGCCCGGCAGCACGACCTGCCCGCGGCGATCCTGGCCCACCGGACTTTGAGCAAGCTCAAGAACACCTATGTGGACAGGCTGCCGGAACTCATCCACCCCAAAACCGGGCGGGTCCACACCTCCTTCAACCAGACGGTCACCGCCACCGGCCGCTTGAGCAGCAGCAACCCCAACCTGCAAAACATCCCGATCCGCACCCCGGAGGGGCAAAAGATCCGGGCCGCCTTCGTTGCCGCGCCGGGGCAGCTCTTTTTATCGGCGGATTATTCCCAGATCGACCTGCGGGTCATGGCCCATTATGCCCAGGATCCGGCCCTGCTTGCCGCCTTCCGCGCGGGCCAGGACGTGCACAACCAGACCGCCGCCGAAATCTTTAGGGTCAACGCCGCCTTTATCTCGCCTGAAATGCGGCGGGTGGCAAAGACCATCAACTTCGGGATTATTTACGGGATCAGCGCCTTTGGCCTTGCCGCCCAGCTCAACCTGAGCCGCAAGGAAGCCGCCACCTTCATCGAGCGCTACTTTGCCCACTATGCCGGGGTGAAACGGTTCATGGAGGAGATCGTCGAAAAAGCCCGGCAAGACGGCTTTGTCACCACCCTCCTCAACCGGCGGCGTTTGCTGCCCGATATCAACAGCTCCAACAAGGCGAGCCGCGAATTCGCCGAGCGCACCGCGATCAACACCCCCATCCAGGGCACGGCAGCCGACATCATCAAGCTGGCCACCATCGCCGCCACCCACCGGATCAGCGAACAGGGGCTTGGCGCCAAGCTTTTGCTCCAGATCCACGACGAGCTGGTCTTTGAGGTCCCGGCCGGAGAGATCGAGGCGACCGGGGAGGTGGTCAAGGCGGCCATGGAAGGGGTCATGCGCCTTGACGTTCCCCTGGTGGTGAATACGGTGGTGGGGGAAAATCTGGCCAAGGTGTAAGCCCCAGCGCCACATCCCGCTATTTGCGGTTAAATCGGTTGACGGTCGTGAGGAAAAAAATTAGGATAACGTCCTGAATTTTTAACAAAACAGTATTCTCATCATATAACCATCCAGTCCGGAACCGGAAAGGATCGTAAACAACAAAACGTAACTGTTCAGCAGCGCCGCTTTGCTGCTGCCGCGGATGCGCGGAAGAGGCCGGCGAAGTGTGCCATTGCACATGAGCTGGCCGATGACACAGCGGATGCGGTGCTGCTGGACAGTTACCAATCAGGTGACACATGCTCGACTTTATGCGCCGCAAGGCCCAATCGACCTACATCCAGGCCACCATCCTGATCATCGTCCTGGTGTTTGTCTTCTGGGGGGTGGGAACAAGCCAGAAAGGCGGCCCCGACGCCATTGCCACGGTCAATGACCAGAGTATTTCCGCGCAACAGTACCAGCGAACCTACAACCAGACCCTCAACCGCTACCAGGAACAATTCGGCGGCACCTTGCCCGCCGGGCTGCTGGAGGCGCTGAACCTTAAACAGCAGGTGCTGAACCAGATGATCCAGGAACTGGTCATGCAGCAGGGCGCCAAGGAAGCAGGGTTGATCGTGGGCAGCGACGAGGTGCGCAAGGTTATCCAGGGCATGGATGCCTTCCGGGAAGAAGGGATCTTCAAGCTCGACCGCTATAAAAAGCTGCTGACCTCCTCACGGATGACCACGGCTGATTTTGAAAACAACGTGCGCAACGACCTCCTGCGCAACAAGATTCTTGCCCATCTTTCCCGGTTCGTTCGAATCTCCGACGGCGAACTCAAGGACCGGTTCGCCTTTGACAACGATCAGCTCAAGCTCGAATATGCCGCCTTCACCGCGGATGCTTTCCGAAGCTCCGGCCCGGTTGCCGATGAAGCGTTGAATCTTTTTTTTGAAGGGACCAAGCAGACCTACCTGACCGACCCGCAGGTCAAGCTCCGCTACATCACCTTTCTCAACGAACAGGCAGGGGCCACCATCCAGGTAGGCGACCAGGAGATCGAGCAGTACTACAAGCTGAACCCCGACAAATTCTCCACCCCGGAGCAACGCCAGGCCCGGCATATCCTGATCCGGTCGAGCGCCAAGGAGAGCGGTGAACTGCGAGCCACCAAGCGTAAAAAACTGGAGACCATCCTGGCGCTGGCCAAGGCCGGCAAGGATTTCAGCCAACTGGCAAGGGAACATTCCGAGGATTCAACCGCAAAAACCGGCGGGGATCTTGGTTTTTTCAGCAAGGGGCAGATGGTTGAGCCCTTTGCCGAGACAGCCTTTGCCCTCAAGGAAGGGGCGGTCAGCGGGATCGTGGAGACACAATTCGGCTTCCACCTCATCAAGCTTGAGAAAATCAAACCGGCAAACGTGACCACCTTGGCGGCGGCCCGGGAACAGATCATCAACGAGCTCAAGGCCCAGCGCGGCAAGGATCTTACCTTCCAGCTGGCAAATCAGGCCTACGAGGGGATCATCCAGGCCGGCAGCCTGGATAAGTATGCGGCCAGCGCGGCGACGCCGGTGCAGGCAACCGACTACTTTACCCAGGCCACCCCGCCTCCCGCGCTGGCAGGGCAACCCGCGCTGCTCAAAACCATCTTCACCCTGAAAAAGGGGGAACTGAGTTCCCTGCTTGAAATCAAAGGCGGCTACGCCATTGTGTACCTAGACGAGGTGAAGGAGCCCCAGGTTCCCGCGTTGACCGAGGTTCGCGCCCGGGTGGAAAAGGATTTCCTTGACGATCAGGCCCATACCAAGGCCAAGGATGCCGCCGTAGCCCTGTTGGCCCAGGCAAGGAAGGAAGGCTCCCTTGTTGCCGAGGCGGAAAAGACCAGGAACAGCGTGCAGGAAACCTCTTTTTTCACGAGAAGCCAGCAGGCGGCCAGCGGCTTGCCAGCCCCCGTTGCCGCGCAAGGGTTGAAACTCAGCGCCGCCTCTCCTTACCCCAACGGGATCGCGGAAAACGGCGCCACCTTCTATGTGCTCCATTTCAAGGAAGGCAAAACGGCAAGCGAAGAGGCATTCGCCAACCAAAAGGAAGCGCTCCGAAAGATGCTGACCCAGGAAAAACAGATGCAGGTCATGGATGCCTGGCTCGCCTATCTGCAAAGCCGGGCCAAGATCACCACCGACAAGAAATTCATGGAGCAACCATGAACCAGTAGTCTCAAGACATGCGCCACCCTGCAAGCGATTCCAGGGTGGCGCAACCGATACCCTGCCGAGATCGCTTACGAATTATCTGCCGCGACCCGGGCCCCAGAGCGGATCATCCCCAAAACGCTCCATCCACCAATCTTCCCCCTCAAGGGGTTGGTCCTCCCCCGGCACCAGGGGGATTTTGTACTTTTTCCCATACTCCAGCAAAATCTGGCACGCCTCGGTGAGCCGGTGCATTTCCAGCCCAACCCCTTCCGGCCTGTGCCGGGCAAGATCGGGATGGTGTTCCTTGCAGAGCCTCCGGTAGGCCTTTTTTATCTCCGCCAGGGTTGCCTGATCCGGCAACCCCAGAAGATTCTTGGCCGCCACGATCTTTTTCCATTCATCGTTGGTCATGCGCTTCCTGAATCAACGTCTTTTTTTCTCCAGCTCTTTTCCTCGTGCTTCCTGAGCCGGACGATGTTGTCCCGGTGCTTGATCCAGATCAATACCCCGATCCCGGACGCCAGCACGGTGTTGCTCACCGAGCCGGTGAGCAGCCAGACCAGCCCCGGCATCAGCAACGCCGCGGTGAGCGAGCCGAGGGACACATAGCCCCAGTTGTAGACCACCCCTGCAAAAATCAGCAGATCGAGACATGCCGCCACCGGCGCAAGATAGAGAAAGATGCCCAGCGCCGTTGCCACGCCCTTGCCGCCCTTGAACTTGAGATACAGCGGGTAGAGATGCCCGAGAAACGCCCCGCCGCCGCACAGCGCAATCCAGAACTCCCGCTGGCCGCTGTCCTGCAAAAACCAGCCTGCGGCCAGCATCGGCAGGATACCCTTGAGGGCATCGCAGACCAGGGTCAGCGCCCCGAGCTTTTTCCCGGCCAGCCGCGCAACATTGGTGGCGCCGATGTTGCCGCTGCCCGCGGCGCGCACGTCAACCCCTGCCACTCTTCCCAAAACCAGACCAAAAGGTATCGCGCCGATAAGGTAGGCGCCGATCACCAAAAAATATTCCATCATCCTGCCGTCCTGTCTTTAATTGAGCCTCTGCCGCACCGGATAAACAACGTGGGCATAGTAGCATCTCGCCCTCTCTTTCGCGCCAATTTTTTTTCCCAGGCTTGCCGGAAAAGCTGCCGGGCCTTGATCTCCGGCGGCTCCCGTCCCCCTATTTACAGCCCCTGAAAAACAAGGCGAAAAAAAATCCTCAAGTCCCACGGCCACCCTCCCGATAGGAATGATACGGGAGGTTTATAGCCATGCTCAATATGGATTTTATCAAAAATCCAGATACAACTTTCTGCGGAAATCCGGGTGTTTGCGCTGAATGCGCCAACCAGGGTCCAACCTGTTGCCGCTGCGGCACCAGCGAGGAAGAGCTGGTTGCCCCCCTCTCCGCCGAAGAGTGGCAGCGCATGGTGCGCCTTGTCCCGTGGATCGAAAACGGCAGGTTTGTGGTCAAGGAGCATAACTCCCAAGGTTTTATCCAGGGGATACAGGCACTTTTTCCCGGCAGCGAACACGAAGCGCTAAGCTCTTTCCCCCTGGGAGGGCACCATCTTCGCCTGGCCCAGAACAATCTGGGGCAATGCACCCTGCTCGGCCCGAGCGGCTGCCTGCTTCCGGAAACGGCCCGCCCCTATTTTTGCCAGATGTACCCTTTCTGGTTCACAGGCGAAACCCTGAAGGTCTTTGGCGATCCTCATTGTCTGGCGATCCGTTCTCTCCATACGGCTGATAGCCTGTGCGCTGCCCTGGGCACCCATCCTGAAAAACTTTCCCGGATATACTCCCGCCTGTGTCTTGCCTGGGGAATTCCTCCCCCGGACCGATATCGAGTAACTGGTGACTGATCAGTGGACTCATCGCCGTGCTCCTTGCAAGAATAATTTTCCCCTTGCCCGCAATATAAGCAAAATCCGTTCCCACCCCCTCCCCAGTCCCGCAATTTTATTTTTACCCTACTATTCCAGCATGTTGCGTCTATTTCAACAACCACAGGCGAACCCAATTCGTGTCGCGCAAGGGGAGAAAAATTTTCCTCTTATTCCCGGAAGCACACTCCCTGGCTTAAAAAAACCAAACCGGACAAAAAAACTCTTTCTTCTTGATTTAAGTCAACGCCCGAGGGGATAATTATCGCTATAGTTTGCTTAACAAATGCACCAATACGGTTACAACAACCTTTACATCAAACAAGGAGAGTGCCATGTTTTGCAACCAATGTGAACAGACCGCCAAGGGAACCGGATGCACCGCCATCGGAGTCTGCGGAAAAAATGAAGCAGTGGCCGGTCTCGAAGACCTGCTGACCCATGCCGTCCAGGGTTTGTGCCTGGTTGCCGCCGCAGGCCGCAAGGTGGGGGTTGCCGACAACGCGGTGGACCGTTTCACCTGCGAGGCGATTTTTTCCTGCCTCACCAACGTGGATTTTGACCCCAGCCGTTTTGAGGCCCTGATCCGCAAGACCGTCGAGTTGCGCGAATCTTTGAAGGCAAAGGTCAAGGGTGCGGGCGGCGCGGTTGATTTCACCGCCCCGGCCGCCACCTTTACTCCGGCGGATTCCCTGGCCGGTCTTGAGGCCCAGGGCGCGGCCCTGAACTTCATCAACACCCTGGACGCCAACCCGGACCTGCAATCCTTAAAGCAGATCACCATGTACGGGTTGCGGGGCCTTGCCGCCTACACCGACCACGCCGCCATCCTCGGCAAGGAAGACGACGCGGTCTATACCTACATCCATGAGGCCATGGGTGAGCTGACCCGCAAGGATCTCGGCCTGGACCAATTGGTTGGTCTCGCCCTGAAATGCGGCGAGGTGAACCTCAAGGCCATGGAGCTGCTGGACGCGGGCAACACCGGTACTTACGGCCATCCGACCCCCACCCCTGTACCATTGGGGCATGTCCCGGGCAAGTGTATCCTGGTCACCGGCCATGACCTCAAGGATTTGGCCATGCTGCTTGAGCAGACCAAGGGCAAGGGGATCAACATCTACACCCATGGCGAGATGCTGCCCTGCCACGGCTACCCCGAGCTGAAGAAGCACCCCCATTTTTACGGCCACTTCGGCACGGCCTGGCAGAACCAGCACAAGGAGATGCCCGAGTTCCCGGGGGCCATTCTGTTCACCACCAACTGCATCCAGAAGCCCCTTGATTCCTACAAGGATAACGTCTTCACCACCGGCCTGGTCGGCTGGCCCGGAGTAACGCACATTGGCGAGAGCAAGGATTTCAGCCCGGTCATCAACCGCGCCCTGGCCCTGCCCGGCTTCACCGATACCGTGGACAAGGACTCGGTTTTGGTGGGCTTTGCCAGAAACACCGTCCTGGGCGTGGCCGACAAGGTCATCGCCGCGGTAAAATCCAAGGCCATCCGCCATTTCTTCCTGGTGGGCGGCTGCGACGGGGCCAAGCCGGGCCGCAACTACTATACCGAACTCGTGGAACAGATCC
>Ga0074199_1001501_pt1 | contig 19736 bp, 13 predicted proteins | sample EPASupsiteSAE347_FD_64528 | JGI IMG/M metagenome (GOLD analysis project Ga0074199, IMG submission 64528) | Bioremediated contaminated groundwater from EPA Superfund site, New Mexico - Sample SAE3-47 | ecosystem: Environmental > Aquatic > Deep subsurface > Groundwater > Contaminated ...
TAAAAACCGCCTTGTCACGAAATACTGCCGGATCGATGTCCGGTTTTTGCCCGTTCTGCGCCTGCATATATGAATTCAGCAACTGCGCGAAAGAAACGTAGCGGAAAGTATGTTCCGGTCCGCCCGGTCCATACCAGTAAATATCGAAGAATCCGTCCGGTCTGACGGGAATCCGGCGTTCCCCGGCGATTATCTCGTGTTTAAGTGAGTCGAATCCGATCACTGCAACGCTGTCATAGATCAGTTCGGCGGTGAATGCCATATACGGCACGATTTGATCCTGCTTGGCGAACAGCAGGGGAATTTGACGGCAGATTCCGTCATTATCGGTGAAGAAATTGACAACACCGGGATAGGCCATCGCTTTTTGAAAGCGCGCAATCGGTACGGTGATGTTCGGGTAATTCCGCACGATTTCCGTTGGAATATCGTAGACGAAATCCCGGCTGAAATGCGAGATCAACTCCTCACCGCCAAGACGGGTCGAATCCTCCATCTGGGTTGCCAGGACAACATACCCGCTCATCCGCATTTCACGAGTAAAGGCCGAGTCGGCATATTCAGCCTGGACATTCACCCGGTCGATATCCGGCGACGAAAAAATAATATCATAGAGGATAACTTTCGCGCCGCAGGTTTTCAGATATTGGGTCGCAATTCCATAAATATCGCGCGGCCAGGGCCAGAGCGTCTGAAAATTGTTCTGAAAATAGTCGAGACTGTTCTGATCGATCGCAATGATGACCGATTCCGGCGGATGTTGTTCCGGTTGGAAATCGCGATACAAAATATCCTGTACCTGGTTTTCCCAGCGCTGGATCAGGTTATTATTATAGAGCACACCGGTAATCAGGATTATTCCGACGGCGATCCCGAGCGCAATCAGCAGTTTTTTTGTGTTAATACTCACCGCTCATCTCCTTCATTAAACGGTTTCAATGCGCTGAAAGAACTTCCCACTCAAAGCCCCAATCCCATTTATCGTAATAGAGATTGCCACCTTCCCATTCGACTTCGCCACGCTGGGAATCGACGGTTTCACTGCGCGGGTAAATCTTCGCAGGATAGAAATCGGCAGAAATACCGTCGTTGAATATCAGGCGGTAACTGTCCATCCCGTTCAGATAGAACCATTTAAGCGGTTCGTCGTCGGTTTTGCGCAAACCATAGGTCACGTCCATCGGAACCCAACCGCAAGGTGCGAAGTAAATCTCGCCCCAATCGTGCATGCTGTTACTCGGCGGTTGAAATTCCCAACCCGATTGCCAGCGCGCCGGGATGCCGTTCATGCGGCAGAGCGTGATAAAGGTCAGGGTCATCATCCCGCAATCGCCATGCAGGTTATTCACGACGTAATGCGGAATATTGTAAAAGGTTGAATACTCGCGGGCCGACGCCCAGGGAACATTCGTATCGATCCATTCGAAGAGTTTCTGCGCAATGCGGTAAGGATTGGCCTCACTTCCGACGATCTGGTGGGAGAGTTGACGCATTTCATCGGTAAAGACAATGTGCGGCGGTTCTTCCTGCAGAAAAGGTTGCAATTCAGGTGTCGGGGCCACAGCCATGACATTTTCAGCGACGATCGCTGTATACGAGCCAAAGACTTCGTAGGTATACTCAACCGAAAAACGAATAGTTGAATCATTGACGGCCGGTTTTTCAAAATAAACCGTGCGCTGAAGGGTCTGATCCGTATTTGCCAGGATATAATTCGGTGGGTCGGTCTTTGAAATCTTTATATTAATCTGGCGATTGGTGATTTCGCGCGGAAACGGAATCCAGCAACGGATGATTTTCCCGTCAGGCACGACATTTGGATTGACTGCGACACTCTGGACGATTTTCATTCTGACTGGCAGAACAGTGTTTTTCCGCGTTTTAGCGACGGCGTCTATCACTTTCCGGCAGTGCGCGTCCAGATCGAGGCCAACTTCTTCCTCAGTACCGGCTGATTTGAGCGAGTCGGCTTTCTGTTTAATAGCCTTCGCGGCTTTATCGAGACGGAAAAGATTGGGTGCGGCCGCACCGAAATACATCTTTTGCCCGTCGATCAACATATATTCCAAAGAATTCTCGGATTCCCAACGGTTCAGATCGGACTTAGTCACTTCCGGGATATATTTTTTTATATATTCAATAACCTCGGTTTCGCTCCTGTCAAAATCGAGCCGGATGCGACTCATTCGCTCCAGTTCAAATTCCAGTTGGCGCTTTTCGATAGCGCTGAGTGATTTGTTCCGGCGAAGTTCGCGCTTAACGATTTTTTCCGCTATGCTGAACTCACCTTTTTCGATCAGTGTCCGGTATTCGTTTCCGGCGCAATCCGACCAAATAATCAGGAAAAGGCCTGCGAGAAGCAACCCGCCCAGCCGGGTGATATTTCTCCTCATAATCTTGACTCCCTATTAAATATTCGCATTTGGCTGAAAATTAGAACAAAGATAATTCCTTGTCCAGAACTATTTGCAAATCGGACAAAATAATTTCATGCGAAATGTTTTTTAAATCGCCGCCGTACTCTAAATTTGAGCGCTTTCGTTATGATTTCAGACTCAGTAATAAACAGAGGCAGTCATGCATAGGATAGTTCAGCATCCGATTCTGACGATTCCAGCCGACCGGCAATTGGTAAAATTCACATTCAATGATACAATTTTAGAAGGATATGAAGGCGAAGCCGTCTCCTCGGCGCTTATCGCGCAAGGCTACCGGGAATTCGCCATTCATCGTAAGGGCGACACGCCGCAAGGTCTGTTCTGCGCCAATGGTCAGTGTTCGCACTGTACATTAATTATCGACGGTTTACCGCAAAAGTCCTGCGTAACGCCGTTAAAATCGGACATGCGGGTTAAAACCTTGCGCTACATTCCGGAAATTCCCGTTGACACCCGGCCGCTTGGCCGTCATTCGAAAAATGAAATGACCTGCGACGTATTGGTAGTCGGCGGCGGCCCTTCCGGTTTGACAGCCGCGCTTGAACTCGCAAAATTGAATTTCAACGTCATACTGGTTGACGACAAGGAAAAGTTAGGCGGCAAGCTTCTGCTCCAGACCCATAAGTTTTTCGGCTCAATCGAAGATTGCTACGCCGGCACACGCGGGATTGACATCGCCACACAACTCGAACAGGAATTGCGGGTTTGTGCCAATGTCCGGATTTTCACTAATACGACCGTTGCGGCAATTTTCAAAGATCAGAAAGCCGGATTGTTCATTAATAACCGAAATTACGCCGTCATTGCTTTCGGCGGATTGATCGTTTCGCCGGGTGCCCGCGAAAAGTCGCTGATCTTCAGCGGCAACCATTTGCCGGGTGTTTTCGGGGCAGGCGCCTTCCAGACGCTCGTGAACCGGGATTTGGTGAAAGCCAGCCAGCGGGTATTCATTGTTGGAAGCGGCAACGTCGGCCTGATCGCGGCGTACCACGCTCTGCAAGCTGGAATCGCGGCGGTCGGCATTTGCGATATTCTCGATAAAGTCTCCGGCTATAAAGTCCATGCCGATAAAATTCAGCGTATGGGCGTTCCGATCTATTTGAAACACACCGTGATCGCGGCGGAAGGCCATGGCAAAGTCGAAAGAGTAACAATCGCGGCGATTGACGACAATTTTCAGCCATTGCTGGAAACCGCAAAAACTTTCGATGTTGATACATTATTGATCGCAGTAGGATTGTCGCCGGTCGATGAATTCTACGAAATCGCCGCCAATTTTGGTTTCAAGGTCATCAAGGCCGGTGACGCGGATGAGATTGCCGAAGCCTCGTCGGCCATGTTCGGCGGCCGGATCGCGGCTCTAAATATGGCGAACCTGCTTGGTAAAAAAGTGACAATCGACGCAGCTTATACTCAAAAAGCGGAAATCCTGAAAAGCAAACCGGGACACATTTTCCCGGCGGTGCCCGTTAAACTTGACGGAAAATTCCAGCCGATCATCCGTTGTACCGAAGAAATTCCCTGCAATCCGTGTGCCTCCGTCTGCCCGGTCGATGCCATTCGCATGCAAGGTGAGCGCGACGACCTGATGGATCTTCCCTTTTATCAGGGTGGCTGTACCGGTTGCATGCAATGCGTCCTGATCTGCCCGGGGCTGGCGATCACCTTAGCCCGTAATATCGACGATAAATCGGCGGAAGTCGTCTTACCACATGAATATCTGCCGGCTTTTAAAGTCGGCGACCGGATCGCATTGACCGGGATTTCCGGTGAATTTCTGGAAGAGGGCGAAGTGCTGAAGATTCGTTACGTGAAAAAATTCAAAACACATTTAGTCCATGTTAAGACATCGGTGAAGAACGGCGCTTTCGTCGCCGGAATCCAGGTTCGACCGGGCAACGTCAGTCGAGCTATACAACCAGCCCAATTTGAATATTTACCGGATGACGGAATAGTGTGCCATTGCGAACTCGTAACGGTTAAAGAAATCCGGGATTTTATTCGTGAGCATGATATCCGCGACGTCAATCAGCTGAAATTAGCGCGGGTCGGCATGGGTGCCTGCGGCGGGAAAAATTGTTCGATGCTCCTTCCGCGATTATTCAAAGAAGCCGGAATCGATTGGCAAACAGTCGCGCCCGGCTCCAAACGCCCGCTCAGTATCGAAGTACCAATGTTTGCAATCGCTAACGAAGAGGACAATGCTTAGATGAGAACGTACGACGTTGCCATAATTGGCGCTGGCAGTATCGGGACCCCGCTCAGTTATTATCTGGCGAGGAGCGGATTGCGGATTTTGGTACTGGAAGAATTGGCCTCGGTCGGTCGTGGTCAAAACCGGGCTGCGATCGGCGGTATCCGCGCCACTCATTCCGATCCGGCCAAGGCTAAAATCTGCCAGCGAACCATTGAAATTATCAGCCGCATGAAAGCCGAACACGGTATCGAAGTCGATTGGATCGCCGGCGGTTACCTCTACCCTGTTTACGATGAAAAAAATGAGATCGTCTTTAAAAAACTGATCGAATTCCAGAAGTCGGTGGGGCTTAGAATTAACTGGATCGATCCGGCGGAGATTGAAAAACTGGTTCCCGGTATTAATCCCACCGGTCTGCGCGGCGGATCATACTCGGCCGAAGACGGTTCGGCTTCCCCTCTGAAAGTGGTCGACGCATACTACCAATTGGCAAGACGTTTCGGCGTCGAATTCAAATTTCTGGAACCGGTGACCGGCTTTAAAATCGATAACGGTAAAATCACGACAATCGTGACCAACCGAGATACTTACGCCTGCCGCTGGATTGTCAATGCGGCCGGAGGAAATGCGCGCCAGATCGGAAGTCTGATAGGCCTGGAATTACCGGTCTTCCCGGATTGCCACGAAGGCGGTATCACCGAACCGGTGCGGCGTTTCTTCGAACCGATGGTGGTCGATGTTCGGCCGGACAGCGAATCGAGCAATTATTATTTTTACCAGAATATCGAAGGTCAGGTGGTTTTCTGCATCACTCCCGAGCCGCGAATTGTCGGCACCGATTGCGACAATACGTCGGTATTCCTGCCGTTGGTCACGAAACGGATGCTGGGATTGTATCCGCGCCTGAGACATTTGCGTGTGCGGCGTACCTGGCGCGGACTCTATCCAATGACACCGGACGGTTTTCCGATCGTCGGTTTTACCCGTGAATTCAGCAATTTATTCCTGGCAATCGGCATGTGCGGGCAAGGCTTTATGATTGGTCCCGGGCTGGGTGAAATCATCGCCGAAATATTGACGAACGACCGCCATTCATATCATGAGATTCTCAGCCAGTTGAGTCTCTACCGCAATTTCGCCGGACAGGAACTGTTGAAATAATTTATTCGGAGCTTCTATGACAATAGCCATCTCAAAACGGGCCCAGGCTATAAAACCTTCACCGACGATGTCGGTCTCGGCCATGGCCAAGAAAATGTCAGCCGAAGGTTTTTCGATCATCAATTTCGGCGTTGGTGAACCTGATTTCGACACGCCCGAATATATCAAACAGGCTGCCCGCCAGGCGATTGACGATAATTTCACGCGCTATACGATTTCGGCGGGTATCCTTGAATTGCGGCAGGCGATCGCCGCCAAACTTAAACGTGATAATGAAATTGACTATTCACCCGAGGAAATTATGGTTTCGCCTGGGGGTAAAGCCGCCATAATCAGCGTCCTCACCGCTATCTGTAATCCGGGTGATGAAATCCTGATCCCGGTGCCTTATTGGGTCAGCTATCCTTCTCAGGTTGAAATGCTGGACGGTATCCCGGTGTTCATGCCAACCGATGAATCGACCAATTTCAAAATCACAGCCGATCAATTGGAATCTGTGCTGGCCGGGCTTTCCAAACCGAAGGCGTTGATCCTTAATTCGCCAAATAATCCGACCGGCGCAGTCTATTCCCGCGCTGAATTGGCCGCACTCGGACAAATTTGCCTGAAATATAATCTGGCGATTATCTCGGATGAAATCTATGAGAAGTTAGTATACGGCGGTGTCCGGCATTATTCGATCGCGCAGATCTCTCCTGAACTCCGTGAAATCACAGTCGTCATCAACGGCGTTTCCAAAGCCTATGCCATGACCGGTTGGCGACTCGGTTATGCCGCCGGACCGCGCGAAGTCATTAAACGGGCTATTTCAATTCAAGAACACACCGTATCCTGTGTCAACTCGATTACTCAGAAAGCGGCCGTCGCCGCACTGAACGGTGACGATGGCAGTATTGAATCTATGCGCTGTGAATTCGAGAAACGCCGCGATTATTTGGTACGGGAATTAACGACGATTCCGTTGATCGATTGTCCCATGCCGGCCGGTGCTTTTTATGCCTTTCCGAACGTTGCCCGCTACATTCACGAGAACAATGCCGGTATCTCCAATTCGGTAGAATTATGTGAGTATTTATTGAAAAATTTTCATGTCGCTTTAGTGCCCGGATCGGCTTTCGGTCGGGATGACTGTATCCGCTTTTCTTACGCCAGCAGTATGGCCAATATCATCGAAGGCGTCAGGCGGTTTAATGCTGGCCTGAAAACTTTGCGTTAAATTGCGTTTCAGCGTCGAACGACGGCGATTTTACCGGTGATGGTGTCGCCGTCCAAAGTATACGCCACAAAAATATAGACTCCGCTACTGACCAATTTTCCCTTTTCGTTACGCCCGTCCCAGAAAGCCTGTTGACCGACAACTTCGCCGTCACTGGCTTTTAAATGCCGGACGAGAGTACCGTCCAGTAACATGATCTTAACTTCCGAATTCTGCAAGAGGCCATCGATCGTGACAGGATTATCAGCCGGAATAATGAACGGCGACGGAAATGCCAGCGGCTCTTTGTATTTCTTGCCATAATAGGCGAAAGGCGATTTGTAGACTGAAATGCCTTTGGTAGTGGCGATATATACCAATCCTTCCGGCGTATCAAAGGCGATATCCAAAATGTTGTTACTTAATATTTCTGAATTGTCTGTCGTAAAGCCCTCGACATCGTTTAGCCAGATGCCATTATAAGTAAACACCTTTACTCCCGCATTGATCGTCGAAATCCATTTATTGTTCATCCCGTCAACTTTAATACGGCACTCTTTAGCGAAGGAAATGTTCGACAACTGTGATGAATTGATTTCCGAGAAGATATTTGTCGGGAAATTGTCCGAAACCGTAGCGCGCTGGATGCCGCCGGCAGTCATTATCCAGAGTTCATTTTCCAGATCGAACGCCAGGGCAAAAACCGAATTACTGGCTAAACCATGGCTGGTCGTAACCCAGTACCATTTGTCATCGGATTTATCGAAAAGTGTATTGTTGTAATCCAGCACTGCGATGCCGCCATTGGAGACCGGAGAATCGGTGTGAGGTTCGGAGCTAAACCAGACGCGCCCGGCCGGATCGAAGACAATCGACGTTACCAGATAGTTCAGATAATGCCCTGATTCGGTGCCGCTGAAATGAGCCCAGCGATTATCGGGAGTCAGGACGGCGATGCAGCTGTCGTTCTGCGAAAATTGATTGGCGATCCAGATATTTTTGTTATTATCCAACGTCATGTAACCAACCGCGAGATAATTATCACCTCCGCCATAGCCGGCTGAAGCGGTCAATTTGCCATCCGTCGTATCATAAACAGTATAATTGTTCAAATCATCCGGATTGAATCTCAGCAGACCACCACCCCGCAAACCGGCCAGAAATGACCCGAAAAGCGAAGCATAATATTCGTCGTCTCGCTTAAGCAAAGTATATATCCGATTCAGATCTGGTAAAGTATACGCAATTGTATCACTGACTAAATAATTCCAGTCGGCCTGAGCGTGATCGCTGATATTTATAGTGTAGTAATCTTTAACGATATTGTACCAGCCGTTTTCAGTCTGGAAACTGATCCCGCGCGCGGAAGCCGCGACCAATTTACCATCATCGCCAACATATAGCGACGTGTTGACATTGTCCAGAATCGTATTCGGAATATATAATCTCTCGGTTGCCTGATCAATTTTAAGTAATCCCTTGTAATTAGTACCTCCCCAGACAATTCCGTCGTCATCAATTAAAATCCGGTTGACCGCAGTCTGACTTAAAGTTTGCCAGGTGTTATCTGCATAGCGGAAAATACCACTGGTTGTAACGGCCATCAAATTACCGGATTGGTCGAGTGTTATTTGTGCGATTGAATTACCCGGGCCGCTGCCCAATTTGCTGGCAGTGCTTCCGTTAATCTGAAAAATGTCAGCTCCGTATGAACAAATTACAGCGTTATTATATTCAATAACACCGGTAACGTTATCCTGCCCCGTCATGTTGATCCTGATCCAGTTGCTGGAATCCTTCAGATTGGCCGCCGATAAATTTGCACAAAACAATCCGACATCGGTTGCGACCCATAAGGTATCCCGGATTACTTTCAGGTTGTTGATCCGGGAAAATGTCATCGGGAAGTTTTCGTAGCGATCGCGGTAAGTATACTTATCATGATCGATTTTTAAATACGAAATACCTTGTTTGACATTAAACTGGTAAGCGACAAAGGCCAGATCCGAATCGAAAGTGATCGCTTCGATGGAAGTAAATTCATCACCAAACTGCTGGTCATTGAAGATCATCTCAATAGTATTTTTAACGGGATTCCAGACATTAATCACACCATTCGGAGCATTCATGCCCAGCCAGATACAACCCAAACTGTCCGGTGCGAGGCGTTGAATATCAGTATTTGAAAGCCCGTCACGCGGACCGAATACATTGAAATGTCCGGAAGTCTTATCGAATTCGACCAGGCCGCCGGGACTGGCGGCATAAATTGTATTTCCAATCTGAGACAATTCGAGTAAAGTCAGAGCCGAAGTATAGCTGTCCCATTCGCCAACAATGCTTTGCGGTCGGAGAATGACCGGAATCATAAACAGTAAAAGCAAGCTCCGCATGAGTTACTTAGTACCCTGTAAACGGATCGAGCGGATCAAATTCGTCATTTCGATCATGTTCAACGCGGCATCCCAACCCTTATTACCGGCTTTTGTGCCGGCTCGTTCCAAGGCCTGTTCGATATTTTCAGTCGTCAGCACACCAAAAATCACCGGCACATCCGAATCAATGGATAACCGGGCAATTCCTTTGGAAGCTTCATTGGCGACCATATCAAAATGCGGCGTTGCGCCGCGAATGACGGCCCCGAGACAAATTACACCATCGAATTGTCCGGAATTGGCGAGTTCGCGGGCGATCCGGGGAATTTCGAATGCGCCCGGCACCCAGTAAAGATGGATGTCGTTTTCATCCGCGCCGTGTCTTTTCAGGCAATCCAGCGCCCCGGAAAGCAATTCTTTTGTAATCATATCGTTGAAGCGGCTGGCAACGATCGCTACTTTCATTTTCTCGGCGGAAAGTACGCCTTCATGCAATTTAGTCATTTGACACCTGTTTATTTTTTAAGATTAAATGTCCCATTTTATCGCGCTTGGTCTTGAGATATTTTTCATTTTTCGGATTGGGCGGAATCTCGATCGAAATCCGCTCGACAATCTCAAGATTGAATCCCTGAAGTCCAATGATCTTTTTCGGATTGTTGGTCAACAGGCACATTTTACGCACTCCCAGATCGGATAGAATCTGGGCGCCCATGCCGTAATCGCGCAGGTCAGCTAAAAAGCCCAACTTGATGTTGGCTTCGACGGTATCCATACCTTCATCCTGCAATTTATAAGCGGAGATTTTATGCCGTAGTCCGATCCCGCGTCCCTCCTGTCGCAAATATAATACGACCCCGCGACCGGCCTTGGCGACGATTTCGAGGGCTTTATGAAGCTGGTCGCCGCAATCGCATCGCAGGGAACCGAAAACATCGCCGGTCAGGCATTCCGAATGAACACGCACCATTACCGGATCGTGTGTGCGGACATCACCCATGACCATTGCGACATGCTCCTTTTCGGTCAATTTATCGATATAAACGACAATCCTGAAAACACCGAATTGCGTCGGCAGATCGGCTTCACTCACCCGTTCGATGTAACGCTCGGTCTTGCGGCGATACTCGATCAGATCCTGTACGGTAATTATCTTGACGCCGTGCGCTTGTGCAATTTGTTCCAGAGTCTCACCGCGCGCCATTTCCCCGTTTTCATCCATAATTTCACACATGACGCTGACCGGAGTCAATCCCGCCATTCGGGCCAGATCGACCGAGGCTTCTGTATGACCGGCGCGTCGCAAAACGCCGCCCGATCGGGCAACGATGGGGAAAATATGTCCCGGCCGGCCGAAGTCTTCCGGTTTCGTGCGTAGGTCGGCCAATGCGTTAATCGTTACTGCCCGGTCGTAAGCTGAAATACCCGTCGTGGTACCTTGCTTTAAGTCCACGCTGACCGTAAAGCGGGTATTGTGCAGAGCAGTGTTTTCCTGCACCATCAATTTCAGATCGAGCTCTTTAGCCCGCTCCTCGTTAAGTCCGGCACACAGCAGACCGCGGGCATATTTCGCCATGAAATTGACGGAAACCGGCGTGACTTTCTCGGCCGCCATGATAAAATCGCCCTCGTTTTCGCGATTCTCGTCATCGACGACGATCACGAAACGACCGTTTTTTATTTCGTCGATAGCGGCTTTTATCGAATCAAATCTCATTCAATCATCTCACTTTCCGTAGAATTGCTATTGGCTGAATCCCCAGTGTTTTACTCTTTCAAAGGTTAAAGGTTCTTTGGGCGGCCGGCCGACAATATTTTCGATGTATTTGGCAAGAATATCAACTTCAAGATTGACGTAATCACCGACTTTTTTCAGACCAAGATTAGTTCCGGACAGCGTCGCCGGGATCAATGCCACCTGCACTTCATTATTTTCGATTTCGGCGACTGTCAGACTAATGCCGTTAATGGTCAGCGAGCCTTTTTCCACAATATAATTTTGAATCGAATCGGGAACCGCGATACGCAGAGTTCCGGCGGAGCCTTCGTGTTTCAGCGCAACGATCGGCGCCATCGCGTCCACATGTCCCTGCACAAAATGGCCGCCGAAACGACCACCGGCCGCCATAGCCCGTTCGAGATTGACACGGTCGCCGCGTCGTAAAATAGCCAGGGTTGTGCGGGAAAGAGTTTCGCTAACCGCTTGCGCTTCGAAAAAGTCTGTTCCGAACGTTTCGGCCGTCAGACAAACGCCATCGACGGCGATACTGTCGCCTTCCTGCAAATCGCTTAAAATTCTTTTAGCGGCGATCCTGAAGCGGCGGCCTTCGGCGTTATCGGTAATACCGCGAATTTCACCGATCTCTTCGATAATTCCGGTAAACATCAGGTCAATTTCCCCTGTAAGAGTACGTCGGCGCCCAATTGCTCGACCCGTTCCCATTCTACCGTGACGGCTTGGTCAAGCGATTTCATCAAACCGGACAGCGCCCGCAATCCTTCGCCCAGAAATTTTGGTGCGACGAAAATCTGTAATTCATCGACCAATCGCTGAGCGATCAGCGAGCCGGCGAGTTGACTGCCGCCTTCGCAGTAAATTGAAGTAATTCCGAATTCAGCCAATTTCCCGAGTGCGTCCGGTAATGCCAGCCAGCCGAATTCATCTTTTGGACTATTGATTATTTTTATATTGCCGGCCTGATACTGACGAATTTTTTCCGTCTTATCGTTACAATCCGTGACAATCACCGTCCGATGGCGGAATTCATCTGTCACTAACTGCATTCGCGGCGGCATATTCAGGGCTTCATCCAGCACGACCCGGTAGGGAATAAAACCGGAACGATCTTCCGGTAAAAGCGCCGGATCGTCTTTATAAATCGTGCCCATTCCAACCATCACGGCGTCATGCCTGAGGCGTTGATCCAAAACGAACCGGCGGGCTTCATTTCCCGTAATCCAGCGACTCTTTCCGGTGGCATCAGCGATAAATCCATCGATAGTCAGGGCTAATTTCAGTGTGATCCAGGGCCGCTTCTTTTCCATAAAAGTAAAGAATCCGCGATTGACCCGGCGAGCTTCGTCTTCCAGAACTCCCACCTGAACTTTCAGCCCGGCGTCTTCCAGGATTTTAACGCCAGCCCCGCTAACACGCGGATTCGGATCGATTGTGCCGATGTAAACTTCGCGGATTCCAGCTTTGATGATGGCATCCACGCAAGGCGGCGTCTTGCCGTAGTAACAGCACGGTTCCAGGTTGACATAAAGAGCGGCGTTCCGGGCGGCTTCTCCGGCCTGCGCCAGCGCCATGACTTCGGCGTGAGGAGCACCGAAATGGACATGAAACCCCTCACCGACGACTATTCCGTCATTCACGATTACAGCACCCACGACCGGATTAGGACTCGTAAAACCGCGCCCTTTTTCCGCCAGTTCCAGAGTTCGTTTCAGCCATTTTTCCGTTTGATTCATAAAAAAAACCCGATTGCGCTCGGGATTATTCATCTTCTTCCATCCGGACTTTTACCGTCGGTGTCTGGGTTTCACAGACTCGGCCCTGCTTTCAGCAGGACTCGCGGACTTTGACCGCCGGTCAGGATTTTCACCCTGCCCCGAAGACGCGAACGTAATTTATAATGCAATCAGCGTAGTTGCAAGACCCGGATATATGCCGGTCAATTTATGCCAGCAAATCCACTGTCAACAGACAAGTCATAAGCGCAAAGTCGATCAGCTGTTTGATCTCGACATATTCGTTGGCAACATGAAAGGCGTTATCGTCACCCGGACCCCAGCCGACCGCCGCGATGCCGTTCAGGCAAAGCGTTTTCGCATACGTGCCGCCGCCCTGCCCGATCGCATGCGGTTCGAGATTGAGATATTCTTTCGCGTTGGCCTTGATCATCGCAACCAGTTCGACATCCGGACTAATGGAATGCGGCTGATTTGTCGAAACCACATCAACCTTGAATTTTCCGTCCGGAACCCTGGCGATGCAATCCTGTAATTGTCCCAGCAGAATTTTTTCCGTCTGGCCGGGAACAGAGCGAATATCGATGTAAATATAGCAGGTACCCGGAACGATATTGGAAGCCACGCCGCCGTGAATTTCTCCCAGATTGAGCGTCGGATGACCAAGCACCGGATGCACCTGGTAATTGAACTTTAATTTTTCGAGTTCGTTGACGAGTTTCGCCATCATGAAAACAGCGTTGACACCCTTTTCCGGGGTGGAACCGTGCGCCTGTTTGCCGATCGCAGTGATTTTGATAACCGTCCGACCTTTCTCGGCGACATCGATTTCCAGCATGTTGCCGCCAATGTCCGGCACGACTGCCATAGTCGGGTCGATCAGGTGCTCATCAACTAAATAGCCGATTCCATAATTGATACCGTCCGGATCTTCGGCTTCTTCGTCCGACAATGCGGCCACCATCAATTCACCCTTTAATTGCTGATCGATGCCGAGTTTCTTGAGAACCTGTGCCGCGATCAGGATCGAAACCAGCGGGCCTTTATTATCGAGAGTACCGCGGCCAAACAGTTTACCGTCTTTCTCGATTACATTGAACGGATCGGTATCCCAGCCTTCACCGGCGGGGACGATGTCCATGTGAGCTGGCATCAGTAGACGTTGACCACTCTTATTCTGACCAAGTCGGGAGATGACATTCGGGCGTCCCTCCATCCGGGCAAAAATCTCGTAGGCAATGCCAGCCTGTTTCAGTTCGCGGGTAACAATTTCGGCGACACGATACTCTTCGCCACGCATTTTTAAAAACGGAAATTCCGGTAATTTTTCCGAAACGACGTTTATAGTTTTCTGCCTTACCATTTCGCTGACTAAAGCAACGATCCTGGCGCGGATTTCAGACTGATTGAATTCAAAATAGTCCTGTAATTGCGCTTTAAGATTCATTTGACCTCCTGATTTTAACATATTCAATTTGATGGAGAACTTAAAAGATTTACCGGTATAAATCAATGGTTCTTCACCTCGTTTACTGGCTGTCTCGATTAAAAAATAAATACTTGAAACTGAAACCGAAGATTATTTATATTGCATTAGAATGAGAGTCGAAAAAGGAAGGCATTCGGTGAAATTGAAAAAAGAACTCAGATTACTGGATGTATTTTGTATCGCCAGCGGCTCGATGATCAGTTCCGGCCTGTTCATTTTGCCTGGCCTGGCGCAAGCCCTGAGCGGCCCTTCGGTTTTCATTGCATATTTAATTGCCGGACTCTTAGCCGCAACGGGAATGCTCAGTCAGGCCGAACTGGTTTCAGCCATGCCGAAAGCCGGCGGCACTTATTTTCACTCGACGCGCAGTATGGGTCCATTGGTCGGAACCGTTGACGGTATTCTGACCTGGGTTTCATTATCTCTTAAAAGCGCCTTCGCACTGGTCGGGATGGCAGTCCTGGCCAGATTGTTTATCAATTTTAATATTCATTTTCTGTCGATAATGCTGTGTCTGGTCTTCATCGGATTGAATCTGGTTGGATTAAAAGAGGCCAGCCGATTCCAGATATTTCTCGTGTTGATCCTGTTCGCTATCCTGGTTTTGTATATATTTAACGGTATCCCGGCGGTGGATGTGCGGCGCTTCCACCCTTTTACGCCACACGGAATTTCCAGTCTCTTCGGTACAGCCGGTTTCGTTTTCATTTCCTACGGTGGTTTGCTGAAAATTTCCAGTATCGCCGAAGAGGTTCAAGATTCGGGAAAGATACTGCCGCGGGCCATGATTCTTTCCCTGCTGACAGTGACCGCATTATATATGCTGGTAGTCATGGTCACGACCGGAATCTTACCGGCTGAACGGGTGGAAGGCTCATTATTTCCGCTAATTGACGGAGCTGGAGAAATTCTCGGTCTGCCGGGAACAATTATCATGGGCATCGGAGCGACGCTGGCCTTTATTGCCACGGCAAACGCCGGTATCATGTCGGCCTCCCGCTTCCCGCTGGCTTTGAGCCGGGACGGCCTGGTCCCGTCGGTGCTCGGTCACATCAATCAGCGTTTCGGCACGCCGCATATATCCGTCATCACTACCGGCCTGTTCATGATTCTGGCTTTATTTCTGAAAATCGATCTGCTGGTCAAGGTCACTTCTACAATATTAATTATTACCTACGTCCTGAGTTGCTTATCGATAATCCTGCTGCGCGAAAGCCGTTTACAGAATTACCAGCCGATTTTCAAAGCCCCCTTCTACCCGGTTTTGCAAATTGTCGGATTACTGGGATTTGGATATTTGATTTACAGCATGGGTCGGCCGGCACTGCTTTCCAGTCTGGCATTTATCCTTTTTGGAGTGGCTGTTTACTGGTTTTACGGACGAAACGCCGTAAAAGGCGAATATGCACTGCTCCACCTGATCGAACGTCTGACCAGCATGGATCTGACTAAAAACTTACTGGAGAGCGAACTCAAGGAAATAATCCGCGAACGGGATGATATTATTCAGGACCGCTTCGATAGTATAATCGAAGATTGCCAGGTTATTGATTATAACGCCAGCCTAACAACCATCGAACTATTTCAAAATGTCGCGGATAAGATCGCGGTCAGTTTGAACCTGGATGCTGACGAATTGACCCGACAATTGCTGGAACGTGAATCGGAAAGCAGTACGGCCATCACACCGCATCTTGCCATTCCGCACCTAATTATAGACGGTAAAGAAACATTTGACATTCTGCTTGTCCGCAATCGACAAGGCATTTATTTTTCTGAAAATTCACCGGCCGTGGAAGCCGTACTTTTCCTCTTCGGGTCCAAAGACGAGCGTAATTTTCACCTGAAAGCCCTGTCATCAATTGCCCAGATTATCCAGGAATCCGGATTTCTCGAAAAATGGCGGAACGCTAAAAACGCCCAATCTTTACGTGATATCTTTCTGCTCGGTAAACGCATCCGGCAGTGATGGACCGACTGAATTAATTTTAATCAAACGATGAAATATAATGCCACACCGCCAACGGCGATGACTGCTCCGGTTATTTCCCGGAATGTCACTTTTTCCTTGAGGATCAGAATCGCCAGAGGGATGATTAACACCGGCACGATCGACATGATGGTCGAGGCAATCCCGGCCGCCGTGTGTTGAACGGCATACAACGAGAGCGAAACACCCAGAAAAGGTCCGAAGAACGCGCCTATCGTCGTATATTTTAATGCATTCAGGTTACGGACAGACTGCATGAATTGCGGAACCCGCCGTAACACTAACAATACTATACCAAAGCCCAGTACACCGGTAATGACGCGAATCTGGGTTGCGGCAAAGGCGTTATAATTGCCCATGCCATATTTGCTGAGGATCAGACCGACGGCCTGCCCCACTGCTCCGCCAAACGCGCACAAAATGCCGGATATCGGATGCGAAAATTTCAACGCGCCGTTGGTTTCGTTGCGCTCAATAACTACGATAGCAACTCCGGATAGGGTCAGGATCATTGCCAAAATCTCCCAGTGATTCATCGTTTCGCCAAGGAACAGCCAACTGATAACGGCAGTAATCGGCGGCACTAATGACATTACCAGCATCGAAATGCGCGCTCCGACGATTATATAGGCCCGGAACAGAAAATAATCACCAATCACGAAACCGATCAGACCGGATAACGAAAGCCAGATCCAGGCGTGTAATCCGGCCGCCAGTGGCACGAACTGATGCCGGAAAATCCCGTTTAAGAGACTCAGAAAAATGAAGGCTAACACCAGCCGGATGAAATTTACCTGCAAGGAACCGATCTTCTTGCTGGCCGCCTCGAATGAAAGCGAGGTAAACGACCAGCACATTGCCGTCAACAGCGCTGCTAATTCTCCCATATGCGTCGCTGACATTTCGATTCTTACCTTATCCTATTTTTCCCAAATTTCCTGTTGATATCCGAAAATAAAATCGGCGCGACCGAAATCCGACCGCGCCAACTTATCTTAAAAATTTAATTATCTGGCACCGATCCCGAGCCATTCGCCGATGATCGGTCCGTATCTGACGGCCAATCCGACAGTTACGATCGATACTGTGGACATTAACTTAATCACGATATTGAGGCACGGACCGGCGGTATCCTTGCACGGATCACCAACCGTATCGCCAACCACTGCGGCTTTATGAGCGTAACTGCCTTTGCCTCCCAGGTTGCCTTCCTCGATATACTTCTTGGCATTGTCCCAGGCGCCGCCGGCATTATTCAGCATAACCGCCAGCACGAAGCCGGTAGTCAGCCCTCCGACTAAAACCCCCAGAACTCCCGCAACGCCGAGTATCAAACCCGTCATAACCGGTACTGAGATCACGAGTAATGACGGCAGAACCATTTCGTGCTGAGCGCCTTTCGTACTGATCGCAACGCAACTGGCATAATCAGGATCGTCCTTGCCTTCCATAATGCCCGGTTTTTCACGGAACTGACGACGAACTTCCTCGACCATATTTCCGGCCGCCCGGCCGACGGCTTTCATAACCAACGCACTGAACACGAAAGTCACCATCGCTCCCAGGAAAATTCCGATCAGCACACGCGGGTTCATCAGTGTTACGTTATAATAAGCAATCCACTGCGGCAGATGTAAATTGACCGCTACCAATTCCTGTAATGTTTTCAATGACGCAGCCGCATCAAACTGAATGTGCATTTCGGTCAGCAGATTCTGCAGGATTGTGCTATCTGTAATAATATGCGAAAACTGGGCTTTGATTTCTTCGATATAGGCGGCGACTAAGGCCATAGCGGTCAGCGCGGCCGAACCTATGGCAAAGCCTTTGCCGGTCGCGGCGGTCGTGTTACCCAGTGAATCCAGCGCGTCCGTCCGTTGACGAACCTCTTTCGGTAATCCGCTCATTTCGGCGTTACCGCCGGCATTATCGGCAATCGGACCGTAAGCATCGGTCGCCAGGGTGATACCGAGGGTAGATAGCATGCCGATCGCGGCGAAACTGATTCCATATAATCCGAGATTGATATGATTCGGATCGGCACCAAAACCGCCCGCAAAGGCATAGCTCAATCCAATTCCGAGGCAGGCGACTAAAACCGGGAAACCGGTCGAAAGCATTCCGGTTGAAAGGCCGGCTATAATAACTGTGGCCGGACCGGTCTTGGTCTGCTCCGCGATCCAGCGCGTCGGTTTATATGATTGTGATGTATAGTATTCAGTCAGTTTACCGATGACCCAACCGACCAGTAATCCGGTAACGACCGAAGCCGCAATTCCCATCGGCAGTTTCAGTAAATAAAGCAGACCGGCTGTAAATATTGCAATTAAAACAACACTAAGGTTGACGCCCCGCGCTAAAGCCTTTAACAGTGTACGCTGATCGGCTTTCTCTTCCGTTCTCACTGCCAGAGCTCCTATCACGGAAAATATGTTACCGACACCGGCGACGATCATTGGCGCCAGCAAAGCGGCTAAGATTTTATGGAACGGATGCCCCTGAAATGCGGCTACACCGAGTGCCGCTGTAGCAAGGATCGCTCCGCAATAGGATTCGTACAGATCGGCGCCCATACCGGCAACGTCACCCACATTGTCACCGACATTATCGGCGATAGTGGCCGGATTACGCGGATCGTCTTCCGGAATTCCGGCTTCTACCTTACCGACCAGGTCGGCACCGACATCTGCGGCTTTCGTAAAAATGCCACCGCCAACACGTGCGAACAGGGCTTGTAATGACGCACCCATCCCGAAGGTCAGCATCGTGGTTGTTATCGCCGCCAGACTCATCTGATCGTAACCCAGACGTGGCACTAACCAGTACAGAATCGTAAACCACATGGAAATATCGAACAATCCCAGGCCGACTACGACTAATCCCATGACAGCGCCGGAACGGAAGGCGATCTGCAATCCGGCATTTAGCGATTTACGAGCTCCTTCCGCGGTGCGGTTGGATGCTAAAGTCGCCGTACTCATACCGAAGAAACCGGCTAAAGCCGAGAAAAAACCTCCAGTCAGAAATGAGAACGGCACCCACTTATTCTGAACATGCAGCCCGAATGCCATTAATAAAAATATTAAAAATATCACTCCAAAAAATATCGCGACAACCTTGTACTGTTGCCTGAGGTACGCGAATGCGCCTTTCCGTACAGCCAACGCGATCTTTTGCATCTGGTTGTTCCCCGGATCGCTCTTCAACATCAATTTGTAGAAAATGTAGGCGGCGACCATGGCGATGATCGATCCGATCGGTGCGATTAAAAACATATATTTAAGTCCCATACAGCAATAACCTCCTTTGAGATTTTCCTGAAATCTTTAAACAATAATCCGATTTCAATTTTTCTTTTTACTAAAAATAATCACTATAAAAATAACGGCGGAAATATAGAGCTAATCCGGCAAATTCTCA
>Ga0074199_1001504_pt1 | contig 19726 bp, 13 predicted proteins | sample EPASupsiteSAE347_FD_64528 | JGI IMG/M metagenome (GOLD analysis project Ga0074199, IMG submission 64528) | Bioremediated contaminated groundwater from EPA Superfund site, New Mexico - Sample SAE3-47 | ecosystem: Environmental > Aquatic > Deep subsurface > Groundwater > Contaminated ...
TTCAGGATCGGTGGAGTTTCTAATGACTATCAAGGAAAAAGAGATCAAGAGAGCTGTAAAAGAAGGCTATGCTAGAATTGCAAAGCAAGCTACATCATATTATTCGTCCCGGAGCTGCTGCGGTTGCAGTGATATTCCGGAAGCAGTAAGCAAGAGGATGGGCTATTCTGATGAGGAGATCTCAGCCGCTCCACCGGAATCGAACATGGGGCTGGGTTGCGGCAATCCCGTTGCTCTGGCATCTCTAAAAGAGGGAGAGATAGTTTTGGACATGGGTGCAGGAGGTGGATTTGATTGCTTCCTGGCCTCCTCTCGAGTGGGTGCATCAGGAAAGATCATAGGTGTGGATATCACCTCTGAGATGGTAGATCGGGCCAGGGCCAACGCCCGCAAAGGCGGATATACCAATATTGATTTTCGCCAGGGAGACCTGGAGAATATGCCGGTGGCGGACAGATATGTGGACGTAGTCATCTCCAACTGCGCCATCAATCTCATTCCCAACAAGAATATGGCCTTCAGAGAGGCTTTTCGGGTGCTCAAGCCCGGCGGAAGGCTAGCGGTTTCTGATGTTGTATTGACCAAAGAGCTGCCGGAATTTGTGAAGAGTTCCAGCAAAGCCTATATCGGCTGCCTGGCTGGAGCCATCATGAAGGACGAATATCTGAAGATCATCAAAAGCGTGGGCTTTTCAGAGGTAAATGTGGTAGCTGAGTCGAACTTTCCTGTAGAATCACTCCTCTGTGAGACAGCCGGACCGGCAGTCATTGAGATGCCAAGCATTTCCGCAGAGCAGCAAAAGGAAGTTGCCGATTCTGTTTTAAGCATAAAGGTCAGTGCAGTGAAGCCCAAGTAGTTGATTTCGATGAAGGTCGGTTTACCATTTTTTCTGGCAATTATCATTGCTGCAACTGCATCGATCCCGCAATCGCAGGCAGGCTGCTCAGTGGGAGGATGTGGAAGTGGCAGTGACTCCTGGCTGGAATCGGCTCAATCATTCATGAACTCTGATGTCCCTCTTGTGGGCGTCGCCGGAACACAGAGCACAAACAGCATCAGCACGGGAAGCTTCCAGGCCGGCCGGGCTGCAGGCGAAGCTAGATCCATGAGCGTCAACAGCACATCCGCAAGCACAGTTTCAAGCATAAGTGGGGCGTATGTTGCGACCGGCAGCCGGGCAGCATCATTTCCGGCACCGGGCATGCTAAAATCCCTGGATGCCATATCTGAAAAGGATGTGGTGCTGGACGTATCCGGCAGTAGATCCCCAGGCCAGGCTCATATCAGAGGCAGCATTAATTTGCCTGCCAAGAACCTTTTTTATGAGAATGGAACGCTTCGTAGTGCAGCAGATCAGGCCGCGATTTTGGGAAAAGCTGGCATCTCCCAGGAAGATGCATTGATGGTCTACTCAGACTCATTTGGCTCGGGTGAAGCAACCGCAGTTCTCTATGCGCTGCGCCGCCTGGGGCATGATAATGTCAGGGCTCTGGATGGCGGACTGGATAACTGGATTGCAGCAAGTCTGCCCATGGAGACAAAGGAGAATGTGCGCTCTCCTGTAAGCTATGCTACGCTTCCTGGAGCCGAGCTTTTAGTTGATTATGATTATGTCAAGTCAGGCCAGGCCCAGATGGTAGATGCCAGGAGCTTTCAGGAATTCGGCAAATCCAGAATTCTCAATGCCACCTTTATCAGCCCAGAGAGTGTGCTGGAAGGGGGCAGGCTGAAGAATGGGACGGATCTCAAGGATACTTTTGCTCGATTGAACTCCGGCCGGACGGCGGTGGTCTACTCGGATGACATTTATGGGGCATCTGTTGTGTGGTTTGCCCTACAGCTCATGGGATTTGATGCCGGGATTTATTCCTGGCAGGATTGGCAGGCCCATGAGGCCAGATCGATCTAAATTTCTTCAGCAGCGCAGCTGCAGCTTGGGCAGGAGCTACAGCTTCCGCCCTCCTCTGCGATCTCATCGTCGCAGATCATCTCCATTCTATCCACCCCCCACTCAGGCGGCTTCCATCCATCCTCTGCGTAAGATGTTGCTTCGCCAACAGTCACCGTGGCGCTGGCTGCGGCCATCCCCCCGCCTGATCCGTCCAGGGCATGAGCCTGCACCCTAGCGGTGTTCACGAACCTGCCGTTTTGCGCTGCCTGGACCCGGTATTCGATGAACCGTCTCTGGCCGGCCGGGATGGCAGTCGTCACCCAGACCCGATTCTGTCCCTCCATCTGGGGCTCGGCTGAAGCATTCAGGAGCTGCAGGCCCACGGGCAGGGAGTCTGTGATCTGGGCAGCCAGGCTCACATTGGCCCGATTTTGCAGAAGGATGCGATACCATATGACCCGGCTGTCGACGGGATCGATCCAGGCCTGCTTTTCCAGGAGCATATCCGGCTGGCAGCATCCCAGCCAGCCGAATTGCATGACGCTCATATTGCCGGCCGTCACCCACTGGTCATCATGCCCGCCAGAGGCGTAGACCAGATTGACCAGCTCATCCTGGGGATCGGTCAGATTTAGCCTCAGGCTAATGGTCACAGACTGGCCGATGCTCAGATAGAGCAGAGACCAATTAGCATATCCGGGCGCCAGCTTCGCGGGCTTGAGCGATGAGCTCAGGTAATCGGTTCCCGTAGGGAAGATGTCCCAGACGTAGACCGGGCCGAGAGCAGAGTTGCCGTCGTTTTGCACAGTAATGGTATAATCGGCTGCAACGGTTCCTGGCACCAGTTGCCCGGTCTTGTTCAGAGTGAGATGGGGTCGGTCAAAGCGTGAGGTTCCACCCAGGTGGACCTTGCGCTGCAAGGAATACTGGCCCACGTACTCTTCATCCAGGTCCAGCATGCTCCTGTTGCCGGATTCATAGGCTGCCCGGAAGCGTCCCTGGCCGCGATAGCTGAGGTTGCTGGACATATCATTTAGTCCTCCGGCTTTGGTCGCCTCCCGGATATAGTCCGCTCCTCTCACCTCCTGGCCCAGGTAGCTCTTGCCCGAGCTCTTCGACCAGATGCCGGACTTCCATTTGCCGTAGCCGTAAGCCGGATCGGAGCTGACGGACAGATCTTTGGCCATGTAGCTTTCAGCGGTGCTGATCAGCTCTTCACTCTGGTAGGAACCGTTGCCGTGCTCGTAGCTCCTCTGGCTCTTCTTGAGGCGCTGGTCGCTGGCCGCCTGGCCCTGGCCGGTGGCATTGCGGACCAGGAGAACATTGCTGCCGTAGTCCTCAAGGCTCTGGTTGAACCGGAAAGTTCCAGTGTAGTCCTGAGTGGACTCGAAGACCGGCGAGGGCTTGACTGCCTGACCGTCTTTCTTGAGCACCCCTTGATGGGCCTGGCCCTGCATAGAGCCCTCGGCTGATAGGAGCGTCTCGTTCTTATCAACCAGTAGCTTTTGGTCCATCTCCAGGCTCTTAGCATAACGGATCTGCTGACTGGTCGATGCCTGTGTGGCCCGGTTGTGGCTAATGGTCGAGGAAGAGATCTCTGAGTCATAATTTATCGACTTGCCGCCGGGCAAGGAGAAGCTGGTGGGCCGGTATATGGCTTTGAGCGATCCGGCGGTGCTTATCGAGCGGTTTTGCATCTGCAAGGCCGCGACCTCTTCGCTGCGGTAGTCACCGCTGCCGTGCTCCGTCTTGAGAAGGCTCGTCCCGTCGCTGTCTCGCAGCTTGACGAGGTAGGATGTGGAGACCGGTGTGAACTCCTTGCAGGTCAAAGTAACGGTGTTTCTCAGGCCTTGGCTCTCCGTCTCTGTGGAGAGGCGGCGGTAGCTGCTCACAAATCCGCTGCCTGAGACGGACGACTGGCTAAAAAAGCTCAGGTTGGTGGTGTTCTTGACCTGGAAGAAGACGTTGATGGTTCCCTTCTCGCCAGGGTCCAGCTGGCCAATACTCCAGACGTTATCCGTGCCCTGGTCTGGAGCAGGCGTAGCTGAGAGGAAGATGAGGTCTGATGAAGCTTGCTCGGTTATCACAACGTCGGTCAGACCGGTTTTCTTTAGGAGAGTTTCGTAAGTAATGGTATATCCAATGGTAGCCCCAGGCCAGATCTCCTTTAAGTCGGAGGTCTTGTTCAGAAGGATAGGTTGAGCAGGCATTTTTTCTACATTCACAGAGATCGTGTCCTTGGCCTCGGCTATTGTTGCCTCACTGGAACTGCCAGTAACCACGACTGTGCCTGTGAGGCTCGCTGGTGCGTCCGGCTGGACCTGGGTGGTTACGGTTATGCTGGTCGAAGATGCAAGAGCTTCTGCAGAGCTCGCAGATACGCTCTGCGAACTGGCCATCTGGGCTGCCATCTGCGAGCCAAAGGTAGTGAACGTCCAGGTGATTGTAGTGGTGCCGTCGACGTTCTGAGTTACGCTCATAGGACTGTGGTTTGAGTCCACGAAATTCAGGCCTTTGGGCAGAGTATATTCAACTGTAAAGCTATTAAGATCGATATTGCTGTCGCGATTGACTGTGATGTAAAAGACTAGCGTTTGACCTGGCAAGACATTCTGTTGGCCGGCAGTAATCGCGACCTGGAAGGCCTCTACAAGCTTGCGGTTGCCGAAGTTGACTGCTGTTGCAGGAACTTCCGATTGATCGGCTCTTGTTATCTTAACCTCGCCGCTGCTCGATACCGCGGTGTAGACATTGCTGGCGGGAGAGATTTGAGTCCAGCCATCCTGGGCTGACTCTTCGACGGTGTAGCTGCCGGGAACAATGCCGGCAAATGAGTAAGTTCCGTCGGCGGCAGTTTCTCTGCTGGCCACCTCGGTTCCCTCTTTCATGAGCTTGATAGTCCAGCCCTCCAAGCCCGGCTCGCCGCTATCTTTGGCACCGTTGCCGTTGCTGTCTTCGAACTTCAGGCCGGAAAAACCAGTGGTGCGTATATTGCCAAAATCAATGTTCGTCGGTCCGGCAACTCCTGAGACCAGAGTTATTTGATGCGTGCCCGATGCTGGATAGGACTGGGTCCAGCCGGTCTGGGCTACTTCTTCAACTGTGTAGCTTCCAGGCATAATTCCGGCAAATGAATAGGTGCCATCGGCGGTGGTCAGAGTGCTGGCGACCTCGGTACCTTCTTTCATGAGCTTGATGGTCCAGCCCTCCAAGCCCGGCTCGCCGCTATCTTTGGCACCGTTGCCGTTGCTGTCCTCGAACTTCATGCTGGAAAAACCGGTGGTGCGATAGTTGCCGAAGTTGATGTCAGTCGGCCCGGCAACTCCTGAGGTCAGCGTCACTGCGTACGTACCAGGTGAGGCAGGATAAGACTGAGTCCAGCCGGACTGTATAGCCTCTTCAACGGTATAGCTTCCAGGAGCAATGCCTGCGAAGGAGTAAGCCCCGTCCGTGCCGGTCTCTGTGCTGGCAACTTCAGTAGCACCTTTCTTGAGTTTGATGGTCCAGCCAGAGAGGCCCGGCTCGCTGGCATCCTTGGCACCGTTGCCATCCAGATCTTCGAACTTTGTGCCGGAAAATCCGGTTGTTCTGCCGTTGCCGAAGTCGATGTCCGTCGGTCCGGGAACACCTGAGACAAGAGTTATTGCGTGAGTTCCGGAGGAGGGATAGGTCTGAGTCCAGCCATCCGGAATTATTTCTTCAACGGTGAAACTGCCGGGTTCGATGCCTGCAAAAGAATAGGTGCCATCGGCGGTGGTCAGAGTGCTGGCGACCTCGGTACCTTCTTTCATGAGCTTGATGGTCCAGCCCGCCAAGCCCGGCTCGCCGCTATCTTTGGCACCGTTGCCGTTGCTGTCCTCGAACTTCATACCGGAAAAACCGATGCTGCGATAGTTGCCGAAGTCGATGTCAGTCGGTCCGGCCACTCCCGAGACCAATGTTACGGGATGCGTGCCCGGAGAGGCGGGATAAGACTGAGTCCAGCCGTCCTGGGCTACTTCTTTAACGATGTAACTGCCGGGTGCGATGCCTGCAAAAGAATAGGTGCCATCGGCGGCAGTCTCTTTGCTTGCCACCTCGGTTCCCTCTTTCATGAGCTTGATGGTCCAGCCGGAGAGGCCCGGCTCGCCGCCATCTCTGGCACCGTTGCCATTCAGATCTTCGAACTTCATGCCCGAAAAACCGGTGCTGCGATAGTTGCCGAAGTTGATGTCATTCGGTCCGGCCACTCCCGAGACCAGCGTTACGGGATGCGTTCCCGGCGAGGCCGGATAGGATTGAGTCCAGCCGTCCTGGGCTACTTCTTCGACGGTGTAGCTGCCGGGTGTAATGCCGGTAAAAGAATAAGTCCCATCGGCGGCAGTCTCTTTGCTTGCCACCTCGGTTCCCTCTTTAACGAGCTTAATCGTCCAGCCAACCAATCCCGGCTCGCCGCTATCTCTGGCGCCATTGCCATTGAGGTCCTCGAACTTCATGCCGGAAAAACCGGAAGTCCGCCAGTTACCGAAGTCGATGTTTGTCGGCCCGGATACACCCGATTCCAGCTCGACCGTATGCTTGCCGGTGGCGGGATAGGACTGGGTCCAGCCGGCCAGAACTTCTTCTTCAACAATGTAGCTGCCGGGCGCAATATCGACAAAAGAATAAGCGCCCCCTGTAGCAGTTTGAGTGCTGGCTACCTCGGTTCCTTCTTTCTTGAGCCTGATAGTCCAGTCGGCCAGACCCGGCTCGCCGCTATCTTTGACGCCGTTGCCGTTGCTATCCTCGAACTTCATGCCGGAGAAACCGCTAGCAATCACGTTGCCGAAGAGATTTTCCCGGGATGGCATGTTGGTCAGGGTTACGGAGTGGTACTCATCTGCAGGAGCCGTACGGACCCAGCCGGTCTTCTGGACCTCGTAGACCCGATAGGTGCCAGGCTGCAGATCGACGAACTCGTAAATGCCCTCCTTGCCTGGATCGGAGCTGGTGGCGGCGGTCTGCAGGAGGCTATCGCTGCTGTCTTTGAGCTGAATCTGCCAGCCGAAGAGGGGCGGCTCGTCCGCATCCCTTTGGCCGTTGGCATTCTTGTCGTGGAACTTCAGGCCGGAGATGGCAAGCTGATTGTTTCCGAAGATGTTTCCTCGGGATGGCATGTTGGTCAGGGTTACAGTATAGTACTCCTCAGCCGGAGCCGTCCGAACCCAGCCGTTCCTCTGAGCCTCGTACACCCGGTAAGTTCCTGGCTGAAGATCTACGAACTCGTAGGTTCCTTCCTTGCCCGGCTCAAAGCTTGTGGCGACTGTCTGCAGAAGTTTGTCGCTGTCATCCTTGAGCTGAATATCCCAGCCGGAGATAGGCGGCTCGTCGTCCTCTTTTTGACCGTTTGCGTTCTTATCCTGGAACTTCATGCCGGATATGGCCAAATGGTTATTTCCGAAGATATTTCCGCTAGAGGGCGAGTTGGTTAGGGTAACGGCATAGTACTCCTGCAAGGGAACAGTCCTCACCCATCCGTCCTTCTGGACTTCGTAGACCCGGTAGGAGCCGGGCTGCAGATCTACAAACTCGTAGACTCCTTCCTTGCCAGGTTCAGAGCTGGTGGTAGCGGTCTGCAGCAGTTTATCGCTGCTGTCCTTAAGCTGGATTTCCCAGCCGAGGAGGGACGGCTCGTCGTCCTCTTTTTGACCGTTTGCGTTCTTATCCTGGAACTTCATGCCGGAGATGGAGACGGGAAGATAGAATCCCGCATCCCAAATATTATCGGACAAGCCCAGCACCACCGTAATCGGACCGGCCCGATAGGTAGCCGGATCGGCATCGCTGTCTTTTGTATCATCAGTGCCGGCATCCTTGCTAGTAATGCTGTAGCCGGCCGGAGGCAGAAACTCCAGATTGTAGCTTCCAGGTGCAGGATTTTCAAAGAGAAACTCTCCGTCGGCTGTAGATGTCTGGGTGGAGACAATGTTATCACCAGAGTCTCTCAAGTTGACAGTGACTCCTTCCAGGCCCTTCTCACCTGCATCCTGCACGCCGTCGCCGTTTTCATCCACCCAGACATAGTCGCCCAGGGTGTATCTGGGCGTGATCTTCACCAGGTAGTCCTCAACCTCGCCGTCTGAGGCCGAGCCGTAGCAAGCGAGGCCCGAGGCGCTGCTGAATCTGAGGCGGGCATAGGTGTCACCGGTCTTGGCATCAGCGGGAACGGAAAAGTCAAGCTTCGTCTCACCGGCGGAGAGGGATTGGTCGGATGCGATATGCTCACCGGCATCTTCAAAGTCGCCGTCGCCGTTGAAATCCAGCCAGGCCTGGAGGACTCCCGCAGCCGAGGCGGTAACAGTTAACGTCGATGACGTGCCGACGATGATGCGGTCGGAAAATACCGCCCCGTCTTCGTCTGATCCGTCGCCAACGGCGTTGGCTGTTGGCTGGCCATCCAGCTCACTATCGATGCTCGAGCCGAGATAGGGGCCGGTCGCAAAGTGACGTGCTCCGTTGCTGGCCCGGAGGGTTTTGAAGGTGTCAGGAGCATCGCCATAGTCCATCTCAACCATGTTTGGCGCGCCGGGCAGGGTCTCGGAAGTGAGAGAGCCTCCGAATGTAGGCTCGCCCCAGAAGCCCCAGTTATTGGAAGCGTCTGGAATACAGGAGTAGCTTAGACCCTCTTTATCTTTGCCACTCAGGGGGCCTACCTGGTCCATCTCAACTCCGGCATAATTGCTGAGGTGCACTATCTCGTATTTGGAATTGCTGATACCGCTGGATGAGCCTCCAATATGCACTACCAGATATTCCCCTGGTGAAATAATTGTGTTTGCGGGAATTGTCGCCAGGATGGGTGACGAGTCGTCATCTCTTATCGTCCACAGGCCTACATTGAAGGCCGTCGAACCGACGTTCTTCAGCTCCACCCGCTCCCAGGAGGCTGTTCCTGCCTGGTTGTCGCTACCTACGGGATTGGGATAGATCTCGTTTATTATTATCTGGTTCTCGTACAGGCCAGCATCCCAGCCCAAGTAGAATCCTCCGGCAATCGTGGCTATGACAGCAGTCAGACCGCTGACCGGATCGGCGTCGCTGTCTGTGCCATCATCTCCCCGGTCCTTGGGGCTGAAGGCCTTTCCCGTAGGCGATGTGAACCTGACCCTGTAGCTGCTGGCCGAAGCCTGGAATTTGTAGCTGCCTGTGCTATCGGTTGTGGTCGTCTTTGGCGGAGTAAAGCTATTTCCGTTTTGGTCTTGCAGCTCCACGGCGACGCCTGGCAGATCGGCCTCGCCTGGGTCCTGTTTTCCATCATAGTTTCTATCATTCCAGGCCCGGCCGGAGATCTCACAACCGAAGAAGCCGAAGTTATTGGTGCTGCCTGCGCAGTCGATGCTGCCGGTGAAACTGGTTGGTGTGGTGGCGACGTAACCGGCTGGCGCGGCCATGCTCACGGTGTAGCTCCCCTTTGCCAGATTTGGAAAGGTGTACTCGCCCAGGCTCTCTCCCGCCGAGCTGGTGGGGATCATCCCCACGCCGCTAAGAGTTACCAACTGGCCGGCAAGACCCACCTCTCCAGGATCCATGATGCCGTTTCTATTGGCGTCCAGAAAGGCCCAGCCAATGAAGGTGTTCATGATGGGGGCGGGATCCCTACCGTTATAGTTATCATCGCCTATGCCGTCGAAGTCCTCGTCCACTCCGGTGTAGTCGCTCCAGTAGTTTCCCTTGGGGCGGGAGGTGAAATGTCTGCCGTTATAATAATAATCCTCGGAAGCAGTGATAAATGTATTGCTAGATGATAATGAATTGCCCGAGCTCTTCACGCAATTGTAATAGATGGTATTGTCCGCTTGTCCGATGCCGATGCCGAAGCCGCCGCTATTGGAGTTGATTTTGTTCCCGGTGATGACATTGCCGCTGCCTGAGTCGATTTCAATGCCAAAGATGTTGGAGGAGATGGTATTCGCGTTGATGGTATTGCCTTTGCCATTGGGGATGTAAATGCCGAAGGTTCCGGCGTTAATGGTGTTTCCAGTGATGGTATTGCCGTTGACAAAATCACCCGGATCGCCTAGGATGCCAGTTTCGATGGCGTTGATGGTAAACCACTTGATTTGGCAATTTAAGCAATATAATTCAAGCGTACCAGCTATGGTGGGATTGTTCTCACCGATCAACGTTATGCCATCTTTAAAAATATGAAAACCAGGGTAAGAGCCACCTTTCACACGTATGGTATCACCATAGTTAGCATCCGCCAACGCGGCTGAAATTGTGGTGTAGCCTCCGGAGCCGCTCGGATTGACTATCAACTCGGCCGCTTGAGCTGTGGGCAGCAGAAGTGCCATAATAAAAAGCAGGAGCATAAGCCTACTGCTGTCGCCGCCTCCCTTGGGTTTATGATGGATTAGATCATACTGCCAACACCGCCAACTCGATGCAGCCTGCGCGCGCCCTCCCGAGCGGCCCAAATCCTTTGCCATTGCTCCCTTTCCCTCCGCTAAAAGCACCCAGGAGTTTGGAAACGGCCGCCTATCTCCCGGAGATGCACCCCGGGTCAACACATGCGATGTATAAAATCCTTGCTATTTCTATTATATCACATAGAAATCTTTTAAAAAACACATTTAAAATCCATCATTCAGGGCAGATTTCATCTCTTTTGCGGTTTTACACAATTAGGAATATATCATAAAAAGTTTGCTAATGTATCAAGCGCAGGGCAGGTACCCGTCCTCACACATGTGATTCTTTGCTACTATTATCTGCTCATTTATGCTGAAGTTGCCCACGAACATGTGATTGATGCGTGAAACCTCGTACTTCGGCCCCCACATCTCCGGATTTTTCATATCCGGATCCAGTACCAGGTAGCCGATGCGGCCAATGCCTATGAAGTCTGCATCTATGGTTATCTCAGTGAGGTTGGGAAGCGCCTTCAATTCCATCTTAGTGGAGAGACGGGTGGCATCGGTAAACTCCTTGGATGCACTCATCTTCATGGGATAGTTATGCAGATTGGTGCTCTCCCGAAACTTCTGGTCATAAGAGAAAAGATGAGCATTGGGATTGCTCTTGCTGCCTATCTCCATCACATAATGCTCGGCTAATGCCGGCCCGATGACAATGCTGAGAACAAAAATGAGAATAATGATAAGTTCAGTAAATCCCGAAAATGCCGCTTTCGTCTTCATTTTTGCCTCAAATAATTCTCTTACACTTCCATGGAGAGATTCCACAGGTATTCTTCAGAGAGCTCCCCCGAGCAGACAGTTACCGCCGGCCCTTCCATGAAGGCTTTGCCCTCTTCAAAGCTAATCAGCAAAGGCCCGCCTTTAGTCTGCACCAAAACCTCGTCATCCATCAGTCCCAGACGGCGGGCCACACTGGCTGCAGCCACAGACCCCGTGCCGCAGGAGAGGGTCTCTCCCTCCACACCCCGCTCGAAGGTCCTGATCTCCAGAGGCTGGCCGACCTTGACAAAATTGACATTAGCCCCTTCCGGAAAGAGGCTGTTGTGTCTTATGAATGGAGCCGCTTTCATAATATCAAAATCCATATCCTCCACGAAAACAACGGCATGAGGAACTCCGGTATTGACTGCCGACACTTTGCAGCCTTCCATATCTTCAGAGATAAGAACGCCTGTGCCGCAGGCCGGTATGGAAGACCGGTCGAACAATGGCACTCCCATATTCACCTTGGCCCAAAAAGAGCCATCCCTATCTCGCACCTGCACAGGAATTATGCCTGCCAGGGTGTCCACATCGAAGAACTCGCCCACATATCCTGTGTCCCAGGCATACTTGGCGAGGCATCGTATGCCGTTGCCGCACATCTCAGCCTCTGAACCATCCGGCTGAATGAGCCTCATGCCGAGATCAGCTCGCGAGCTGTTTGTCAGGAACAAAACACCATCAGCACCTATGCCAAAATGGCGATGGCAGAGGGCGATGGCAAACCTTCTCTTCTCGCCCTCCACTACTTGCTCGCGATTCACCTCATCTACCAGGATGAAATCGTTGCCGTTTCCATGCAGCTTGGTGAAGCTCAGGCCGCGGGGCTGAAAGGGATCGTCATCAAGCTCTATCTCAGAAATATCTGCCAGCTTCATTTTATATACCATGCACCTTTTTACTTAGCTTGTGCTGATGTATACTAATTGCGCTGATGTGTGGTGATGTCATATTAAACCCATTCTACAGGTGGCACTGGATCTTCTAGAGCTGGACAGATCAATTCAGATAGCCAAAGAGGCAGTCTCGGGCGGCGCAGACTGGATTGAGGCAGGAACACCCCTTATCAAGAGCGAGGGCATGGACGCCGTGCGCGAGATGAAAAAAGCCCTGCCCGGAGTTCGAATCGTAGCCGATATGAAGACGGTGGACACGGGAGCCATGGAGGTAGAGATGGCAGCCAAAGCAGGAGCCGATATTGTAGCGTTGCTCGCGGTCTCCGATAACTCCACCATCGAAGATGCCCTGCGAGCGGCGCGAAAATACGGCGTGCAGATCATGATGGACCTTATCTCCGTTCCCGATCCCGTAAAGCGTTCTCGCGAGCTGGAAGCCCTCGGCGTGGACTATATCTGTGTTCATGTAGGCATCGACCAGCAGATGACCGGTCGCGACACAGTCGATTTCCTCAAAGAGATCGCCAAAGTGGTCACAACTCCGCTGGCAGCGGCTGGAGGCATAGATCCAGTCACCGGTGCCGAGGCTATCGCCGGCGGCGCTGCTATTGTCATTGTGGGAGGAAGCATTGTAAGAAGCGCCGATGTGACTGCCTCCGCTCGAAAAATTCGCGATGCAATAGATCATGCAGAGGTCAGTTCCGGCGAAAAAATGAGCCGAGAAGAGGAAATGGTAGCCATCTTCCGGGAAGTATCAACTCCTAATATCTCCGATGCCATGCACCGCAAAGGAGCCATGCGGGGCATCCTTCCCATCAATCTGGGCTGCAAGATCGTAGGTAGGGCTATAACTGTGCAGACCTTTGCCGGAGACTGGGCCAAACCGGTGGAGGCCATAGACCTGTGCGGACCAGGGGATGTGCTGGTCATCTACAACGGCAGCAACTTTATCGCGCCATGGGGCGGCCTGGCCACCTTGAGCAGCAAGAACCGGGGAATTGAAGGCGTGGTCATAGACGGAGCAGTGCGAGATGTTGATGAGATCAGAGATCTGTTCTACCCCATATTCTCCTCCGGTATCACGCCGAATGCAGGCGATCCCAAGGGCATGGGTGAGATCAATAGCGAGATCACCTGCGGCGGCCAGACGGTGCGACCGGGGGATTATATCGTAGGAGACGAGAGCGGAGTGGTGGTCATACCCAAAGAGAGAGCCTACGAGATAGCCCGGAGAGCCAAAGAGGTGCAGAAGATGGAAAGCAGGCTCTATGAGGAGATCCGGCGCGGCAAGACCCTCTCCACAGTGGCGAACCTGAAAAAATGGGAGAAGGTTTGATGAGGTTCATGCTTTGATGGCTCTTTGCGGTGAATCATTGACGACAAGCCGTAAATAGATTGAAATATTCTTATGAAGGCGCATAATATTCACGTGGTGGGTTAAACAGAGAGTGAGTTCGAGGAGAAATAACATGGAATTGGAGGACATCGTTTCTAAGTACCCACCCAAGCAGATAATGCTGGTTCCTATCGCTATCATAATATTGGCACTTATCAGCTTGGGCGCGACCTATCTTGCCACAGGCTCGCCTGTGAAGTTGGGGATAGAGTTTACAGGAGGCACTCTTGTCACAGTGCCGTCTACAGAATCGGAAGAAAAAGTAGCTGGGCAGTTTGATTCTTATCCTCTGGTGGACATAAGAAACATCGGCGGCAGATATATGCTCCAATTCGGTCCCATGAGCGAATCTCAGTATGCTGAGATTGTCAAGCTGGCCAACGCCAATTTCGATAGTCCGGAGATCAGGCACATTGGACCGATCTACAGCAAGGAGCTTCAGGAGCAGGTCGTCAGGTATCTTCCTCTTTCGTTCCTATTGATGGCCATAGTGGTCTTCCTGGTGTTCAGGGAACCTATCGTCTCTCTGCTGATTGTGATCAGTGCGCTGGCAGACATTTTAACGGCAGCAGCTTCCATGAACCTGACGGGGGTACAGCTCTCGCTGGGAACGGTAGCTGCTCTTCTCATGCTCATCGGCTATTCTGTCGATACCGATATCCTGCTATCCATGAGAGTATTGAAGCGCAAAGGAGCCGTGGAAGAGAAGATCGTTGGAGCGATGGGAACGGGTCTGACCATGGCCGGAACCTCAATATGTGCGGTAATATCCCTGATCATAGTCTCAAACTTCCTATACCTCATAGTGCCGTCATTTACCAGAATGGACATCATTGCCGATATGTCTGCCGTCCTGATATTCGGGCTGGCTGCAGATATCTTCAACACCTGGGTCACCAATGCCCAGGGACTCCGATGGTACCTAAATAAGCCAAAGAAGACCGCTAGGGGGCAGAGAAGATGAGCCTGTTCGAGGAATTATCAAAGGATCGAAGGGTCGTCCTATATGCGGTGTTTGTGGCTTTAGCCATCATTTCCATAGGCTTTTTCGGCTTGAAGTTCGGACTGGATCTGGAAGGCGGCTCGTATTTACAGCTGCAATTGCAGGGAGCAGAAGCACAAATCGATGTCTCGCCGGAAAAAATTCTGGAAATGCAGTTTAATGCCTCCTCCGTAGAGAAGCACGGACAGAGCTACGTGGTGACGGTGCCGGGCGTCGTTGATTCAGCGTTTGCTGATGATCTCGGCTACATAGGATCAAAGATCGCAAAAGGAGATAACAGCACCAAGATCACAATAATAGCTGCTCCTGAAACGATTATTACTAATTACCTTAAGAAAAATCTGGATGCGGATGTCCAGCTCAACGTGGCAGTTGCACCCGTCCGCTATGAAATCCGGACTAATGTTACCAGAGAATCGCTCGATGCTCTCTTAGCTCCTGTAGGCGGACGAGTGCCTGCAGGTGAAGACGCATTTGTAATGGGTGTGTCCAAGGAGACCGTGGACGAGACAAAGAAGGTTTTAGACTCCAAGCTCAACCGACTGGGTCTTCAGGACATAAAGGTCAGAGTTGTCGATAATAAGTACATTCTCATCGATCTGGCTGGAATGGATGTGGCCACTGCCCAGGAGGTAGTAGGCAAGCCCGGCAAATTCGAGATAAGAATCCAGACTGAGAACAATGAGAGCATGCATGTGCTCTACGGAGATGCTGTGGAGACGGTGGATATCCCCCAGGGTGAACGCAATGGCGGATGGGGAGTTCCCTTTGTTCTCTCTGAAGAAGGAGCTATGACCTTCCAGAAGGCTGCAATTGATACTGGTGCCACCAAGAGGCCGGAGGATCATTATATATCCATGTATCTGGATAAGGATGAGATCTTTTCCGCACCACTTGCACCAGAGCTCGCAAGCAGTCTGCAAAAGGTTCCCTCTCGAAGCATGCAAGCCACCGTTGGCGGAGGCGATGCGGGCTCTACTAAGGCCAAAGAGCTTTACATTCACCTGCGAGAAGGTGCTCTGCCGGTTAACGTAGAGGTTGTCGGCTCAGGCCAGGTCTCGGCTGCTTTGGGAAGGCAGTTCAAGCTGCAGATGGTCATAGCCGGGCTGATTGCTCTCCTGGCCGTAGCGGGCATGATCTTCTACCGCTACCGGGAGAGAAGGATTGTCCTGCCTATGGTTACCACCTCATTTTCCGAGGTCATAATGATGCTGGGTGTCTGGGCTGTTGCCGGATGGCAGCTAGATCTGGCAAGCCTGGCCGGCATCATCATGGTGATAGGTACGGGCGTGGATCAGCTGGTCATTATCACCGATGAGCTTATGAAAGGCGGCGAGGCGACGGCATCAGTTGCTGAGCGCAGCATCAAGGAGAGGGCAGCTGAGGCGGCTGAAAAAGCCAGTGCGGGAAAAACTGTGGCTACCAGCAGCAAGGTCTATTTGGCCCGGCTCTCCAGGGCTTTCCTCATTATCCTGGGAGCGGCGGCAACCACAACTGTTGCCATGCTGCCTTTGCTTGCTATGGGCTTCGGCTCGCTCACCGGATTTGCACTCATCATCATTCTGGGTGTGATCCTGGGCACATTCATAGCGAGACCGGCTTACGGCAGGATCATCGGGCACATTCTGGCCACGGATTAGACGAGAGAAGTAAACGCCTGCAGATCGATGGGACCTGCAGGATAATATTTTTATAAAGCTTCTGCTTTGGCTGCCTATGCTTCCCAGTTGTCTCTGCTCTATTAATCGAAATCATTATAATAGATGACGAGTGACTCAAAACCAAGCCTGTTGGGGGCTTTTATAAATGGAAATACCGCTTCTAGGGGATATCGCAGTCATTTTTGTGCTCTCAGTATTAGTCCTTTTTATATTTCATAAAATCAAGGCGCCTACCATTGTAGGCTTTCTGGTTACAGGAGTATTGGCAGGTCCACAGGGTTTAGGATTAATCCATGCAGCGGACCAGGTCAGCGTTCTGGCTGAGATTGGCGTTATCCTTTTGCTCTTTAGCATCGGCCTGGAGGTTTCATTAAAAGACCTGCTAAATATCAAGAAGTACGTCTTGGTAGGCGGATCGCTTCAGGTTGCTCTGACCACCATTGTAGTCTTTGCCATATTGAAATTTCTGGGCTTACCTGTAGGGACGTCGATCCTTCTCGGTTTTCTTATTTCCCTCAGCAGCACAGCCATTGTGCTCAGGATAATCCAGAGCCGATTGGAGTTTTACACCCCGCAAGGTCGAACGATCTTGGGCATATTGATCTTTCAAGATATTGCAATAGTTCCCTTGATGCTTGCCACACCCCTCCTGCCGGGAGTTGCCGGTGGTGTTACTGATTCGCCTCTAGTCATTCTGATTAAAGGCCTAGGTTTGATCTTCATGGTGATAGTAAGCGCCAAATGGATAGTGCCAAAGGCGCTCTATCATATTGCCAGGATCGGCGATAGAGAACTATTTCTGCTTGGGTGCATTTTTAGCAGGCCTTACAATATCCGAGTCTCAATATAGCCACCAGGCCTTTGGCAGTGTATTGCCGCTGCGAGATGCCTTCACAAGTTTCTTCTTTGTGTCTATTGGAATGCTTCTGGATGTAAATTTCCTAATGCAAAATCCTGTGTATATCGTGCTCCTTGCCTCAAGCGTCATGGCATTAAAAGCCTTGATCGCAGGCTTTGTGATAGCACTTATTGGGCTTCCCCTTCGCATAGCAATTCTTGTCGGTCTTGCCCTGAGCCAGATTGGAGAATTCTCCTTCGTTCTCTCTCAGGTGGGTCTGGGGTATGGTCTGCTTTCAGAGGAGGCTTATCAGACATTTCTTGTAGTAACTGTGCTCAGCATGGCTGTAACATCACTCATCATGACCGTATCTCCCAAGGTAGCTGATGCGGCGGTTCAGCTGCCGTTCCCAAAACGCCTGAGATCCTCGAAGTCCTCTGTGCCCGAAATAAATGCAAATGTTAAAGCCATGAAAGATCACCTCATTATCATAGGCTATGGCGTTAATGGCAGAAATGTGGCATTGTCCGCAAAAAGCGAGGGCATTCCTTATGCAATTATTGACATCGATCCGGAGATTGCCAGAATTGAAGCAAAAAACGGCGAGCCGATCGTTTATGGAGATGCGACCCAGGAGAATGTTCTTCATCATAATGGGATTGACAATGCCAGAGTGATGGTGATAGCAATCTCGGATAAAGCGGCTACTCGCAGAATAACCGACCTTGCCAGGAGATTGAATTCAGATATATATATAATTGCCCGAACTCGTTACATCCTGGAGATGGGAATTCTGCACAATCTTGGAGCAAATGAGGTCATTCCTGAGGAATATGAGACCTCTGTCGAGATATTCAGCAGAGTTTTAGAGAAGTACGATGTGCCCAGGGATCGGATTGAGTCCTTTGTAGACCGCATCAGATCAGATGGATATGAGATGTTCCGCAGCTTCTCCAAAGAGCCTTACTGCAGCGCCGATCTTAACTTGATTGGCAGCGATATCATCATGCTAAAGGTTTTCGAAGGTTCTCTTGCCTCGGGAAGATGCGTTGCCGATATCGGACTAAGAGAATATGCAGCAACTTTGCTGGCGATATATAGAGGCTCTGAAATCTTCAATTATCCTGATGAGAGTTTTGTACTTCAGCCTGATGATGTGGTTATACTCCAAGGGTCTGAGTCTCAGATGTCGAATGTTGAGGATTTGTTTAGAATTGCGAACGGATAAAAGTGGATTGTTCTTATGATTCATCATATTGTTTCGCGTCATATGTTGAACACATATGCAGCCTGGGCCCGTCCGAGCGGCCACGAGCGCTCGCGGGAAATGGCGCGTTGGAGTATGCAAGGTAAGGATATTTTGGCCACATTTCCACACGTGCAGCATTGCAAACAGCGAAGCCAACTATTGCGAAATACATTTAAGTTTGCAGGTCAAAGTAAAGGATGGATGATACACTAATGGAAAAGCTGCATTTGCCCATTTTAATCGAAATCGATGAAGATGGCCTATACATAGTTAGCTGTCCTCTTTTCAAGGGCTGTCACTCCTGGGGCGAGAGCATAGATGATGCCATGAAGAACATAACAGAGGTTATTGAGATGTGTCTCGAAGAGACAAAGATGGAGAACCTCAATACCTTCGTCGGTTTTAGAGAATTGGAAGTCGTCCAAGATGCAAAAGCTTCCTGCGATTGAGGCTCAGGAACTACTGAGATTCCTGAAGTCTCTTGGGTTTGTTGTCATAAGGACGAAGGGATCTCATGTAAGACTGAGGTCTGAAGATGGTCTGGTGACCACAGTTCCAATCCACTCGAATAAGGAAGTGCCCAAAGGACTTCTGCGCAAGATCATCAGAGAAGATCTGGAAATAAGACTTGAGAAATTTCTAGAGATGTACTCGGAATTCAAATGCAAATAATTTGCTGTTCAGGTGGCCAGTCCCGCGCCTGAGGGCCCGCCCGGGCGGCCGCGTGCGTCCCGCAAGTGCACGCGCGCGGGGGACTGGGGGGCGGGCATCTTCGCTTAGCTAACACTATTCAAAGCAGAACTTCGCTAGAGATATTCTACAAACTCTTCAGAAGAAATCCTGGCAAGCTTCAAAACGCTCTTGAGAGTCCCAATATTCAGTTCCGGATGCATTGGCACTACAGTACCTACTTTGCCCTGTGGCGTCGTTTTCGATAGCCTGACATGGCTCCCAGATTGGCCTGAAATAATAAATCCGAATTTGTTGCAGAGTATCTTAACCGTTTCCTCGCCCGAAACGTTCCTAAGTCCCGGCAATTTCGGCCACCTCAAAGGTGGTAATAATAGAACGTACCGGCCTTTGATCAATAGGGAACTCTTCAAGATAAAGCTCTGTAGCCTCTTTCAGGTTTGCAAGCGCTTCCTCGATAGTAGCTCCTTGGCTAGCAGTTCCGACTTCTGGACAATCGGCAACAAACATGTCCTCTTCTCGGTGGATGACGGCTGTGAAGGTCTGCATATATTTCCATCATCTTTTCATCTTCATTCTAATTAAGACCATGCCTGCGGCCCAATTAAAGCAGGATCTATATCGCTCTGCGGCTTTTAGCGGCTCTTCCCGCGCCTGAGGGCCCGACCGAGCGGCCACGAGCGCTCGCAAGTGCACGTACGCGGGGGATTAGGCTCGGGCATTGAACAGGTTGCCAGGAAGAAGCAGGAGGCATATGTAATGGTGGAGACAAAGTGAGGCAAGGGTACTTCTTTCCTAAGGATTCAAGATTTTAAATCGTTAAATATATCAACTCAAGTGCTATTCATACGATTTGGCTAAGAGGCTGTATTAAACTGAATGTGTTAGAATAATATTTATCT
>Ga0074199_1001505_pt1 | contig 19720 bp, 16 predicted proteins | sample EPASupsiteSAE347_FD_64528 | JGI IMG/M metagenome (GOLD analysis project Ga0074199, IMG submission 64528) | Bioremediated contaminated groundwater from EPA Superfund site, New Mexico - Sample SAE3-47 | ecosystem: Environmental > Aquatic > Deep subsurface > Groundwater > Contaminated ...
TTTTATCGTAAGAAAAATCATTCAGTTTTCAGTATCCAACGCATCCGGTATTTTATAAATGTATTTCCCTGAAGGAGTAACTTCTACATGAAACGGCTTGTTTTCCGGTAATATATTTTCATGAGCGAACAACGGCATTCCCACAAGCGAAAAAATCGATATTACTATGCTTGAGAATAATTTTTTCATATTGATTCCTTTGTCTGAGTTCTAACCGATTGTTGTCGGGTATCTGCGGAACAAAAAAACGGCTCCAAGAATTTTTTTAGCGGTTGGAGCTTGTCGCAATCAGTATCCCATATCTCACGATCCAGATAATCGCGATTCTCCTCCTTCGCTTTCTTCTTTTCCTTATCACTTAACAATGCGCTAATAAAGGCAAAGATCTTTGTTTTCTGATCGGGAACACAATAGGTAGAGGATTTTCGCTTCAGGCACTCGACATACGAGTCAAAGCAATCGAAAACCTCGGAGTGCTTTTTGTTTATGATCAGTTCGAGAAGAAAATCGAGATTTCCAGGATCGGAGTCATTGGGCAAAAGGAAAATCTTGGCCAGCAAACCCATTCGAGTGAGTTCCGCATTCAATTCAGTCCGTCGAAGACCGCAATCGCTGTTTCCATCAAAAATGACCAGAATCTGATGCCCTTTGTCAGTATTGGCACGGATCTTGGCGTCCAAATTCTTCAAATTACTCCATCCTTCGGCAGGAATGATTTGATTGTCAGTGAGTGTGACAGAAAACCAGTATCGGATGAGGTCTTTAAGAAACTTGACGTCTGCCTTGCCCTCGACGATCAAAAACGGTTTCATAATCAAAACTCCCCACCCCTGATTTCGATGGAGTTCGTAATGGAAAAGGCAAATTTATCAAAATCATACTCGTACATCTTCAGGGTGTTTTGTGAATCGAGATTCATGGAAAAGGCAGCAAACTCACTTCGAACTGTCTTTCTTTCATCTGTTTCCATGGCTTCTTTCAATGCAAGTAAGCACTCCATGCTATGGGTAGCGACGAATAATTGGTTCTTCGAGTCAGCCAAGTTCGCCAGAACCGCTTTCCAAAGAACCTTAAGAGTCTCGAAATGGAGACCATTTTCGATTTCATCAACCAGGAGGATGCCATCATTTATCGAGAACAACGCGGAAAGGATAGATCCGACCTTTCTGATTCCATCGCCAATAACATTAATAGGAAGTAGCTTAGACGCGCCAACATCAATGAAAACCATTCCATTTCGGCCCAGTGAAAGATCTTGAATTCGAGAATCAACCGTCTGGAAAATCGGGATGAGAAGTTGCTTTTTCTTCTCGACGATAAGTTTTTCCAGGCGGTCGTAAAAACTTACCGAAACTGATCGCGAATTCACAAAGATGCCGAGTATGTTTTCCCTGTAAGACTTGTTGATTTGGAGATTGAAACGACCCTCGCCGACGTGATGAACGAATGAGTGCTGATTGTCAGTTCGCCCTTTTGTCACCGTTCGAAATGCAAAATCCAGTCCCGAAAGAGCAGACTCTGCCGACGAACTGGGGACGACTCTCTGTACCATGGACTTTTCCTTCACATAACTGGCGGAAGTCGATGAAATCGGCTTGATTTCGAGAGATCTGTCGGCATGACCAGTGTTGGATTTCGCGCGAATGAAAGGCAAGGTCTGGAGATCCAGGTTGTGGAAAATGTATGATAGATCATTTTCGTCAGTCAGGATGAGATCTCGAAATGAGTGAATCTTGAAGAGAAGGTCGGGATTGGACATTCCGATGAGCAAAAAAAGACTCTCCAATACCGAAGTTTTTCCACAATTGTTGGGACCAAGAAAGACATTGAGGCGTTTCAGCTTTGTTTCAGCCATCGCGCGAATGCCCCGGAAGTTTTTTATCTCGATTGAAGTCAACATAGTCTCACCTCTAATTGGAATTGTGGGCTATTTCTTCGCAGACAGCGACAAGTCGCGGTAGGCCATTTAGCGCTGCCACGCGGTAGGGATCGGGGACATGTGTTTCACCAAGGATCAGGCCATGTCCTCGATAGTAATTGTCGAGGCTTGCCGAAAATGATGGAAGAGGCGGATGATTATCCATACTTGTTTGCGGATTATACCACTTTCACAAACTCAAGAACATAATTGCACACTATCTCTGCGCGCAATATTCCAGTGTAAGACACACAAAACATTGACAAATTCTGTTCAATTCGTGGTGGATTACGCTTCGGCGATGGCTTGCTAATCCCCCCTACAATTGGCTGCTACACAATTGCTGATTCATAAACGTGACGGTATTTACATACTTCGACTGGACATCAGGTCTCAATTTGTCGAAGGGACCAAAATCGGACTCGAAACAGCCTTGCGCCGCCAAAGAGTAATGGAAGACCGCTCTTATTGAGTCCTGCCTTTCGAAAACTCCTCAAGCTCGGCGAATTACGGCGCCGGCGCCTAATTCGCCCTATATCGTCCACGGATGGCGTAGATACCCGAAATACGCCTGGATGGCGCGCTTTTTCGGGTACCCGAAAACCGGCTTTCATTTTGCAGCTATCAATAATTTTTGCACATAACCCAAGTTTCCAAGAATCAATAATGCATCGGCAGAGAAAGAATGTGCACCTCTATATTTTGGAGGGTTTGAGGAAATCTACTAAGAGAGACAACAGGCCGGACACACCACGTTTTTGGGAAAACAAAATCGTAGTTTTTGCGGACTTCGCGGCGGAAATAATTTCGCGAAGAATCGTGTGTGAAACCTGTTTTATAACAACGACAACCAGATCAACTCCGCCGAGGCCGCTTCCCAATCCACCAAGGCTTTCAAAACCGCTTATCCATTTAATTTGCAGATTGTGCTGTTCGAATATCTCACGATATTTCCCGCCGACAAAATCTCCGCCGACTATAAGCGCACGAGCCCCTTTAAAATCATAACGGACGCCTGCCTCGTTCCCGCTCTCGATTTCTTCGAGACAAACGGAGCAAATTTCATCTCCGCTTCTTTTGCGGGCAAATTCATTCATTCCAAGCTGCGATCGACATATTTCTTTTTCGCAGACGATTCTGGCCGGAATCCTAGTTCTCAGTCCTCCCAACACGGAGCGATAATCCTTGCCGAAATCGATTCCATCCGATTTAATCTTGAAGGTCGCGTCCTGTGCCGACAGCCATGAAACGAATTTTTCCCTATCAAAGACGGCCAGATGAAAAAATTTCTGAATGATTTCAAATGATGCCGTCGTCCTGACGGTCTTTTCCTGACCGGTAGTCGACAGTTTTCTTAATGAATAAATTCCTCCGGGGCGATCGGCGAATGTGGGAAGAAATATTCCCGAAATGACGATGTCGGGTTCTAATTGTTCCCGGGAACAATAAACCGGTATGCTTTCGTCTTCCGAGTCAAGCAACCATTGTGAATCGCGTTCAACCAGCATTCCGATTATTTCTTTTTTTCGAGGTTCTTCAAGAGAGGTGATCTTGTATATATGGTTTTCCTTGTCGTACAATACAATTACCCATTCACCATCGGAAATATTCCCCGACAACGAAAACGGACCCTCGATCGATTGCCTTTCACCCGAGATGAATTCAAAAAGCCAGTTGGGTTTTCCCGAATCGCCGTCGGGATTTTTAGCGATCAGGCGACCCACCTTAAGATTCTTAGTATTTTCTATGGAATCTTCCATTTGTTTGATTATTTGGGTTTGACGCTCCAACTGCTTGAATTGCTCTTGAAATACGGAAAGATCTTTAAGGTTATCCTGTAACCGTACCTTTTGTTTTTCAATCAAGGCATCACGTCGTGATATTACTTCTTCAAGCGTTTCAACTCTTTTGTTCAGTTCGCGAAGATTATCCATCATCTCCGAGTCGACGGCTGAAGGTTTCCCGATCGTGGTCGACAAGATAGTTTCGCGAGCTTGAAAATCTGAAATGCGCTGCTTAAGCAATTGAATTTCCGCACGCTCTTTCTCCAAAGCTTGTTTGGCGGTTTGAAGCTCTTCGCCTCTCCCGGAAAGCTTGGATTGAAAACCTTTCTCTTTTTCTTCAAGATTTTTAATATTGCGACGCAATATTTTGTTTTCATCGCGCATTTTCTCGACGATTTGTACCAGTTCGTTTTTTTCGCGTTCAAGCTGCCGTAAACTGGCAAGATCGGCTTCCGCCGGCGATTGCGGAAGGCTTGTCGATGCCGGAGATGATACACCCGAAAAAACGCGCCATCCGGGCGCAGTTTGGGTATCTACGCCATCCGTAGGCGATACGCTTTCCGATGGTGTCCGCGACGGCGCGGCATCAGCCAGGAATGCTTGAAAAATCGGCATGGCGGCTTCCCGCGTGTCTATTCGCGACAAAATCGCGATCTTTCGAGGCTTCCCGAAATCGCCGGCTTTCAATTTTTGCAAGGATGCTTCGTCAATAGGAACGGTCGAAAATTTCATCGTCGAGGGATTGGATTGAATCCAGCCGAAGAAAAGAACCCGACGCAGAGATTCTTCTTTCGAAGCGAATCGAACGAGATATTCGACGAAGAGTTCTTTTTTTGTGATTTTTCCACCCTTCATAAAGGGAGAACATTGCCTCAAAAGAGGTTGATTGGGACGCGCAAGGCTCGTTAGAATATCGTCGGGCGTATCCAAGGCGATTTGCGTCAGGAGAGGCAGATCGCCTTTACATCGCTCGAAGATCGGGTCCCAAAATGGGTCACCCATCAGCCATATCTTTCAGCCGAACCAGAATATTGAGCGCCTCGACAGGAGTAATGTTGTTCACATCGATTTTTTTGACCGTTTCGGTCAGCTCATTATAGTTTGAGAAAAGCGATAATTGCTGCGGCACTTTTCTGTTTTTGGGCGAGCGGGTAACGCGGCCGACTTCATCCTGCTCGGTTTTTTCAAGTTCGAAAAGTATTTCCTTCGCTCGATCGATAACCTTTTCCGGAACCCCGGCAAGCCTGGCAACCTCGATTCCATAAGATTTATTCGCCGGACCTTCCCGAATTTTATGTAAGAAAACCATCTCGCCGGTTTTTTCATCGTGGAGAACGCCGACGTTGAGATTGAACAGACGAGTATGTACCGGCACCAAATCGGTCAGTTCATGATAATGCGTCGCAAAAAGAGTCCTTGAACCAAGGTGTTCGTGTATGTGTTCGAGAATCGCCCACGCCAGCGCCAACCCATCGAAAGTCGAAGTTCCTCGTCCGATTTCGTCAAGAATCAACAAACTTTGGGAAGTCGCATTGCGAAGGATCGCGGAAGCCTCCATCATTTCCACCATGAACGTAGACTGACCGCGAATGAGATTGTCGGAGGCACCGATACGCGTGAAGATGCGGTCGACAACTCCGATTTTAGCATTATCCGCCGGAACGTAGGCCCCGATCTGTGCTAAAAGCGCAATGAGCGCCACTTGTCGAAGGTAAGTCGATTTTCCGGCCATGTTGGGCCCGGTAATAATCGCATGTTTCTTCTCGAGGCTCAGATCGGCATCATTTGGGTTGAATTCTCCCGAACCGATAAAATTTTCCACGACCGGATGTCGCCCGCCGTGAATTTCGATTACAGGTTCCGCGACGATTTGAGGTTTCACGTAACTTCGTTCGTGAGCCAGTTGAGCCAATCCCGAGATGGCATCGATCAGCGAAACGCCTTCCGCGACTTTTTGTATGATTCGTATATGGTCCCGCACCTTTTCAACCAGCTTTTCGAACAGCTCCTTCTCGATCGCAATCGACTTGTCCGTGGCGGAAAAAACCTTCGATTCATAATCCTTCAATTCGGCGGTAATGAAGCGTTCGCCGTTGACGAGAGTCTGCTTGCGAACATAATGCGCCGGAGCCTTGTCGGTAAGACTTTTAGATATTTCAATGAAATATCCGAAAACACTGTTTTTCTTAACCTTTAAAGTTCGAATTCCGGATTCATCTCTTTCTTTTTCTTCATATTTTTGCAGCCAGGCGTCGCCGTCACGACGAAGCGTCCGTAATTCATCAAGGGCCGGATCTACTCCATCCGCGATGACGCCGCCGTCGGCGAGATTCATCGGCAAGTTTTCCCGAAGATTTTTTTCGAGAAGCTCGGAAAGTTCGGGAAGAGGTTCGATCTGAGATGCCAACGATGCCAGGCTTGAAGCCGAGATCAGCTTGTGAAGATTCGGCAACCTGGCCAGGCCGTTTCCAAGAGCTTGCAGATCCCGCGGGTTACGGCCCCCAAGCACCGTTTTCGATAGAAGTCTTTCCAGATCGGGAAAGCCTTTCAGGATTTCTCTAATTTCGGCGAGAAACAAAGTGTTGTCGAAAAATGCGGTCACGAGGTTTTGACGCGAGACTATCGCATCAACCTGAATAAGGGGTTTAAGCAACCATCTTTTCAACAGACGTGCTCCCATGGCGGTCATGGTTCGGTTCACCACTTCGAAAAGGGTTCCGCCGACCGCACGCTCGCGATTATCCGGAAGCAGTTCGAGATTTCGCAATGTCGATTCATCCAGAACCATGCCGTCGCCCAGCTTGTAAGGCATTGGGAACTTAAGATGCGCCAAGGAACACTTTTGGGTATCCAAGAGATAATCGGCCAGAATTCCCAAAGTTTTCAATTCCAGTGATGGAAGAGCCAGAAAGCGCGATTTAGGCTCCTTGGGATATATTCCGCATAACGCGTCAACCGCGGTTGAATCCGTGATCTTCACCGAGTGAGTTTCGATCTTCATGCCGTCCCAAGGCGGTTTTTGGCCTGACAATACATCATCATCGGCGCTTAATGTCAAAAGCTCCCGGGGATTCAAGCGAGTGAACTCTTCGCGAAGCATGCTCATTTCATGCTTATCACCCGAAGCCGTGATTACTTCGCCCGTTGAAAGTTCGACTCCGGCAAGGCAGAAACGCTCAGAGCGAGTCGCAAAAGCGACCAGGTAATTGTTCGTTTTTTCCTCGAGAAGTTGCGGGTCGGTAATGGTTCCGGGGGTGAGAATTCTTACGATTTCACGTTTGACCAACCCCTTGGCAAGCTTGGGATCTTCCATTTGTTCGCAAATCGCGACCGTAAAACCTTTATTAACAAGCTTCGCGATATAATTCATGGCGCTGTGATACGGCACACCGGCCAAAGGAACAGGATTCCCGCTGTGCTTTCCGCGCGCCGTCAAAGTTATCTGCAGCTCGCGCGCGGCAACGACGGCATCCTCGAAAAACGTTTCATAGAAATCCCCGCAACGAAATAGAAGAATCGCCGAGGGATTTTGCGATTTCAGTTGCGCGTACTGCGCAAGAAGAGGAGATAAGGCTTTTTCCTCAACGACGCTCGAATCGCTTGATTCCAAGCTTTTATCAGCTTCGGTTTCAGGCGCGATCGGTTCAGTCAAGGATGATTCGCTCATAATCGGATATACCCAGCCCGATTTTCGCTCCATGCGTTATTTGCCATGTCGGATCAACCTCGTCATGGACGTGTGGAAATTTGGGTTCGTTCGGTTTGAAACCACCCGTAAGCGCGGAATCTTCCAAGCCCGATTGGGCGTTAACCAGATCGAGACATGCGGCGTCGAGAGCCAAGGGATCCGTTGATGCCGCGAAACCGATATCCGGAACGATCGGAGCATCGGCAAATCCGTAACAATCGCACAGCGGAACGATGTCCAAAAGAAGATTAATGAAAAAAGCTTTACCGTCTTTGTTATTCATCACTCCGAGCGCATGTTCGACCATGCGTTCGGTAACAAGCCGCGCGTCTTCACCCCAATTGATTCTTATGGCGCCCACGCGACAGGAAACCAAGCATTCGCCGCACCCTTGACACTTTGAAGAATTGATGACGATATCACCATCGGGCTTTCGCTCTCCGATGGCTTGAACCGGACACCATTCGAAACAGGTTTTACATTTCACGCATTTTGAAGTCATGACGGTTGGTCGAAGGGAAGTGTGCATGGCCAGCTTGGCGGATCGAGAACAGCATCCCATTCCCAAATTCTTGACGGCGCCGCCGAAACCGGTCACCTCATGGCCTTTGAAATGGGAAACAACCACCAATGCGTCGGCTTCATAGATCCCGGAGGCAACCGATATTTCCTTCATATGTTGAGCGGTTATGGAAACTTTACGCCCGTCGCGACCGGTTAACCCGTCGCAAATGAAGACGGGAGCGCCGGTTACTTCCAATCCGAAGCCGTGCCTGATGGCGGTTTCAGTGTGATCGGGCGCATTACTGCGGCTGCCCGTGTACAAAGTAGCGGTTTCCGCCAAGAAAGGCTTTCCCCCGCCCGCCTTGATTATATCGGTAAAAGGCCGCAAAAGAGTCGGACGCGGAAAAGCCGAGTTGCCCTTTTCCCCGAAATGGGTTTTTAGTGCAACCAACTTGTTGCTCCAATTAAATTTATCCATGCCGACGGCTTCGGCAAGTTTGGTTAATTTGGCCAAGTGGCTTCCGTCCGGGCCCTTGGCTCGCAATCCGATAGTGTAAACTTTAGGCTTGGTATTGCTTTTTGTTTTTTCGCTCATGCGTTGTTCCTTTCGATCCAAGGCCTGTGAGAATATAACCTATGCATTTGATTTTATGCAAGATATTGACTTCTGCGTCTATTGTCCTATTGGAGTTTCACATACCATTTGAATTTTATTTTCCAGAAACCATTCTCTCTGATCAGATCGATTTTAGACCCCTTCTCATTTCTAAGAATGGCCGTTTCATTCTTGATTTCCTCCTCAACGATGGTTGCCTGGAAGATTGACAACAAATCCCTTTTCAACTCCGAATTGTTTCGGCCTAGAAATTCGAAGAGGGGTTTCCCGGTTAGGGAATAAGATTCGTGCCTGAGGAATGACTGCCTCGAATTCCAGTATTTTTTCACGAAAGTCGCAGACCATCCGAAAGGTTGGAAATAAAGCTCCTTCATGGTTTTATCGATTGTGGGTCGGGACTCTTTCGCAAAAAAATCAAAGACCTCTTCCCATTTTTCTCTTTCGATTTTTTCAATAAAGTTTTTCAAAACCTTTGTTGGAGAATCGGTTTCGGGTTTCAACCTACTCCCGAGCCGAAAAGCAATGAACGAAAGAACGAGGAACAAACCCGCAATGAACAATCGTTTCGTTACCTTCGATGACTCATTCATGTGGATTTCTCCCGCCCGTAAGCAGGTTAATCTTACTCATTCACGCAAACAGCTCAGGAATTACCCGAAAAAACGCGTCATCCGGACGCATTTCGGGTATCTACCCCATCCTTGGACGATATGAGCGCTTTTTTCCAAGCATTCCCGACTTCATCAGGCAGTTTGGCCAACTGAATGATCTGCTCAACCAGGATTTTCAAATCGGGATTCACTGTCGGCATGGGCTCCACAGAACCCAGCGGGAGATCCCAATCGCGCGGAAAAATGATTCCGCGAGGACAAATATATCCTTGGAGTTTCCCGTGCTCAAACATCAAGACATTATCCATGAATGCAATGCGCCCCGTTATCAGAGTTTCTCCGGGTGCTACCAAAGAAAGCAAATGTGTATTATGAAGACCGACGAACAAACAGCTTCTGGCACCTGGCGGAGCGTGGGGAATCTCATCCAACGGCGTCGAAAATTCTTCGAGAGATTGAGCCAGAAGTCGCGGAGCCAAAAAAGCAGCCAACGCCTCATTTATCTGCGGATCATTGACTTCAAGCGCTCCACCGATCAACTGCTGATTTCCGTAAACTACGCGGACCCGCGCTTGAACTCTAACGCCGGATATTTCCAATTCCCCCAGTAGCGTTTTTGGTTGCAACAATTCCTTTAGATTCGTATCTTCGGGAAGAAAGAGAGCGATACCTTTCAAACTCAAATTCGCCACATTCAGAAAACGCTCGTCGTTACCATCCAGGTAAAATCTGACGCACTGATCGCTGTCCTTCAGAACATAGCGGTTATATAGCCGACGCTCTTCACGCATGATGTTCGACAAAAGTTGGTCCTTGGCTTCAGGGGGAAGATGCGAAACCTCAAGAATTTGTTTTCCGATTTTCAAGGCGCGATATGAAGGAACATTAAAGAAAGCCACGGTCGACTGATCGATTCGGCTGACCCCACCACGATCCGCTCCGGGTTTGAATTTTCCTGTTTGCAAAAGATGTTTTTCCTGATCCCAGGTTATGACGTAATCAAAAAAGTAATATTCTTCCTTTACAATTTGGCCATCCATGGTTTGCCAAAGAAAAATCCGGGTATCTTCATCGCCCTGAAAGCATCTTAACCGTAGCCCGGGATCGCGATTTTGCATTCCCGTCGCCGTGATCTCCTGAAGAGAGGCTCCAAGTATTCTGGGTTTGAGAAAATCGCTTAAAATTCTTGAATGCGCGGAAGTCAGGCCGGGAAAAGAACACCCCAGATCGGTTCCCAGGATGTTGCAGATTTTTAAAGTAACGGTGAATTGTATATTGAGAATCTTAAGATCAGCCTGAATTTCCTCATCTTTTTTCAGGGTTTTTAACAACGGGTGCCCCTGAAGATTGATTCTAATGCCACCGTAACTAAGGTTGGAAATGATGAACGGCCCTTCTTTTCCCAAATAGGCCGTGCTTTCAGAGACACCTATTCGTTGGTATCTCCTTTTTTCGCCGGAAGCAGCGGTCGGCGCGGGCACGATAGGTTTTCGGGTTCCGGAAATCCAATTAAGCAAATCGGTAAAGTTCATATTACGATCCCCATAATTTTTCCAATCTATCACTAAAATCAAAAAATTGGAATCAGTAAAAAATGCGGGGTAATCACGCCAAAAGTCAATAAACAGCGGATAGTGCCGCTCTTCATGAGGTATCCGAAGTCTTTTCCGAAGTGCCGACGAGGGAAAGTAAATTTATACTTAATTGAGTTCAAAACAGGCGGTAATTTTGGTAGAATGATTTACTTTCGAAGGGAAAAATGAATTTTCTAAAAGAAATCTCCGACTACATCAAGGCGCGATATCCCATTCTGTATCTCGTAACAACCGAAGAGGGAAGAGCGCTTAATGAGATTTCCAAACACCTGACGGGTTTGGGAAAAAACCTTTGGATCTGGTCTATATCGGACGGCTTGATCGATCATAAAGGCGCTGAAATCAAAGATCCGAAGGGTGAAGGAATGAATAATCCCCTGAAAGCATTACGCTACATTCTGAAATCTCAAGAGCGGGCAACATTCATTTTCAAGGATCTTCACACATTTCTTGAAGATCCCTTTCCCCAATATCTTTCAGACCCTATCCAAGTTCGCCGAGTTTTACGAGACATTGCGACGGCTTTCCGATCGAGCTTTAAAACCCTCATCATTATTTCCCCTGTTTTGAAGATTCCGCTTGAGCTTGAAAAGGAGATCACGGTTTTCGATTTCCCGCCACCCACGCCGGATGAAATTGCCGTAGTTCTCGATTCAACTATTACTGAAGTGAAGAGAATTCACGGCTCAAAAGTGCAAATCGACCTGGATACCGATTCGCGGGACCAAATAATCAAATCGCTTTCAGGTCTATCTCTCACCGAAATTGAGAATGTCTTTAGCCGCGCTATGGTAAACGATTTACGATTCGATCGCGCGGATATTCCCTTCATTCTATCGGAAAAAAAACAGATAATCAGAAAAAGCGGCCTTCTGGAATATTTCGAAGTACAGGAAAACTTCGACAATGTCGGGGGCCTGGAAATATTAAAAGACTGGTTGGTTAAGCGCGGTGAGGCCTTCACATCCAAAGCCAAGGAATTCGGACTTCCGGAACCCAAGGGAATACTCCTTTTAGGAGTTCAGGGGTGCGGCAAAAGTCTCATAAGCAAATCAATCAGCTCATTATGGCGCTTGCCTCTTCTTCGGCTTGATGTGGGCGCAATTTTCGGCAAGTATGTGGGCGAATCGGAAGAAAATCTTCGCAAGGCTGTAAAAATGGCCGAAGCTCTCGCTCCGACGGTTCTTTGGCTTGATGAGATCGAGAAAGCCTTCGCGGGAGTCGGCGGCGGCGACACGGGTGACGGAGGCGTCGGAAGCCGTATATTCGGCAGTTTCATAACTTGGCTGCAAGAAAAAACCGTTCCGGTTTTTGTTATCGCAACTTCGAACAACATTAAAAACCTGCCTCCGGAATTGCTTCGAAAGGGACGATTTGACGAAATTTTCTTTGTCGATCTTCCGAATCTTCAAGAACGTAAGCAAATCATTGAAATTCATATTAAGAGGCGAAAACGTGACCCGGAAAAATTCGATATCGCGGCTCTCGCAGATAAAAGCGACGGATTTTCCGGAGCCGAAATCGAGCAAGCGGTTATTTCCGCACTCTTTGATGCATTCCAAGCTAAGCGTGATTTGCAAACCGAAGATATCGTAAAGGCGATCGCCGATACCGTTCCACTCTCGGTAACCATGCGGGAACAAATTGAAAACTTGCGCTCATGGGCTTCGACCAGAGCTAAGCGCGCCTCCATCGGCAAACCCCTTCAACCCCCGAAGAACCCTCGGCAGGAAAACCCCCACCCCGGTTTGGGGTTATTCGCCGATATGGATATAAGAAAACAATGAGCCCGATAATTCCTTTCGAAAGAAAAAAAAGCGGGTCAGCCTTATCAAGACAATCGCTTCCTATTCGCGAATCCGGAGAGCCGATTTTCCAATTCAGCCTGGGCGGAAACAATTATGTCGTCGAAGCCATCAAGGTCACGGAAGTCACGATGGTTCCGCGATTGATTCCAATTCCCGTCTCCGAGCCCTTCATTCTCGGCGTTATAAACCTTAGAGGAAACATCATTCCTGTTATTGACCCCTCGCGACGACTTGAATACGAACCTGCCGCGATCGATAAAAACTCCAGATTGCTGATTTTTGAAATCGGAGAAATGCCCGTAGGATTCATCGTGGAATCCGTTAATCATCGCCTTTTACACGGATACATCGAGGGCGCGTCCTCCGAACCCACGACCGGAAAATCGGTTTTTCGACGCTTTGCCCTCATCGCGGATCAGCGATATCCGTTATTTGAGCCTGAATTTCTTTTATCTCAAAGCGAAATTTCAACTCTTCAAAAAGTCAAAGAATTTTTCTGATTCTCATTTAAGTTAATATTCGCAACCTTATTCAAAAATACAAAATACGGAGGTTATAAAATGCAGAAGTGGAAATGTTCCGTTTGTGGTTATGAATACGATCCGGCGGCGGGTGACCCCGACAGCGGCATAGCGCCAGGAACCCCGTTCGAAAAAATCCCTGATAATTGGGTATGTCCTGTGTGCGGTGTAGGAAAAGATCAATTCGAAAAAATTTCCTGATTCTTTTGCTTTTGCTCCAACCAAATATTTATGTCAAACGATTGATTTTCAAAAGCAGCGTCAAATTTGTGATGACCTTGTCGGTGTATTTATACGATCGAGTAGATTTGACGAAATGATATTATGCAACTGATTTTGCAACTTATGTTGTCGTAAAATACGTTATCATTATTAGACAAGTTTATTCCGACCGATAACCGGATATGCATAAATATGGAGGCTATAAAATGAATAAACATTATATGGCTGCTAGTTTCTTTATGGTCGTTCTTGTTCTCTTGCCGATTAAGAGTTTCGGAGGATTCGGCATCATAACACCCGATTCCAACACAGCACAAAATACGAATACGAATGTAGCCCCAACTTCAGGTTCCAATTCACAAACTACCAATAGCGCCACTCAACGACAAACAACCTTAACTGTCGAAGAGAAGAATGAAGCCAAGCAACTTAAGGATAACATCAAACGCCGGTTCGGCATCAGTATGTTCACCAAAGAAAACGGCACATGGACTCCAACCGAACTTAAAACCACTCAAAAAGTCCTGGAAACCCTACCAACGGATTTCGTGGCCGCAACGAAAGTGATCTCACAGACTCACGAAAATATCGACCCGCGTGTTAGAGGTTACGCGCAAGTAATATACGATAATCCCGTTACGCTTTCCGCGAACTCCCCCAAAACCACCGTCGTGAATATCCCTGCCCGGGCCACTCAAATTACGGATTCCGGTGTACAAGCATCGAATCTTAAGGGTACTACAGTCCACGAGATGGCTCATAATTACTCATTCAAGCATCCCGAAACACTAAAGGCTTTCGCCAAACTGTTTTGGCCGGACGGAAAATCCCCGGTGTCATCCCCAGTCTCAGATTATGGAAAAACCACCGTATCGGAAGATTACGCCGAAGCGGTCCGTGAATATTACGAACTAGGCAAGTACATGAAGAGTTCCAGCCCGGAAAGATATGAATTTGTTAAAAAATACGTGATGGGCGGTCAGGAATATATGCCCAACGGAAAACCGGTGTCTGATTCCTCCGATACCAAAGGGCAATCTTTAAAAATGAAAACAGATCAATCGGACAGCGTAAATCAGCCGACAACCTCCGACCAACAACCGGCGAAGACAAAAGTTACTCCCAAAACATACATGGGTTACTAAGTACAACAAATCTCAAATAATGAAAATGAGCGGGGTATGCAAAAATCGTAATTCATCGGCTTCATATAAGACATCAAGTGACCCCTTAATTAAGATTTGCTGTACTAAGTTCCGCGAGGCAAATGCATTTGCCTTTCACTTTAATCCGGCAATCAATAGCTCAAAATCGTCATTCAAATTCACCAAGGGTCGGTATTGGTAAATACATTATTCTCTTTGGATTTTATTTGCCTGCATCTTCCGTGTTTCCGTCGTCTTTTTTTGTTTCCCATAAAGCGACGTAGTTCATTGCTTCTTTCTTTTGTTCCAAAGTCAAATCCCTGTTGATCTTCGCCAGATACCAGACGCAAGTGTTGTTGTCGGAGCACTTCCCCGTTTTTTGAGCAAGCATGAACCAGGCATAGGCAAACACCAGGTTCTTTGGCGTTCCCATTCCGCGGTAGTACATCGAGGCCAGTTCCATCATTGCCGAGCTATCATTCTTTTTTGCGGCCTTTAAATACCATTTTCCCGCGATTTCAAAATTCCGCAATCTCATGAAAAAAAACTTGCCGAGAGTCAACATTGAATATACGTCGTCTTTCTCTGCCGCCTTTTCGAGCCATAAAACGGCCTTCTCATGGTTTTTCACGACAACCTGCCCTTGAAGATACGACAACCCCAAGGTTCGTTGCGCCAAAGCATCACCTTTTTTCGCTGAATCTTCGAGAATCGTGATTCCCTTCAAGGCTTCCTGACGCATGTCTCGACGACTATCATATTTTTCCTTCCACATTTTATCCGCAAGCTCTTCAGCTCGGAGCACCTGCAATGGAGTTAATTCCTTTGCGATTTTCATTTTCGCGAAATCAATCAAAGGATTATTGATTGCTGGATTCGGGTCGTTTCCCGTCAATATTTCGTACCACATATAAGCTTCTTCCAAGTCCTTGACGCATCCTCGACCGTTTCTCCTCATATTTGCCAGCGGCCAGATTGCATTCCAACAACCCATTTTCGCCGCTTTCTCATACCATTTCATCGATTTTTCGAAAGATTGACTCCGGTTATATAATTCAGCAAGGTCCACCATCGCATCCAGATGATTCTGGAATGCGGCTTTCGAAAGCCATTCTTCACTTTTCTCCATATTTTTTGGAATCCCTTCACCGCTGAGATATAATCGTCCCAAGGCATATTGCGCCCAACATTGACCTTTCATCGCCGCGTCCAACAAAAAGCGTTCATAGAGAACCGGCTCGTTGTAAGACACGCTTCCCAACGCCGGGAGCCCGTTTGGAAAAGAATAATATCGGATAGAACCCGGCCTGGTAAACGTGCAGTTTGGTTGCAAACTGCTGTTTTCGGCTAAAAGAGCAACTGTAAGAAAACTCAGCCAAAGAAAAGTCGTTACGATAATTCTCATTACATTTCTCCGTCGTTAGGTGAAATCACGATAATCAGACCTAGATTTAATTGTCAAGCACGTTGGCCCCAGGGCAAACGCACTAAAAATGCAAAACCCTCTTGTAATCACGGTGGTTAGCTGACCCGGCGGATTACGGCGAAAGCATGCCTAATCCGCCCTACAGAAATTTTAATGCGTTTGCCCTGAAGTTGGCCCGTGTTCAGCAATTCTCGGGAATATATGCAAATAGTAGGGGTTGACTTTTCGGCGATCCGAATCGTCGCAAAAGAAAACTCCGTGAAATTATCCGGTCCGATAATCTCACGAAGTTTATTAACAAAAGCCGATCTTATTTCTGAGCAGAAGACTTGGCGAATTTCCCCATATCGAAGATGCGGAATACTTCTTCGATGCTGGTTTCACCTTCGACGGCTTTCCGGAGAGCATCGGCAAGAATCGTTTTCATTCCATGTTTTACGGCAATAGCTTGCAGATCCTCTGCCAGTAATCCTTGATGAAACGCATTTTGAAGATATGGTTTGAATTCCAATATTTCGAAAACACCCGTGCGACCTTTGTAACCGTTTTTGTGGCAGAATTCACATCCCTTAGCGCTGTAGAAAAGCATCTTAGGAGAAATATCAAACCCGGCTTTTAGAGCCGGTTCACGCAATTCTTCATAGACCTTTTCCGGAAGCGGTTGAGCAACTCGACATTTCTGGCATACTTTTCTGACCAAACGCTGCCCTACTATTCCACGAAGCGAATTGGAAATCAAAAACGGTTCGATACCCATTTCCGACATCTGCTGCAGCGCCGCAAAAGCATTAACGGCGAAAAAACCGGTGAGAACAAAGTGGCCTGTAGCCGCAGCTTGTACACACGCTGATAGAGTTTCGCGTTCGCGAAGTTCTCCGACCAAAATGACATCCGGATCTTGCCTTAAAGCAGCTCTAACAGCAGCCGGGAAAGTATACCCAACGGAAGAGCTGATTTGACTTTGCGTAGCCCATGGAATCGCCACCTCGACCGGTTCTTCCAAAGCGATCGTTTTTATATCCGGCGTGGATATTTCCTGCAGCATACTGTAAAGCAACGTTGTTTTTCCGCTCCCGGAAGGCCCCGTAGCAATAAACAAACCGGCGTTGCTTTTCCCCAATCTGCGTACAGCCTCGATATCTTGCGCGGAAAGCCCGATTTTATCCAAGCCCAGAATGAGCGAGCCGGCGTCCAGAAGTCTCAACACCAGAGAGTCACCAAATATCGTCGGAATGACGGAACCTCTCAAATCGATGATTTGCTCATCGAATTTAATTTGAATTCTTCCATCTTGAGGCCTTCGGACTTCGGCATCCAAACACATCCATCTTTTCAAAAGAGCAATAATATTGAGACCAACTTGATGAGGAAGTCGCCTGGTTTCTTTCATTATGCCGTCGATCCTGAACCGCAGGATTTCTTCAGCGACATTGCCCGTACGGTAAGATTCCACATGAATGTCGGAGGCTCTCAGGAGATAAGACAATTTGATTATTTTCCCCGTTAATTCCGTTAGTTTTTGTTCTTGCACGCTGAGATCGTCGTGTTTTGTTTGTGGTAGCGGATCACGACCAGCCCGCTTAAATTCGGCGTCTATGAAATCGATTTCCTTTTGAAGCAGGTCCATCGGAATATCGGCTACCGCCGCAGCCACCGGCCCACGTTCAACGTATGCGGCCAAATCGGCTTTTCGAAATCTCCACTGATTTCCCACTTTATGCGCTTTGAGTTTATCCTGTTCAAGCAGGCGGTACAGCGTGGGCTTGCTGATTCCGAGATACTGTGTGGCCTCGGAGACCGAAAGAAGTTTTCCATTTTTCTCATCTTTGGGTTTCTGCTCCATCGATTCTTTTTTACCAGTCATATGCTTCTCCTTTTCTATTTGTTGATAATTAACATGTTTAGAATTTGTTAGAAAATAACCATTACAATAGTTGTTTTCTTAAAGACTCTTATGGCAGGTCGATGAACGAAATTTGTTACAGTTATTGAGTCCTGACTTTCGAAAAACTCCTCAAGCTCGGCGGATTACGGCGCTGGCGCCTAATCCGCCCTACCCGAAAACCGACTTTCATTTTGCAGCTATCAATATTTATTAACAAGGCCTTATTGACCATTTTCCCATTCCTTCCACTTGATTGATGCCATAAGACCGGCCGGCTTCAGCACCAATAAATCATTTGGTTGCCACTCATGAATTTCGTTTTAGAAAAATCACCGCGAATCGCGAGTCATCTTTTTGGCATTATCAAACATTGTCATTATAATATATGATATCAAACGATAAGATTGTCAAGTTGCAAAATGCAGTTATTTTTATCACATGATAATATCGCAATCACGCCCTCACCAAATGCTTGAAAACGGATTTGGGAATCAGACCAATCTTTTCATCAATCGACAAAAAGAACCGAGGCACACCTATTCTGCTTACCACCTATTTAACCGGAATCGAAAATAGCCCACAGGATCAAGGTGATCATCGGCATGAACAATTCGAACCAATTCAGTCATAAACAAGCTTTTGTCTGGCAAAACAGTTTTCTCACCCCACGTACTTGGCTGCAAATCTATGGCGCTTCTAATGCGGGTTTTCAATAGTCTTGCGTTTGCCCTGAGAATCAGAAATTTTCTTTGGGAATACTTGACTTTATGGTATTTTTAGTAAGTTGAGATTTTTTTACCGGACAGCAGGGGAGAATAAATTAATGTCCAAAGCTGATAAACTATTCATTCAAACCTGTGAGGACATTTTAACAAACGGCAGCCTATACCCGTGCGAGCGAGGCTTAGACGAGAATGGAAAGATGTTGTTTGCAAAATGGGAAGATGGTACAATTGCAAATGCATTAGGTAAATTCTGCGTGATTAACCGATACGACCTGACGGAAGAGTTCCCAATAATAACTCTTAGACCAGTTTCGTTAAGAATTTCAGTTGGAGAAATTCTATGGATATGGCAAAAAAAGTCCAATAATATTAAAGAGTTAAACAGTAATATATGGCGCCCATGGGCTGATAAAAGTGGGTCCATTGGAAAAGCATATGGCTATCAATTAGGCGTGAAGCATAAATACAAAGAACAGGGCAATCGCATTAAAATTTGGAGATCCGGTTCATTACCTGTCGTAGGGGCGGTGCTTGCTCCGCCCGGGAATCTGAGAAACCTGCAATCCATGGCCTTTCCTGGAAGTTAAGTGCGATTGCCCTGATACAAAGAAGGTTGGTTTGACCAAGTTGACCGACTATTGTATGATCTTAAAAATTCACCACATAACAGAAGAATGGTGACAAATATCTTTAATCATCATGATTTAAGCGAGATGGCATTATATCCCTGCGCTTACAGCATGTGTTTTAATGTCAAGGCCAACAAACTCAATGCTGTTCTAAGCCAGCGTTCACAAGACATGTTGGCGGCAAATGGAATTAATGTTGTTCAACATGCGATTCTTCTTCATATGTTCGCACAGGCAAGCGGTCTTTGTGCAGGAGAGTTGGTACACATAATAGTTGACGCCCATATATACGACCGACACATAGAAATAATTAAAGATCTGATAAAAAGACCCGAGCATCCTGCTCCAAAACTTTTCATCAACCCCCAAATCACGGATTTCTATGAATTTAAGATTGATGATTTTTCACTTCAGGAGTATAATTATGGAAGGCAGATTGGAATTCCAATAGCCGTTTAAGAAGGATACAAGTAATGAACATGATAGTTGCCGTAGATAGAAACTGGGGCATTGGAAACAAAGGCAAGCTTCTAGTTCAAATAAAAGATGACCTTAAGTTTTTTAAGAAGATGACTTTGAATAAGACCATTGTTTATGGGAGAGAGACTCTTAAGACCTTTCCCAATGGACAACCTTTGGTTGA
>Ga0074199_1001506_pt1 | contig 19710 bp, 15 predicted proteins | sample EPASupsiteSAE347_FD_64528 | JGI IMG/M metagenome (GOLD analysis project Ga0074199, IMG submission 64528) | Bioremediated contaminated groundwater from EPA Superfund site, New Mexico - Sample SAE3-47 | ecosystem: Environmental > Aquatic > Deep subsurface > Groundwater > Contaminated ...
TCCTTCCATTCTTGGGCTTGCTATGGCTAAAGAAATGGCTGAGAAAACGGAATGCGATGCACTGGAAATTTTACGATCTCTTCCCCGAGATATAAAGCGATTATCTCAGCTTACGAATTACATCCATAATCGAAGCAGTTGATTTTTCAATATGAAGCGTGCCGAGAAATTGTTCGTCGTTGTCGTGGCCGGTGGAATTGGGACCCGCATGGGAGCGGCTCTTCCGAAACAGTTTTTACCCTTAAGAGGCAAGCCGGTTGTACAATGGAGCCTCGAATGTTTTGACGCCTTGGATTTTGTCGCGGACCTGATTCTTGTTCTTCCTCGAGATTGGCTCGAAGATGGACGGAAGCGGCTTTCCGATTTCAGTCCGAGAAAAACTTTTCAGATCGTTCCCGGCGGATTGATCAGGCAAGACTCGGTTCAAGCCGGTCTTGATGCGATTACTAAGGATAGAGGATGGGTGGCGATTCACGACGGTGCCCGCCCGGCGATTTCCGCTCACATTGTGGGTAACGCATTCGATGAAGCGTTGAAATTCGACAGCGCCGTTTGCGCGATCCCCGCCACGGATACTCTCGTACAAGCCCGCGATTATATGATATCCGGTGATGTTCCCAGAACCGATGTTTTTCAGATCCAGACTCCCCAGATATTTCGATTGGAAATATTGAGACAGGCTCTTGAAAACGCGCGGCTTGCAAAAATCGAAGGAACCGATGATTCCGGATTAGTGAGGAAACTGGGAATGTCGGTTCATCTGGTCCCGGGGTCGAGAAACAATGTTAAAATCACCTGCCTCGAAGATCTTGCATTGCTTGAAGGCGAAACGTTGAAATCATTCGGTGAAAATTAGGACGCATCAGAAATGACAACTTAGAGGCTGTTAGAAAATAACCATACTGGAAATGCTTTTTGAGGATGCAACCATGATTTTTCGAGAGTGGATTGCGTGCTGAAATCCACATGCCGTCAATGTCGGGCTTCGCTTGTACCCAAAGCGACTCATTGTCCGATGTGCGGTCTTATCAAGCCCAACGTGAACGAACTGCACGATATTGAGAAAAATTTCCTTCAAACTCAACCTCTGCTTCCGATGCAGCATAATGAAATGTGGGAAACCGTAAATCCGGAAAAGAATTTGGTTTACAACGTTCTTGAAGAATTCCTTCGATATCTGTCTAATCTTCCCGGAAACCCTCTCTTGGTCGCGGCGCTGGTATTTGCGACTTTAGGCGGCTTGTTCCTTCTTTTGCATCAAGCCTTTCCTTTGAGCTTTATCCTGTTCTGGCTCGGCGTGTTGTATATTTCTTACGATCATGTCGTTTTCTTTCGGGCCGTTACCACCGCTTATCTTATGAAACGTTTAACGAGTCACCGAAGACTGACCGCATATGGAGTTCATTTCCGACTGGAACAACAAATAGATACCCAACTGCGAAATCTGCGGTCCATTGCGTGCTCGATTCTTGAGCGCGACTGGTCGAAAAGCAGTCCTGAACTGCAAAATTCAGCCGAAAGTTTTGTGACCGCCGCCAGAGTCATAACGACCCGTTTGCGTGCCAATGCCGTTGTTTCGCTTGAAACGGCAGCGCTTGTATGGCGAAACAACGTCTATGCGATTTTGGCGGGGTCCCAAACTCATCAGGAAAAAGCCCTCGCGATCAGCGGGAAATGCCGGGAAGCCGAAGCTCTCCTGCTGCGATTTTTGTGGCTGGTTCAACTTCCGGAACTACATAAGGTTTTACGGGAGTTCATTGCCGCTCCCGGAGACAAAGACTCGAAAAATCCTTATTCCACGGCGGGACGCATTTTGGAGCAATATCACTTGGCCGCATCCGGTCCGGTACCTGAAGTGCTGTTGTGTAATTTTCAAAATGCTCCCTTCGAGATGCCCTTCAAAGGGCGAACTTTCTGGCACAATCGGCTTCCTCCGTTTCCTCTGGAGGATGAAACCATTTTTTCGGCATATCCCAAAACTCGTGATTTATTGGACAGTCTTAAGCAGGTCAGACAATTGAAATCGCATCTCGAAGAACAGATGGCCATTGATTGCGTTACAAGAACGGTGTCCGATGCGGCGCCTCTCGAACAAGGCTACTCGGCTTCCATGGAAGCTAAGGAATTATCTCGGAATGCCTTGTATTCGGATTTTTTGGATATTCCCAAATTCCGGCCCGACGGCAGGGAAATGGAAGACGCGGTCGATCGCTTGGTGGCCGAAGCCAAAGTTGCCGGCGCGACGGACGTAGACAAGGCGTGATTTCCGCGAAACGATATCAACGAATGAATAATTGCGGCAAACGTTTGGCACATGGAATAATAGTGCTGATATGCATTTTACATAATCTTGTTTCCGGCGCTCTTGCCCAACCTGACGCCGAAGCTGAATTCAATAAAACGCTTGTTACATCTGCTGTTGAACAGACACGGCAAACGCTTTTCTACGACCCGTCGTACGTAAAAATCCCGTATCCAGGCGGAGATGTTTCGATTGACCGCGGTGTGTGCAGCGACGTTATCATCCGTTGTTTTCGAAAAGTCGGAATAGATCTTCAGAAAGACGTTCATGAAGATATGAAATGTTCTTTTCAGGCTTACCCCAAAAAATGGGGTTTGAATAAAACCGACACCAACATCGATCACCGAAGAGTCTATAATCTGATGTGCTTTTTTTCGAGAAATAATAAAAACATACCGATCGATTCCGCCGATCGGTTTTTACCTGGAGATATCGTAGCTTGGCGCCTTGACAACGGTCATCCGCACATCGGACTTGTGACCGATCAAACAACGGTATCGGGAACTCCCTTAATGGTTCATAATATTGGCTTAGGCGCTCGTCTGGAAGACGTTCTCCATGAATGGAAAATCATTGGCCATTATCGATGGTTCAAATGACGGATATGATTTGGATACGTTATTTTTTTTGCCAGTCGCTGCGTAGAAGGAGTTCGCTTTCTTGAACCCATCCGCGATGGCTTGTGACGTTGTCCCCGGGAATCGACTCGACCAGATACGACGTTCCGATCGTCTCGATAATCTTAAACCGTGAGTTGCGTGAAAGCCTATAGCGACTGGGTTTATAAAAGATATTTTTTTTCAGGATATTATTCGCGTCACCGCGTTTTTCATATAAAAACAAGTCGGTTTTCGTGCAAAAGATTATCTCGTGTTTTTGAGGCCTTTCGGATTTCATTTCAAGCACTTTAGCTTCGATAGGCTTTTTTTTGTCCGCGGATGCTTTTTTTACCGCTGCTCCGCAATCTTTGCAGAATTTCGCGTCATCGGTTATCTTCTGACCACATTGGGAACAGAATGCAGCGTATGACGGCAACGCGAAAAGCAGTAAGAAAATTGTCGTTAGAGTTATTATGCGCATGTTTGTCCTCCGTTAGCAGTTGGTAATATTAACCTACAATATTTTCCCATAGAATTTCCAGAGGTCATTTCAAAATTAACTTTCAGAATATAAACTTTTGGAGCCGGCTTTTCCTCTTGCGGAGAGCCTGCATTAGAAGAATTATATTGAACAACGTTAAAGACTTTTTTGACGGGAAAAGTTTGCCCAACGAAACTTGTTATTGCTGCGAAAACCCGATTTGCGTGAAGAAAACCAACTGGCGATGTTTTTGACCTTGAGCAACAGCACAGTATTCAGGGGGGCTACCAAGTGCTTCCTGCCGTGCCTGGCGAGGTTTGGGTGTGATTGTAATGCGGTTGGTTATATTGTATAGTTATTTATCCAAAGGGCTTGGAAAAATAATTGAAGAAGGTCCTCTTTTGAGAGAATCTAAAATTCATGACTACTATTCTATTGTCTTAAGTGGTGCTGCCGGTTCGGGAATTCAGGCTATTGGTGAAATCCTGACTTGGGCGTTTCGATTGGATGGTTTCCACGTTTTTTCTTCCGGGGAATTCATGTCCCGAATTCGCGGCGGAAGCAATTCCACTCTTATCCGCATCGGTTCCCGGCCTGTTCGCTCTTGGTCCGACGCCGTAGACCTCTGTATCCCGCTGGATAACCAGGCACTCAACCATGTGAAATCACGCCTGACCACGGATACCTTGATTCTTTCCGATCATGCAACCATCGGCACCGGTGCTTATGGTCTCGATATTCCTCTGACTGCTATGGCGGCTGAGACCGGGAAAGCCATCTATGCCAACACTGTTGCAGCCGGTGCAATCTGGGGACTATACGCCGGGAATTTCGAGCATCTCGGAAAAGCCATCGAGCATCACTTTGCGGGAAAACCTACGGAGACTTTGGAGCAAAATCGGCTGGCGGCCAGGAAGGGATACGAGTTTTCGACCAACATCCGTCTGACTTCAAGTGCCAGTTTCCGTTTCCCCTCCCCCCCTTCTGCCCCGCATCCGCTTTTTCTGACAGGGGCTGAGGCGGTCGCTTGCGGAGCATTGGCCGGGGGTTGCAGTTTTGTGTCGTCCTATCCCATGTCTCCTTCTACAGGAGTGTTAACCTTTCTGGCCCAACAGGCACATGAATTCGGCATAGCCGTGGAACAAGCGGAAGACGAAATCAGTGCCGCCAATATGGTGCTTGGTGCCTGGTATGCCGGTGCCAGAGGGCTGACCACCACTTCCGGTGGCGGGTTCTCACTGATGACTGAAACCATCAGTTTGGCGGGGATGATTGAAAGCCCCATGGTCATTCACCTCGCCCAACGCCCCGGACCGGCGACAGGGCTTCCTACCCGGACTGCCCAGGAAGACCTTCAATTGGCTCTTTATGCCGGTCACGGGGAATTCCCAAGAATTCTTCTGGCCCCGGGAAATCTCGAACAGGCATACGATTTAACGAGACGGGCTTTTGATCTGGCGGATGCATGCCAAGTTCCGGTCATCATTCTGACCGACCAATATCTGATGGATTCAGGATATGACGTCGAACCACCAGACATTCCACAAATTCCCGGAAAACCAGCCATTGTCAAAACCGATCATGATTACCATCGGTATGGTCCCGGTCCTCAAGGAGTTTCTCCCCGCGGCATTCCCGGATGGGGTACCGGTCTAGTGGGTGTTGATAGCGATGAGCACGACCAGGAGGCTCATATCACCGAAAAAGCGGAGGTCCGGGTGGCCATGGTTGAGAAACGCCTCCACAAGGCAACCGCCCTTCTTGACCTGGCAATCCCTCCTGAATGGATTGGTCCCATCGACGCCGAAGCCGTGGTAGTCTGCTGGGGTTCTACCCTTGAACCATTGCGGGAAGCGGTGTCCGGATTAGCAAAGCCAAACCTGGCAATTCTGCATTTTTCCCAAGTCTATCCTCTTCATTCCTCTGGGCAAGCCCTCATCGAAGGCAAGCGCCGTCTCATTCTGGCGGAGGGCAACGGTACCGGTCAGTTTGGACGGCTTCTTACCGGCGAGTGGGGCACACACTGGCAGCACCGTCTGCTCAAGTTCGACGGGGCCCCTTTCTCTGCGGAAGGGCTCCGGCAAGCCTTGGTTGCCATCCTGCAACAGGAGGTCCGATGATGCCGGCAAACCCCTTCCACCGCAACTGTCCCGATATTGCCTGGTGCCCGGGATGCGGCAATTTTCCCATTCTCGAAGCTGTTAAAGAAGCTTTGGTTGGGTTGAACCTTGATCCCCTTTCGGTTGTTATGGTCTCCGGGATCGGCCAGGCAGCCAAGTTGCCGCATTATCTGAGCACTCATTTTTTCAACGGCCTGCATGGTCGCGCGCTCCCGGTGGCAACTGCCATTCGTGGTGCCAATCCCAACCTGACACTCATTGCTGAAAGCGGCGACGGGGATATGTATGGTGAGGGGGGAAACCATTTTCTCCACGCTGTTCGCCGCAATCCCAACCTCACGATGATTGTTCATGACAATATGGTCTACGGTTTGACCAAAGGTCAGGCTTCGCCCACCAGCCAAAAGGGGTTTCAAACACCCGTCCAATTCCATGGCGTCACCAGCGAACCTTTGAACCCGGTAGCACTGGCCATCGCCCTCAATGCATCGTTCGTTGCTCGCGCTTTTGCCGGGGATCGAGAGGGAACGAGAGACATCCTGAAGGCGGCTATCAGTCATGAGGGTTTTTCCCTGGTCGATATTCTGCAGCCCTGTGTGACCTTCAACAAAATAAATACCTATACCTGGTTCAAAGAACACTCCCGGGTTCTTCCCCCATCCCATGACCCCGGTGACCGAAAAATCGCTTTTGCCCGTTCCCTCGAGACCAATCCCATCCCCTTAGGGATTCTGTTTCGGGAAACAGGCAGGCCCACCTTTGAAGAAAATCTGGGAATTTTTCAATCCGACCCACGACCTCTGTTTCAGCGCTGGCCCGACTCTGCCCGCCTGCGGGCTCTCATGATGAAGAACAGCGTTTTCGCTTGACCGTTTTGCCACTCGCTCGATCAACGAGAAGTGATTTCCCAACCTAAGGCCTTGTCAGCAAACAACTGTAACGAATTTTCCGGGATTTCCGGCCATTAGAGGCTGTAAGAAAACAACCAGATGATCCGGTTGTCTTGCTGCCCAGGAACACGATCATTTCCTGGTTCTTGACTGGCTGGTCGACCTGATAAGCAACCCCGAAAGCAATCTGGAGAATGCCGAGTTCAATCGGCATTGAACGATACGAACCACAGAAGGCCCTTTAATGGGAGTATGCCGCATTGGGGCCAAGATTTCTGTCTTTTTTACGTTTGCCATAGTGTTTATGTTTGCTGGTTTTCAGCCGGTTTTTTCCCAGGAAAAATTTCTTTAAAATGTACCACCTCGGATAGCCTCATTTGATCAGCACCATGATTTTAAAAATGCTCATTTTTTCAATTTTTGCCGATTATTTCACACCTTCTGACCTGCCATGCGGAAAATCGCCGTCATGGGCAAGTTTGTTGTATACTCCTTGCAAATTAAGATTTTTGGAGGCAAGGAATGAGCGGCTGCCTTTTAATTGACGGCAACAACATAGTTTTTCGTGCATATTATGCGTTCGACAGGCAAAATCTGAAGACGCGCGACGGGAAACCTACCGGAGCTTTATTTGGTTTCGTCAAGATGCTTCTGAAGCTTTTAAAGGAAAAAAAACCGGATTATATCGCAGTGGCGTTTGATGTTTCAAAAGATACTTTTCGACGGCGAATTTACCCGGAATATAAAGCCCAACGCCGACCGACGCCTCCCGATCTGCTTGAACAACTTCCTCTGGCCCGACAAGTCGTTGAGGCGCTCGGCATCAAAATGCTCGCTGAAGCCGAATATGAAGCCGACGATCTTATCGGAACCGCGGCCGAGCGATTTAAGAACCAAACTCCGATTTTGGTAATCACCGGAGATCATGATCTTCTGCAGCTTATAGACGATCGCATAACCGTCGAACTTTGCGTCAAGGGGCTCAGTGAAACGCGACTGTTGGACAACGCCGCTTTCATGAGCGAATACGGCTTTTCCCCGCCGGGCATCATCGAAATGAAGGCTATGATGGGCGACAGTTCGGACAACATTCCCGGCGTCGACGGCATTGGAGAAAAAAAAGCCATAGCCCTTGTACGCGAATTCAAGACCATAGAAACCCTTTACGATTCGATCGACAAGATCGGCAATCCAAGGCTGAAAGGTCAAGTGGAAAAAGGAAAGGAATCGGCATTTCTTTCCAAAACTCTGGCCACTATTAAGTGCGACATCAGCGGCGACTGGGATATCTCCGCTTTCGCATGGAATGAGGGGAACCTCGCCAGGCAAGAATTCATGAATTTCCTGAAACAGTGGGAATTCGCCAGCCTGCTTCCTTCGACAATCCCGGCTAGCGGCGGCTCGTATTCGACAGGGACGGCCGCAAACCCTCAGGACAACGCTAAACTTAGCTTTGTACAACCCGAGATTGAACCTGTAAGTTTGAAACCTCTACCCGGCGAGAAACTTTTAATTACACGGATTGAGGATCTTAAAAATTTTCTGGCGACGGCAAAAGATGAAATCTGTCTTGATATCGAAACCGACGGATTCAATCCTTTTACCAACAAAATCGTGGGAATCTCGCTTGCCCAAGATCAAGAAAAAGCCGTCTACGTGCCGCTGCGACATGCCTATCTCGGTCTCGAACCTTCCGATCAACCGCCGATCAAGGAAGTTTTTCCTCTGATCAACGAAGCTCTCCAAAATCGAACTTTGGTCGGGCATAATTTAAAGTTCGACTTGTCTTTCCTCGAAAGAGAGGGCGTAAAGCATACGGGAAAAATATTCGACACCATGCTCGCCGCTTACATTATTGATCCGACCACGACCAATGCGCTGAAGCCGTTGGCAAAAGCGACACTAGGCTTCGAAGTAATAGAATATGGACAAATTTCTCAAAATAAACCGTTTACCCAGGTTTCGCTTGCCGAAGCCACCTCTTATGCTTGCCAAGACGTGCTTCTGACGATGCTGCTGATGGAAAAATACAAGATTGAACTGGCCAATCATGAAAATCTGCGAAAACTGTATGAGGATCTTGAAATTCCGCTGCTTTCGATTCTTCTGGAAATGGAAACAACGGGTATCGGGCTCAATTCTCCTTATCTTTCCGGGCTTTCGGATGATTTGTCGAACCGCATGAAAGAGCTTGAAGCCGCAATTCACGGTCATGCCGGCTATGTTTTCAACGTTAATTCACCGAAACAGCTTCAAGACGTGCTTTTTACCAAGCTGAATTTACAACCTCCGAAAAAAACCAAAACCGGCTTTTCGACCGACAGCGATGTTTTGAAAACGCTAGCGCCTGAGCATCCGATCTGCAAAGAACTCCTCGACTATCGAGAGTTGGCAAAGCTCAAGACGACGTACGCCGATTCCCTGGAAAAGCTGGTGGAAGCAAAAACCGGGTTGATTCACACAAGCTTCAATCAGATGGTGACGGCCACCGGAAGATTATCCAGTTCGAACCCAAACATGCAAAATATTCCCATCAAATCGGAGTGGGGCCGTAAGGTCAGACGGGCGTTCATACCTCCGCGCACGGGTGATCTGTTTCTCTCGATCGATTATTCCCAAATCGAACTGCGGCTTTTGGCTCATTTTTCAGAAGACGAGGCGCTGATCGATGCTTTCAAACGAAATTTGGACATCCATGCGTTGACGGCCAGGAAACTTTTCTCGAAAAGCACCGATACCGTGACTACTGAAGAGCGCAAGATCGGAAAAACCGTCAACTTCGGCATCATTTACGGAATTTCCGCGCACAGCCTTTCGGAAGACCTTGCAATTCCCAGATTTCTCGCGAAGCAATATATCGATAATTTCTTCAACAGCTTTCCACAGGTAATGAAGTTTTTCGATAACGCCATCGCGCAGGCCCGAACGGCGGGAAAAGTGCAAACGCTTTTCCGTCGTGAACGCCGTCTGGATGAGCTGACATCGAAGAGTTTTCAAACACGGGCTTTCGGAGAGCGGGTAGCCCGAAACACTCCGCTTCAAGGTTCTGCGGCCGATCTTGTTAAACAGTCGATGCTTGACACACACAAGCTTTTAACGGAGAACTGTTTTAAAACAAAGTTGATTTTGCAGATTCACGACGAACTCGTTTTCAGTTGTCCACCGGAGGAAATCAAGCTTGTCGGTCCGCTTCTGAAAAAGGCCATGGAAACAACGGTGACCTTGAAGGTTCCGCTTTTATGCGATGTTTCCGCCGGGCCCAATCTCGCCGATCTGGACGAGGTGATGTTCGATTGATTCTCAATAAAACCCTGAAATATTCCTTGCAGTCCTAATCACGGCAAATTGAATTCGAAACAAAATTGGGTTAAACTTCACTGAAAATTATGAAGGAATTGTAATATGAACTCTGGGCAAGACCCGTTAAAAGAGGGAATGATCGTTTCGGGATGTCGCGTCGTCGAGAAGATCGGTGCCGGCGGCATGGGAAGCGTTTATAAAGCTCACGACGATAATCTGAATCGCTTCGTCGCGATCAAGGTCATGCATCCGACCTCCGATAACGACCAGGCTAAAAAGCGTTTTCTGCGGGAAGCGACGGCCATCGCGCAAATCGATCACCCGAGCATCATTCGAATTTTCAATTACGGAGAATTCAACGATCAGCCGTATTTTTTAATGGAGTATTTCGACGGCAAACCGTTGAAAGAGTTTATCAGCAAGGCGCAGTTAATTCACGGGGGCAAACAAGACATCAAAGAACTTCGTGAAATGGGCTACATCAACGATTCTCCGGAGCTTCCGTATTTTCTGCGCGATCCGGTCAAAAATCCCTTGACCGACCCAAGGCACATTGAGGAAGTCGAGCATCTCGTCATTCATCTTGCGGAAGCTCTTGCCGCCGCGCACGCTCATAATATCATCCATCGCGATATCAAGCCGTCGAACATTCTTATAGGCAGGAACGGGCAAGCCAAGATCGTGGATTTCGGGCTGGCAAGGAAAGACAGCGACCACGATCTGACTCAAACCAAGCAATTTCTCGGAACGCTTCTTTATGCTTCCCCCGAACAGTTCCTTGGAAAACGCGCTCAGGTCTCGCATCTCACTGACATTTACAGCCTCGGAGTCGTCTTTTACGAGCTTATCACTTTGCGGCATCCTGTACAAGAAGAAGATACCGGCGCCATCATCACGCAAATAACCCAGGGGGCTTTTGAGGCACCGGGGAAATACAATTCTCACCTTTCAACTCAGACGGCCGGAATCATAATGAGATGTCTGGCCAGAAAACCACAAGACCGTTTTCCCAACGCCGAAGATTTAGTACATCATCTTCGCGACAAGCCGTCGTCATGGAGTTCCTGGAAATCCGGATTTTTGGGTATATTCAACAATCTTTTCAGTTCACCCCCGCTCGATAAACCTGCGCCATCGATCAACCCGCCGCCGGTAATACTGGCAACACAGTCGAAAAGTTTTTCCGTTGCGACTTCCGGGACTTCCGAAACGAAGAACGCCGCCCAGAAACTATTTGAGGAAGCCAGAGAACTCTACTTGCAGCGGTTTCAGACTTTCGAGGCGACCGAGAAAATTCAGCAAGCCATGGATTTGGATCCGCGCAACTCGGATATCGGGTTGATATATGGCATGGTTCACCAGTCATTCGGAGAGACAAAGACCACCCTGGAGATGTTAAAATCAATTGATGCCACACTGCCCGAGATACCGGAAAGGCATCAATTGAAATGGAAACTTCTGCGCATATACTTTCTCGATCGTGATTACAAAGCAGCCGTTTGGCAGGCATTCAAGTATCGGCAGATGTATCCCGAAGATTCGGATGTTCTTCTCATAAGCGTGATCGGAGAAATGTCCCTCGGGAACTACGATAAAGTCATCGAGCTCGCCGAAGCCATAGAGAAAAAGCGGCCCGGGAATGTCTTGTCGACGATCATATTGAGCGAGGCATACGAATCCACATTGCAGTTCGATCGGGCGTTGGAAATCGAAGAGCAGGGAATCAAGGTCAATCCGGAGTTACACAATCTTCAAGCTAAAAGAGTCAGCATTGAAATGTTAACCGGTAAGATACAACAGTCAAAGACTCACGTCGAGGAGGTTTTCGCGAAGGATCCGACGAACGATTGGGCGCTGGCGATGTATCCACGGCTCTCTTTACATGCGAATGACGTAAAGCAGGCTATGGAGGACGCGCGTAAAGCCATCGGAGTCGTTAAGAGCGATTCCGTTCGATCGGGCTGCGCCTACCTCTTGTATCGTATACAGAAGGAAGCGGGACACGACACCGACGGCGATAAATATCTCAAGCTGGCGCGCTCGCTGCAACATGAATGGCCGGTTCTGAGCCTGGAAGAAATTCAAGAAAAAGTCGTCAATCATGACATTTCCGGGTTGCGTTCCGAGGCTGGTCATCGCAAGTGGTTCGAACCCGGGTTGAGATACGCGAAAAAAGTCGCTATGAATTCCATGAGTCCCTATAACATTTCGTTCGGAAGCTGCGGTGCGACATCATGCTATGTGTTGAACGCCGATGGAACATGCGTTTTCGGAATCATTTTTTCCCGCTTTCATATCGATCATAGAGACGAAATAGTTCAACAGTTTTGGGTCTCCGAGATCCCGGACATACCGTTCTTCGACTCGAAAGGCCGTATAATCAAGACGGAATTCAAAAAGATTCCGGAACCGACAGGCGGTTATATCGCTCAATTGACGCTTGCCGAACCCTGGCGATCGGGCACGCCTGATTTTTTCCTGACGGAATTCCCGACATTCACGCCGACCGGCGGACAAAATCCCAGTTTCACTTTCGAATTACCGCATTTTCCGATTTTCGCGGCCCGGCGACGGGCTTTCCTGATTTTTATCCCTAAATCGTGGAAAGTCATAAGTTGTACTCACAATCAAGATGAGATAATCGATCAACCGGAACATTCAGTTCACGCGTTCTTCCCGTTCGTTTTCGGCGGGCAAAGGTTTCCGCTCAAATTCGAGATATCAAAAAACTGATTCAAGTTATTAGAGAGGTAGGTAGAAGAAGGGATGTGCTATTTTCTCACGATCTGTTTTCCTGAAAAGTTCCGGGAGGCATTTCTTCAGAATCAAAGCTGGGGATTTGACTACGAGGAACAGAACAACGGAAGTCTCACGCAGCATCTGGCCGATCATTGGTGCACTTTTGAGGTCACCACCGGAATGTGCTCCTGCGACTTTTTTTCCAAACCCGTTGATATTGAACAGGAAGTCGAGAAGTTCCGGAAAAAGCACATGCAACCCAAATTCCGGAAAAAGGGTTGGACTCCCGGAAAAATCGAGCGGGCTATTGAGGATATAAAAAGCAAACCTCAGACAGGCTTTTCAGGATTTCGACCAGATGTCAGGGCCTTTCTGGCGCACTGGGGAAATACCTTCGGCATTCTGGCCGTATACCTGCATTTTTACCACGGGATCACCGAAACTGAGAGTCTTCCCGTTCTAGAAAAGATTTCCCGTTCCCCGCAACAGATTCTTTCCGAGAATATCGATTGTGAAGACCGCCTTGTCATGATCAGCGTCCCACGCAATTGCTAAACAAGTATGTTGGCGGCAACCAACAAGCTATTACAAGTCGGTAGAAAAGCTGTGCCGGCTTATTGAGTCCTGCCTTTCGAAAATTCATCAAGCTCGGCGAATTACGGTGCCGGCACCTAATCCGCCCTATATCGCCCAGGGATGGCGCGCTTTTTCGGGTACCCGAAAACCGGCTTTCATTTTGCAGCTATCAATAATCAGGGTAAGAATTTCAGGAATTCGTTAAACCCATAAAAATTGAATCGATTTTTTTACTAAGGTTTCGGAAATTCTTAGCCAGCAGCTTCATCAATTGCATCAACAGCTTCATACCGAATACCGGGTCTTGCTTTTTTATTATTTCAAAGTGTTCGTAAAGAAAAGAGCCGATTTCCGTATCACCGATAGAGATAGCGCTCGCCGAACGACCTTTTTGGTCGGCAAAAGCAACTTCTCCGAAGATTTCATTTTTTCCAAGTTGAGACGAAGAGATACATCCGCCGGAAAGTTTTCGGACAATTTTTACTTTACCGGAAAAGACAAAAAGAAGGCAGGATGTTTCGCTGTCTTTCCCTATGATTTCCTCGTCATCCTTGTATTCTTTGACCTCGATGAAAGTTGACAACAGCTTCAACTCGTCGGCGGAAAAATCTTGCAGAATCTCGAATTCAGAAAGCTTCCGTTGAATGGACATGAATTACTCCTTCATAGTTTTCGAAGTCTGCTCAATCTAGCACAACTCAACGCCGGATTCAAAAAATACGAATTTATTTCAAGCTTCAGCGACCGACTACTTTAGCAAGCCCCTCAGGATGAATAGTCTTTTCGAGCTCCTTGACAACTATCGAATTATCATAGATCGCACCCTCTCCTACGGGAAAGTCGCGCGTGCCGTTTACATTCATTTCAAGAATAAAATCGGGATTACAGGCTATTTCTTTTACACGGTCAGCTTCAAGTTTAAAGGCTTTTACAAGCTCATTTCGCCTCGACAAAAGTCGCTCAACGGCAACTCTTTGAGCGAAAAACGGCCAACCGCTCTCGGCAAAACATCGTTCCAGGTCGGATCGGGAAAACGCCGCAATCCGAAGAGCCATCCAACGTGCATCAGCCCATGTGCATTTTTTCCATGCTTCCGGAAGGAAGATCGGATGCATATTGAAATGGATTTCCTGCCCCAAATTAAAAATGAAAGATTTTTCGAACGAATTCAACTCGCCTTGAGCCCTATATGCCCCCAAACTGTATCCAAGGTCATATTGGAATTCAACAAGGCGGTCAAATGCGCGGGTTTTAGGATTGTAGATTAAACCGGCTCTACTGTTGTTGCTCTTCATATCCAGATTTTTTATCCAGGCATTGAAGACAAGAGAACCTCTATGAACCCTGTCGGAAAGGGCTTTGCCAGTGTTGAGCGGAACGTCACATAGACCTTTGACCGCCGGACAGAAAAACGACAACTGACATTCCTTGAATTTAACGTAATAGGCTCCTATAAATTTCGGATCGATCGACTCGCGGTCTCTCATTGCTTCGTCAACCTTTCCCGTTCCAAGAATCGAACCGTTTGAATCCTTAATAACGGGTTCGGGAAGTAAATAGTTACTTGGATCATACCCACAACTCTTAGTCAAAATGCGTTGACAAAGTTCGGAAAAAGTATGAAGGGCATCAGGAGCAGTAGCAGTCGGCGGGGCAAAAACAAGTATGGTTTCACCCGGCCCGGAATATAATTTTATATCGGTACAGGTGCCTCCCAAATCGATATATAAACGACTTAATGCCACATCAGTGTGGGTTTCCGGCCCCCACTTTATTTGCCACTTCAATCCGAATCTATCTCGAACGGCAAGTTTTGGATTTGCTTTGTTCGCTTCCTTGGTAAGCGCCGCATTAACCTTCTCTTCAAGATTTGAAGGCAATGTTGGTATCGCCAGCTTGCTGCAATAAAGAACTCGTTTGGAATATTGAAAATCAAACCGTGCAAGTTTTTCGTCTTGAAGACGAACCAGATTTTTCATCTCCTGAAGAAAACTATCATAATGGTTCCCGGGAGGAGCAGCAGACATCGCAGGATGATCTTTTGCCGGTTGTAAGCGCGAAATTTGAAACGCGCTCATTTCAGCCAATTTCTTCAGCTCTACCGGTTGTATATCTCCAGGGCGATATAATCCCTTTGATTCAAGTTCCGCCGCTTGAGGTCCGATTTTCGCGTTTGGGTCACAAACATCGGGAACTGCCAAAATGAGCGATCCGCCGACAATATTCCCCGTTCTTTTTACGTAGTCTTCCAACTTACCGATAGGTTTTTCAGCGATATTGCCCAGTATATCGTTATGCAACCGTTGAATTTCGATAAACCTACGTTGTTTATCGGAATGATCGGTTTTTACTTTCAAATCGACAAGCAGTTTTTGGGTGTCGGCAATAATCTGATCATATGCCTTTAATTGTGCGTTTTGGGAGACTTTGTTGGGCGAAGACGCATATTCTTTCTTCAAAAATTCCGAATAATCGGATTTTTCCTTGATAATCCTGGCAAGAAATGCCTTAACTTCGCGAGGTGAAAAAGGCCGGAATTCGGAATTCGAAACTTCATTTTGGAGGGCATAAAGAGTGCAAATTTGAGTCATCAGAAAAAGGGCAGATATTACGCAAACCGTTTTTATCTTTAAAATCAAGCTTCCACTATTATTCATATTTATTCACCTCTATGACCGCAATCGAATTTCACCGGAAATCGAGATAAAACGTTAATTTCCCCAATACATCATTCGAATTATAGCAATTTCATGTGCGATTTGCATAGTCCGCCGGATTAGTAAACAAAATCGACACCAGCAAAACTACTGATGCCTAAATCGGGACAAACAGCTCCCAGAGCGGAGTCGAGGGGAGCAAGAGGAAGCATAGGCATCTTGCCGGCAATTACCCTTCGACTTCGCTCAGGGTGCGTTGCTAAAGGTTTTTTCATCAGTAAATTTGCTTCAGTGTCACAAAATCGGTTAAAATCGGCTATCCACCACCAGAGGTGGTGGGTTTTCACAGCATGCTAAATGCGTCAATCAATAACGTCATATTAGAATTCAGCCGTCGATAAGCCGCATGATATTCTCCACCGAATCGATATGATTCGGATCGAACTGTTGTTCCGATAGATCGAATCCAAATTCTTTCTCAAGGAAATCAACGATTTCCAGAATGTTCAAAGAATCGATACGACCTTTGAGGAGTAGGGAATCATTATCGGCAAAGGGCGCTGTATCACCTTTCTGCGTTAAAACGTTCGTCAGAAAATGTCTAACTTTTTCTCGTTTATCCATGGATCACCTCGCAAACGGTATAAACATATTCAGCATGAAAGAACCATAATCAATGATACTCAAGGATGGAATTGGCTCATCCAGGATCATCACAAGACAATAAAAACACCAAATAAAGAGGGAATTTATCACACCTTGCTTTGGGGGTGGGCGACCCATGGATCTCAATTGGGAAAGACCAATGGCCGTACCCAAAATCAAGCAATAAAGAAAGTAAACTTGAAAATTCACCAGCGCCGACCAAAAACTAAGATCCATGATGTAGATGATATCGCGCAAAAAGTGGAAGATGGCGTTTCCAAAGCCTGCAGCGGCAAAGGTGGCAAAAAAGATTCTTACTCTGGGGTGCTGCTTGAAAAATCTGAAATAAGTTGGATAAAAAAAGAATTCCACCAAAAGCTCCTTGAAATAGTAATATAACCGATTATAGAACTCCGCGATGCTCCGAGATGCAAGAGGTTTATAGGTATTCCGAAGAGCATTGAATCCCGACATTCGACAGATGGCAATGATCAAACTACCCGAAATTGAAATAACCAACACCTTTTTTATTACATTGGCAACGAGAACCAACCAGCATATCCAACGAGGGAAGGGTTTTCCCATCAAATACTTCGTAATGGCTTGCTCGGCAGTCGGTAAAACAGGCATGGTTTTGAGAAATGGTTCCAGAAATCCGTGACTGCCGTAAACTATCTGATCGAAAGTGACAAGTCCGAGAAGCATTACTGAGGCCCAAAGCATCAGCTTTAAACCCTTGATTTGAACAGTCGCCAAATCGAGAGGACTCTTGGCCTCGATTTTTTGCATGTACGTCGCACTTTTTGGAAAGGGAACATTGGAATTACCCCAAAAAGGCTGAAACTGCATAAGATCAGTGAGCGAAAACGGATGATTCTCTTTTCCCCGCTCTGAAAGAGCATATGCCAGAAACCATAGATATTTTCCGGCTATAATGAGAATACTCCAGAGAGAGAGGAAAATAACAGATGGCAATGAGACACTCGACGCGTAAACCACCATTACAATATATAGAAGGAGAAGATTGCGGACAGGCCTTTCGAATAACCAATGTCCGGACCATTTGCGGGCAAGTATAATGTAGAGCCAAGCCATGAGAAAACAGATGATTACATATACAAAATGATACTTCAATAGGAACGGTGCCTCAAAGTTTGCGGAAAACCAAACCAAATCGGTTTTGTAGGGTGCATGGTGATAGAGCCAATAAGCGGTCGTCACACCTATCAGCTGCCTTCTGAATTGCGGCAAAAGAGAGATCAACGTGAGGGCAATTCCCAATTCCCACCAAAATACTTTCCCATGAAAATATACTAAAATCGAGAAAACTGCTACCAAAGTCACTTTACCAAGAATTGTCTGGGAAAATCTTAAGAGGAAAGGCGAAGTTTCAAGACGAGGTATTATTCTAAGTTCCATCTGGTAGCGATCGCTCTGCAAGCAAGCGAAGCAATGCCTTTCGATCGATCTTTCCGTTTTGTGTCATGGGCATGGACTCAATTTCAACTATTTCTCTCGGAAGGGCATAAGGAGGCAAGCATTCCTTCAGCCCCGCCAGAATATGAGTTGATGTAAAAACTGTTCCACAAACGAAGGCGACAATTCCCGCCGCATTTCCATCACGGAATGGCCATGCGACCGTCACAACCGAATCGCACCCGCAAACCCGTCTGAGGTGAGCGTCCAACTCCTCCAGCTCGATTCGGTGACCGAGAACCTTGACCTGGTTATCAATTCGACCCAGATGGTGAAAAGCCCCCGTAGCATCTTCAAAAGCCAGATCGCCGGTAAAATACCATCTCATCTCTCCAAACATAGGATGATTGAGCATAATTAGACGTTTAGAAGTTAATGCTTCATCTCCAAGATATCCCTGGGTTAATTGAGGGCCCGCCAAAACCAATTCCCCCGTATCGCCGGAAGTTGTAATGCTCATCCACGATTGCCATTTTCAGTCCCGGATGGGAACGGCCAATAGCAAGCGTGCCTCTGCCCGGAGTAATATTCGGCGGATCCGAAAGTCTCTCTTGGGAAACAGTTACCGTGGCCTCTGTCGGCCCATACTGATTGTCAACTACGCTGTTAGGCGCGGCACGTTGCCAAGCCAGAGCCGAATTCAATGAAAGGGCTTCGCCGGCGAAGAAGGAGACTCGAAGAGAGGGAAAACAACCTGATTTGAGTAGTTTGAGTCGATCCAGAAATACGATTACCGATGGAACTGATGCCCAGAATGTCAGTTGGGAATCCTGAATGAAGCGCGCCGGTGCCATTAGCTGAGATTCCGGCACAACATACAAGGATGCCCCCACCCCAGGTAGCGAAGAGATCGAAAACGGAAACGTCAAAAGTCACTTCGAAGAAGTTTGAGACACGATCCTCGGGTTTGATTCCATACAAAAACCGGCAATGATTCAGAAAATGATGAACGCTTCCGGCTCCGATCTTAACACCCTTGGGGTTTCCTGTAGTTCCGGATGTGAAAATCACGTATGCAGTATCATGAGGTTCCATCGCAACAGGCGCTGTAAGAGGAACAACGCTTTCAAGCGCGTCCGCACCACACCCTCCATCACTGAGTGCGCTGCCGCATGGCGCGAGAGTTCTGAAGGACATGGTTATTCCGCACTCCGTCAATCGTTTGGCGCCTCTCTCATCCAGAATCAAGGCATCGAGATCAGCAATTTTAAGAATGTTTTGAAGAATCACCGTGGGAGCTTTCACATTGATCGGAATATAGGTTGCGCCTGACCAACAAGCCCCGAGTATCCCAATATATGTCTCCAAAGTGCGGCAGGCCAAGATACCTACGCGACGCCTGCCATGATGCCCCTTGTTTCCATCATTCAACCATCCGGCAATTCGACTCGCCATTGATGCGAGCGTAGAGTAGGTAAAATTTTCGCCGTCAAGAACCAACGCTACGTTCTGCGAATGCTCGATCGAATGGCAAAAGAACGGATAGGCCAGGTTGAAATTTACGGAAGCGCCATCCGACACCAAGTCCTCCTGAATAATCAAGACAAGAATGGGCATTGTACTGTACTGAACGACCCGTAGCCCGAATAGGGACTTACACTTTCACGGAGTCAGTATAAACAACCATTGTTGGGGTGTCAAACAAACCGTTCATTCCAGGGTAAACGCACTAAAAATGCAAAATCCTCTTGTAATCACGGTAGCCGACCCGGCGGATTACGGCGAAAGCACGCCTAATCCGCCCTACATAAATTTTAATGCGCTTGCCCTGCCGTTCACTTAAGTTCTATACAAGTAATCGAACGTTAGAGCCTGTTAGAAAATAACCATTACAAATAGTTGTTTTCTTACAGGCTCTTATGGCCGGTCGATGAACGAAATTTGTTACAGTTATTTATTAACAAGGCCTTAGTGAATATTTCAAA
>Ga0074199_1001507_pt1 | contig 19671 bp, 12 predicted proteins | sample EPASupsiteSAE347_FD_64528 | JGI IMG/M metagenome (GOLD analysis project Ga0074199, IMG submission 64528) | Bioremediated contaminated groundwater from EPA Superfund site, New Mexico - Sample SAE3-47 | ecosystem: Environmental > Aquatic > Deep subsurface > Groundwater > Contaminated ...
TCGTTCCAGGTGCCCGGGGGCCCCGGGGCGTTGGAAAGGCCGCCCGCGCGGAGGGGGTGGAGGTAATCCCGCTCGATGATCCGGTCCTTGCCCCCGCCAGTCCGGCGGGATTCCACGCCAAAGGCCACATCCCAGCCGCCGTACTGGCCGCCGTGCTGGGCCCAAAGATCGGAGGTCTCAAAGGAGCCGTAGCGCGCTCCGGCCTGGGTGCCGTCGATCTCGAAATTGTCCTTGGTGATGACGTTGACCGTGCCGCTGAATGCATCCGCGCCGTGCAGGGCCGAGCCCGGACCCCGCACCACCTCCACTCTGGAGATCATGGACACCGGCATCTGGAAGTTCATGAAACGACTGCCCTGGTAGTTGGAGGTGAAGGGCACGCCGTTGACCAGCAGCAGCACCTGGGGGTTGAGGCTGGTGTGCACCCCGCGGATCGACCAGATAGAGCCGAAATATCCGGTGCCGGAAGGCTCCACGTGCAACCCCGGCACCGCCTCCAGCAGCTCGTCCAGGGTGGTGGCGCCCATGTGCTTGATGTCTTCTGCGGTGATGACCGAGGCCACGGAGGGGGCCAGATGCACCGGCTTGAGCGAGCCGGTGGCGGTGAGCAGCAGCCGGTCGGTGCGGTAGACATCCTCCTCCTGCGGTCCCTGGCCGAACATCTCCTCGAAGGCCTCGGCCTCGGCCTTGCCGGTGGAGGCCGGGGGGGAATCCGTTGCCGTGGCCGCGGTGGCGAAGGACAAACACAATAAAGCCGCTGCCGTCATAACCCGTTTTTTACGCATCCCTCTTCTCCCTTCCGCTGTTGAAAAAATGCCGAACAGGGCCGAGCAGGGATTTTTTCTTCGGAAAAATCCCTGCTGATTCCCTCCAGCTTATGGGGGGAGGCAAAAAAAATCAAGGAAACATTCGGCGGAAAAAAGGAAAAAAACCTTTTGACTTCATCTGGTTAGCAGGATGCAAGAATATCCGGCAGCGCCGGTTTGCTCTCAACGGATAACGGTGGTGGCCATATCCAGCACCTGGGGAGAGACAGGCAACTCGATGCGCTCCGCTGTTTTTATATTGACGAAGAGCTGGGTGCCGATGGGCTCCATCACCCCGATTTCCCCGGGTTTCTGACCGTGCAGCAGGATGTTGCGGGCCATGGCCGCAACCTGGCCTCCGATCTGGCCGAGGTCCGGGTTGACCGTGAGCGCCAGCCCCATCTTGGCCAGATTCTGAGTCTGTCCGACACAGAGGAGTTTCTCCTTCAGGCAGCGATCCTCAAGCCAGTCCATATTCTCCAGGGTGTAGACCACAGGGTCGTTCAGCAGCCAGAAGGCATCCACCCTGCCCGAGAGCCGTTTGAAGGCGCGCTGGAAATTCTCCGTCCGGTCGACGGGTTCGGCTACCAGCTCCAGACCGAGCAGGGCCGCCGCCTCCCTGGCCTGGGAGAGAATCGTTTCCGAAAGAGGACTGTAGAGGAGGCCGATGCGCCGCATGGCCGGCAAGAACATGGTCATATTGACAAACTGGGCCCCGGGCGAGATCTCGGCGGCGATTCCGGCAATATTGCTACTGCCGTCCAGTAGCTTATAACGCTGCCAGTTCAACACCATGGCGAAAAGAACCGGAATCTCCTGGTGGTCCTGGGTCCAGAGCTTTGCCGCATAGGCGGCTTTGGCGCCCAGGGCGAAAATCAGGGATGGCCTGCAGGCAAAAAGTTTTTCCTTCAAGCCGGGATCATGGGCAATGTCGCCATGCAGGTTGAAAACCTGCACCGGCATCCCTATTTCCTCGCTGAAGATGGTGACCTGCTGCCCATACGCCGCCTCGCTGTCCGAGAGCAGGATGGCGACCGGGCCGCCGGGCGCGGCGGCAGCCAGCGCCGGGGTGCCTGCCCAAAGGGTGAGCGCCAGCAACAGGAGGAGCAATTTCTTGTGCGTCGAGCTACTCAGCATTGGGAATCCGCCATGAATCGATTTGCAGCATCTCCATGACACGTGCTGCTTTTCCGCCGTCCTTGCCTGCAAGGAGAACCTTTCGCATCCTTTCGACCTCTCCGGCCGGGACCGCGCCGTAGGTATAACAGAGAACCGGCAGGGGAAGGGGATCCGAAACGGCAAGGATCTTGACCGTTTTGAGAAGACGGGGGTTGATGTTGCCGATATGTTCAAGGTTGTCCTGGGAAACAAGCGCCGCCTTCACCTGCCGCAAGGCCAAGGCAAAGAGGGCGTCGGAATCCTTGGCAGTGGTGATGAAATTGAGTTCCTTGCCCCGGAGGCCGATGCGTTTGAAGATAGCCTCGTCCAGCACGGCAAGCCCGGCCTGTCCCACCGGGGTCATGGCAATGGTGGTGCCGGCCAGTTTTTCCGTTGTCAGCGCCGAGTCAGCGGCGACGAGCAGCACCTTGCGGTAGGTGGTCGCCCCTTGGCGGACCGGAATAAGAAACGGCTTGAAGCGTTTATCATTGCCGTCCTGATGGAGGTACCATTCCGGCAGAAAAAGAAAAGCCGGGCTATCGCTCCGCACCTCGCGGTCAAAATCGTGGAACCGGGCAAACGGCTGAAAAGAAAAAGTAAAGCCCGAGGCGGACAAAAAGGAGTCCATGGCCTCCTTGAGGCCGGAAAGGTTATTGTGGATGGAGTCGGGATTGAAATAAAGAAAATGGGAAGGAGGGATGGCACCCCCTGAGCGGAGTGGCGCGCAAGTCAGCAATAACAGCATCAGCGTGGCTGTTATGTATTTACAACGCAAGCGCATTCAGGGGCACCTCTGAAACAGGAAGAAATCGTAGCCACGAATATAGCATATCCGCGGCCATCCCTCATAGTATTTTCTGGTTGCCAGGCAATCAGGTTTTTTTTACCAAAATTTCGCTTGACATTGTCTTCGGCTGTCATGAGACTTAAATAAGTCGATGACTAATATTTTCCTGTCAACTCAAACCCAGACCCTCTTAAGCATCTTTATGCGTAAAAGACAAAGCCTCGCGGCAGGGCAGTCTTTTCCCGGGTCCAAGGCATGCTGCCTGCATCGCCCCCCACTCCCGATATCCGAATTAATCCTCTTCGTTCTTCCACAAGAAGTCCATACTCGCTTACATCTCTACATGGCAAACGCCATGGACGCGCTTTCGCCAAACAGGCCCGTTAGTTGGGGGCGGGGTTAAGGTGCTGTTGCACCTGAAGACGGCAAGGCCCCTTCTCCGAGTGGAGGCCGGGCGGAGAAAGGGGAAGAGGAAAAAAAATGGCAAAACGGATCGAGGCGATAGCCGCCAACCTGATGTAAGGCTTGGCAGTTCCAGGTGGGACGACGGTTAGACACCTAACCTCATCCTGATCATACTGCCGTTTCACGACGTGCCATACGGCAGGGCCAAGAAAAATTCACCGGTGTGACAGAGGAGCCTGTATGAACGAGAAAATACTGATCATCGATGACGAGGAAGAGATCCTTGAGGTTCTGGCGGAGGTTTTCGAGGAAGAGGGCTATCAGGTCAAAAAAGGCCGCGACGGCGAGCACGGCATTGCCGTTTTTTTCGAGTGGCAGCCTGATCTGGTGATCACCGATGTCAAAATGCCCAAAAAAAATGGGCTTGAGGTTCTGAAGGCGGTCAAGGACTCCGGCTCCGATGTCGATGTCATTATCCTCACCGGCCACAGCGACGAGATGACCGCCATCGAATGTCTCAGGACAGGGGCCTATGATTACCTGCTCAAACCGGTTGAGGATATTGCCATTCTTTTAGTGGCCGCGGAAAGGGCACTGGGTAAGCGAAGGCTTACGTTTCAGAATCAGGATCTGCTCAGGCAGCTGGCGGAACAGGCTCTCAAGGATCCGATGACCGGTCTTCCCAACTACCGCCACCTGCAAACCTGCCTGAACGAGGAGATATACCGGGCCAAACGCTACAAGCATCCCTTTTGTTTCTGCATGGTTGACATCGATCACTTCAAGGTTTTGAACGATAGCCATGGCCACCCCTTTGGAGATTTTGTCCTCCAGGAACTTGGCCGGCTCCTGCAAAAAGGGCTTCGGCCCTCCGATAAGGTGTTCCGCTACGGCGGCGAAGAATTTTCGATTATCATGTCCGAGACGGCCGCTTCCGAAGCCCTGGTAGCCCTTGATCGGCTCATGACCAATATCAGAACCCATCCATTCAGCTCGAACGGTAAAAACGCCACTCTTACCGTCAGTGTCGGAGTGGCCCTCTGTCCCGAGCAGGCGGAGGAACAGTCCGCCCTTATCTCCCTGGCGGATAACGCCCTGTATCAAGCGAAAGAAACAGGACGTGACCGGGTGGTCTTCGGCGGCTGTGCTCCGGCAGCCGAGGGCTTAGCGTTGTAGTTAGGGTTTGCAGCCAGCTCAGTGGATTGACCCGTAAATCCCGGCGCGGATAAACAACCCAGGAAGTTCAGCCATGATGTTCACCCTTGGCGAGAGGAGGAGAGGAAGATGCATATACCGGACGGATTTTTGACCGATGGCGTGGCCGCCGTCATGGGGGGGGCTGCCCTGGCAACGACCGTCTACAGCGTCAAGAGAAGCTTCGGTCTGGTGCCGAGGGGCAGGGTTCCCCTGCTGGCGGCCACCGCGGCCCTGATCTTTGCCGGACAGATGGTGAACTTCCCGATTGCCGGAGGAACCTCCGGTCATTTTCTGGGCGCTGTTTTCGCGGCCATGCTCTGCGGTCCCTTTCTCGCCAATATCCTGTTCACCGTTATTCTTGGTCTGCAGATGCTGCTCTTTCAGGATGGCGGTCTGTTGGCCCTGGGCGCCAATGCTTGCAACATGGCTGTCATCGGCACCTTTGGCGGTTATTGGATATACCGCACACTCAAGGATCTGGTGGGCGGCACCAACGGCATTCTGGTAGGCGCCTTCGTGGCCGGGTGGTTTTCCGTGGTGCTGTCCGCCTCCGTCTGCGCCTTGGAACTGGGATCTTCCGGAATTTTTTCGCCGCTGGCCTTGCTGGGGGCCATGTTGGGGGTCCACATCAAGATCGGGGTGGCCGAAGGCCTCCTCACCCTGGTGCTGGCCGCCATGCTCATGCGGACGGAGCCTGCCGCCGGCCAAATCGGGCAGGGAGGGTTGCTGGCTTCGGGGGATGGAAAGGCGCGGAGACAAAAATTGTGCTTGTTGTTGGCGCTAGCCCTGCTGGTGCTGGTGGCCGGCACCCCCTTCTCCTCCGTCTCCCCGGATGGCCTGGAAAGGGTGGCCACTGATTTAGGTTTCATTGACAAGGGGGATTTAACCTTTTTTACCGCCCCCCTTCCCGATTACCAACTTCCAGGGGTGGGCAATGAAGTGTTTTCGGTCATCATTGCAGGTCTGTTGGGCGCTGTAACCGTTTTCTCCGTTGTCGCAGCCATCGGCATGCTTCTTGGTGAAAGGAAAACCGGCACCGCCCCACCGATGGCTGTCGGGAGTCCAATGGCCAATCGGGGACAAGAGCGGATTATCCACGCCATTATCATCCCCTATCTGCTGGTTTTCGCTGTTGTGGTATGTCTGCTGGTGGACGGGTTGACCACCTCCCTGCACAACAGGATAGACTCACTCATCGGTGGCGAGGCCGGAGACTCTCTCGACCAGGCATTCTTCTACCTGCAGGGGCGGAATGAGCATTTCCAGGGCAACGTCGCCGGGCTTGGAAAACTGCCGGAACTGGCGGATGCCTTGGCTCGTGGCGACCGGAAGCAGGTGCAATCCATTGTCCGTCATTTCCAAACCGAGAATCCGCAAACGGTGATCCGGGTAATCGATGCAGGGGGTATTTTCGAGGATTCCGTCTCGGGCCATGATGATGTCCGGCATGATCCGTCCTGGCGAAAGGCCGCGATTTTGGTCAATCAGGGAAAAGAACGGTTCGGGTACGGTTTTGTCGGCAAGGGATTGGTCAGTGAGGCAGTGGTGCCGGTGCGGGCGGCGGGGCGGATCGTCGGCGGGGTGGTTGCCATCCTTCCCTGGGATGAGGCGGAGTGCCGAGAGATACGGGGGCTGACCGGCGGCGATGTTTTTCTGTTTCGCGCCGATCAGCTCCTTGCGACCTCAATGGCGGCGGAGAAGGGAACGATGGTGCGGGTGAGCATCCCCTCCTCGGTTTGGGAACAGGTGCTTGCCTCTGGCGCAAGGCATACAGCCCATTTTTTCATCGGCCAAAATCATCTGGTGGGCGCCTTTGCGCCGCTCAAGGGAGATGATGGCTCGACCATCGGCATGCTGATGGCATCCCGGAATGGCGCCTCTCTCCGCGCCATCATCCTCGGGATGATCAAGACCGCCTTGTTTTACAGCCTGGTGGGACTGGGGGCGATAGCCCTGATTTCCCTTTTCGTTGCCCGAGGCATTACCGACCCGCTCAGGAGGCTGGCTGCCGTCACCGCCCGGGTGACGGCCGGAGATTTGAATGCCCACGTGGATATCAATAGGCAAAACGAGATCGGAGACCTGGCCGTATCTTTCAATCACATGACCGACCAGTTGCGGGTAGCCCGCGGCGAACTGCTCGCCGCCAAGGAGTATAGCGAAAACATTCTCCGCTCCATGGCCGAGGCGCTGATCATCGTCGGCATCGATGGCCGTATCGTCGGCATCAATGACGCCACCACCCGCCTGCTTGGCTACCGGCAAGATGAGCTGGCCGGTCAGCCCCTTGCCCGGCTGGTGGCCGACGAGCGTAGAAGCGTTCTGGTTGACGATTTTATGCAAAAGGCCCTGGCCGGGGTTGCTGTCGTTGACTGGGAGATAGGACTCCATGCCAGTGACGGCGGGGTGATTCCGGTTTCGGTGTGCGCCGCCGGTTTAAAGAACGGCGCTGGAAACAGCGGGGATATAATTATGTCGGCCCGGGACATGCGGGACAACCAGCGGGTCATCGAATTGAGTTTGACCGCCGATCATCTGCGCCAGGAGATCGTTGAGCGGCAACGGACCGAAGCGGAGCTGCGCGCCACGCAGGCCCAACTCATCCAAACCAGCAAACTGGCCGCCATCGGCGAATTGGCCAGCGGTATAGCCCACGAACTCAATCAGCCGCTCATGGTTCTGCGCAGCAAGAACCAACTGATGCAACGACGTCTGCTGAAAGAGACCATGACCCCTGAGCGGATTGCCGAGGGCATAGAGGTGGTGGATCGCAACACCAAGCGGATGATGAACATCATCAACCATCTGCGTGCCTTCTCCCGCCAGTCTGGCCAGAATGGTCTGGCGCAAGAGCCGGTGCAGGTCAACAAGGTCATTGACGACTGCTTTTTGCTGATGGGGGAACAGCTGCGCCTCCGGGATATTCAGATCAAAAAAGAGTTTGATCCGGGGCTGCCCATGATCAAGGCGGATGGCAACCGCCTGGAGCAGGTCTTTTTAAACCTGCTCGGCAATGCCAGGGATGCCGTGATGGAGAAACGGGAAAAATGTGCGGATAAGGAGAGGTATCAGGCGGAGATAGCCATGCACACCGCCATGAGCGAAGACAAATCCCACGTCGTCATCCTGGTCAGCGACAACGGTTGCGGTATCCCCCCCGGCCTGGAGAGGACCATCTTTGATCCCTTCGTCACTTCAAAAGAGGTGGGCAAGGGCACCGGACTAGGGCTTTCCATCAGTTATGGAATCATCCAGGAGCATAGCGGCCAGATCCGGGTGGCGAAGAGTGGCCCGGAGGGAACTACTTTTTGCGTGGAGTTGCCGGTGGCTTGAGAAACTGGAAGTTACGTTCCGGGCGCGCGGATGAAACCGCTCCGGCAAACGGCGCGGGCAGGAAAAAAACCGCCTGCCTACGCGATCCGCAGCAGCTTCAACACAATGATTCCCACCTCGTACAGCATATAGAGGGGAACACCCATGAGCATCATATTGAAAATATCGGGGGTCGGGGTGAGGAGGGCGGCGACGACGCTGATAACCAGGGCGGCGTAGCGGCGGTTTTTTTCAAAAAATGATCTGGGCAGGATTTTTATCTTGGCCATGAAGATCATGAAGATGGGCAGCTCAAAGATCACCCCGAAGGCGAGAACAAAGATCGAGACAAAGGAGACGAACTCGCTGATGGAGATAACGGGCCTGAGCTGTTCCGTCTGGAAATCCAGGAGAAAATCGATGCCAAAGGGCAGGGTGATGAAATAGCAGAAACCGGCGCCGCTGTAGAACAGGAAGCAGGAGAAAATCACGAACCAGAAGACCAGGGGGCGGGACAGGCTAAAGGGCTTGGACAGGGCGCGCCAGAGAAAGTAGCTGAGCATGGGCATGATGGTGAAAAGCGTCATGGCCAGGGAAATGGTGAGATGGGCGAGAAAGGGCTCGGCCACCGTGAAGAAGGCGAGTTTCTGGTGGAGATGGCTCTGGATCGCGGCAAGCAGCGGGCGGGAGATGCTGTAGAAGCCAAGGCAGCCCAGGAGCAGGGCTAGCCCCATCGCCAGGGCGGCTCTCCGCAGGTCTTTGATGATGATGGCAAGGCGTTGGGTGGTGGTGTTCACGGAGGCCTGGGCTATTGCTGGGTGTCGGGGTTGGTGGGGGGGCTGCCGTGGATTTCCTTGTCCAAGCGTTTGAAAAAGATCTCCATGAACTCATGCCGCTCGGCAGCCAGCCGTTTTCCTTCCGGGGTGAGCATCTTGTCCTTGATCTTGCAGAGTTTTACCAGGAATTCCCGATAGGCCGTGTCTTCGGTGGAGTAGGATCTGGTTTTCGTCACGTCCACCCCCCGGTTGTGCAGCCGGGCTCCGACCTGGCCGGCAAAGAGAAAGGCGCGGCCGATGCCGATGGCGCCGATGGAGTCGAGCTTGTCCGCGTCAAAAAGGATCTTGGCTTCCAGGGTTTCCGGAATCTTGTTGTTGCGGTAGCGGTGCGCTTCGATGCAGTGAATGATTGCGTCCTGCATTTCCTGGGAAAATTCCAGACCCTTGAGAATGGTGCGGGACATCTCCGCGCCCTTGGTGGCATGGCAGATCTTGCCTCTGGACAGCATTTCGTGGCTGCGGCCGATGTCGTGGAGCAGGGCCGCGGCGCTCAAGATATCCAGGCGTGCGTTCATCAACCGGCCGATATGGAGGGCCAGGTTGTGCACCCGTTCGGTGTGGTCCGGGCCATGGCAGCCGCCTTCGGCCTGGCAGTATTCGTGGGAAATGGCCAGCAGCCGTTCGGTGAGTTCCCGGCCCAGGGGGGGCTCGCCTCGAAGTTGCCCTGTCGAGAGGCTGTTCTGCCGGTTGTCAGCGTTTGGCGAGGACATGGTCCAACCATCTGATGCCGAGACGGAGCAGGGCAAGGTCTTGTGTGGCAATCTCCTGGTGCTCGCTTTCCGAGATGGGGAAAGGCAGGGCAAGCGTGGCGTCGAGAAGCTGTTGTCGCAAGGTATCCAGGCTGTACAGGGAGAGGAAGATTTCCACCTCCCGTTCATTGGGATGCTGTCCGTCCTTGAGGCCGGGATGTTGGAGAACGGCCAGCAGCTCATCGTTCATGGCGTTGTAGAAGGACAGATCCTGGTCCTTCTGCCAGGCGGTGATGTCCTGCTGGTTGCCTTCGCCAAATCCTTTGCAGTGGGGTTCGGTGAGGAGGACATGCATCTCGTGCCGGTCTCCGTCCGGGGTGGTGAAGGCGCCGCGCCCCAGGGGATAGGTCCGGCAGGCGCCGGGACGGTCCGCATAGACGCTGCAGCCGGAGGCGGTGACAAACGGGCAGCTGGCCCGGCCGTCATCCACCATGCAGAGGAAAACCTGGGGAAAGAGAGACCCCTCTGCCTGCTCGACGAGCGCGTACTGGTCAAGAAAGGCGGAGGGGGCAAGCCCCAGATGGTTGCTCAACCGGAGCACGTCGTAGGGACTGAGGGCCAGATCCAGCTGACGGCAGCAGTCGGTAAAGCAGGCAACGCCTGGGTGGCAGCTGAACCGGAAGGTCTCGTCCGGGGTCAGGGGACGGACATGCTCTGGGGCGAGATCGGGGCGCATGGGCTACGCGGTCTTGCCCCGGTGCCAGAGGGTGAGCAGCGGGCTGGCCACGAAGACCGAGGAGTAGGTGCCCACCATGACCCCCACCAGCAGGGCAAAGGAGAAGTCGTGAATCACCGAGCCGCCCAGGGCATAGAGGGCGACCAGGACCATGAACACGGTGAGCGAGGTGACGATGGAGCGGCTCAGCACCTCGTTGGTGCTGGTGTTGATCGTGACGTCGGTGATGTTGTCCGGATCTTCGCTCTTGCGCAGGTTTTCGCGGATCCGGTCGAAGATGATGACCGTGTCGTTCAAGGAGTACCCGGCCAGGGTCAGAAGCGCGGTGATGGTGAGCAGGGTGATCTCCATGTTGAGCAGCCAGATGAGTCCGAGCACCGCCAGAACGTCATGGAGGGTGGCCAGGGTGGCGGCAATGCCGAAACGCAGGTCAAAGCGGAAGCCCAGGTACACGACTACCCCCAAAAGGGAGATGACCACGGCCAGCAATGCTTTGGATCGCAGGGTATCGCTCACCGAGGAGCCGATCTCCGACTGATTTTCCACGGTAAAGTGCTTGTCGGGAAAATCGGTGTTCAGCTGGGCGGTGACCGTCTCGGAGACGTGGCCCACCACCTTTTCGCTGTTCTTTATTTTGACGATCAACCGGTTTTCGCCCTCGACCTTTTGCAGCTCGACGCCTTCAAGATCGCCCTTTGCCAGGGCGGAGCGCACCTCGCCCAAGGAGAAGGGTTGGGTGGACTGATACTGGAGCAGGGTGCCGCCGGAAAAATCCACGCCCATGTTGGCCTGGCCGCGCATGATCTGGACAAAGGCCAGGCAGCCGATGAGCGCGCAGGTGCCGGAGATGGCGAAGGTCAGGTTCTTGATCCGCATGTAGTCAAGATTCGGGTTCTTGAGAAAGAGCATGAAGGAAAGCTTCTTGAGCTTGCGTTTGCCCTGCATGGAATCGTAGAACAGCCGGGAGGCGAAGAGGGTGGAGAAGAGGTTGAAGATGATGCCCAGCGACAGGGTGACGGCAAAGCCCTTGATCGGGCCGGTGCCGAAGAGGAACAGGGCCAGGGCGGTGATCAGGGTGGTCACATGGGCGTCGATGACGGTCCAGAACGCCTTGGCGAAACCGGCTTCGACCCCGGAGCGCACGGATTTGCCCAGGGCGAACTCCTCGCGCATCCGCTCGAAGATGACGATGTTCGAGTCCACCGCCATGCCGACGGAGAGGATGATACCGGCAATGCCCGGCAGGGTCAGGGTGCCGCCCATCATCGCCAGTCCGGCGAAGAGCAGGAGGATGTTCAGAACCATGCAGAGGTTGGCGATGAGTCCGGAAAGGCGGTAGTACACGGCCATGAACAGCACCACCAGGATGGTGCCGAACAGGCCGCTCATCAGCCCTTTGTTGATGGAATCCTGGCCCAGGGAGGCGCCCACCGTGAGGTTCTGGACGATTTCCACCGGAGCGGGCAGGGCGCCGATCCGCAGGACAATGGCCAGGTCGGTCGCTTCCTCGTAGCTGAAGCTGCCGGAGATCTGGGCGCTGCCGCCGAGGATCTTTTCCCGGATAACCGGAGCGGAGCGGACCACCTCATCCAGAACGATGGCAAAGCGTTTGCCCACGTTTTTTTCCGTGACCTGGCCGAAAACCGCGCCGCCACGGCCGGTGAGGTCGAGACCGACGTAGGGTTCGTTGAAGTTGCCGCCCACCCGGACCTGGGCATCCTTGACCATGTCGCCGGTCATCAGCACCTGACTTTTGAGCAGGACGGGCACCCGGGTTTCCTTTTTGGTGGTTTTGTCCACGTCCTTTTCAAAATAGATCTCGGTCCCTGCCGGGAGCCTGCTCTGCAAGGCGAGATTGAGCTGTTTCCGGCTGGAGCCCTCCTGCCACTGGCCGGTTTGAATGGCCTGGGAGATGAGCTGCGGCAGGTTGAGGCCGGTAGTGTCGTCCACCAGCTTGAACTCGAGCTGGGCGGTGCGCCCGATCAGGTTCAGGGCGCGCTGCGGATCCTTGACCCCGGGGAGCTGGATAACGATTTCGTCCGTTCCCTGCCGGACAATGGCCGGCTCGGCCACGCCGAACTGGTCGATCCGGTTGCGGAGAATCTCCAGGGATTGATCCACCGCCTTGTTATTGATGAAATCGATCTTTGCCTGTTTCAGGCTGACGATGATCCGGGGGAAGGAGCCCTGGTCGGTCTGGAAATCGCCGTCAAGGTCGGGAAAGTCCTTGGTGATGGTCTCCTTGACCGTCTCCAGGGCGCCGGTGTTGGGCAGGGTCAGGATAATCTTGCGTGCGTCGCTGGAAGCGGTGCGGACCACGGTGATCTTCTTCTCGGCCAGGGCATCCTTGAGATCCTGGACCGAGAGGTCCAGATTGTTTTCAATGGCCTTTTTGAGATCCACCTTGAGGACCAGATGCATGCCGCCCTGGAGATCCAGGCCCAGCTTCAGTCCTGCCGGGGCGAGGTATTTCTGCCACCAGGCCGGAACCTTGGTGAAGGAGGGCGCAACGGTCAGGCCGGCAAAGATGGTGACACAGAGCAGGAGGGTGATTTTCCAGCGCAGGGAACTCGACATAAACTCTCCATGATGCGGGTTAATGTGCAACCAGGCAACAACACTCTTTGGCTTCTTGGAAGAAGGCCATGGGGCATGGCATTCCCTCGATTTTTCCGTCAAATCCGGGTCGTCATGATTCGGTGCGAGATTATACTCCCCTTTTGTCAGAAGTCAAATTGCAAAAAAGGATGCTTTGGTTCATGCATTCGGCTGAATTCGCAGGTGCGTTTTTTCCGCCGCCTTTTTCCATGAGAAAAATCCTGGGGCAAGAAAAGGCTATGCTATAATATCTAAGAAAAGGATCCTTTTTGACTGACGCGGCACAGGAGGAATATGGGCAGAAAGATTCTCGTTGTTGATAACCATCCCATGGTGCTCAAGCTCATTGCCAACCTGTTGGAAAAGGGCGAGCATGAGGTGCGCACCGCCGAAGATGGCCTGAGCGCCCTGGATATCCTGAAGTCCTATGTGCCGGACATCATTTTCGTCGATCTGGTGATGCCCAACATCAGCGGCGAAAAGCTGTGCCGGATCATCCGGAACATGCCCCATCTCCAGGGGGTGTTTCTTGTCATTCTCTCGGCCATTGCCGCCGAGGAAGAACTCGATTTCGCGGCCCTGGGGGCGGATGCCTGCATCGCCAAGGGAAGCATGACCAATCTGGCCAGGCATGTGGCCAGAGTCCTTGAGCTGGCGAGTTCCGCGGACGGTCAGGAAAAATCCCGGGATATCCTCGGGCTTGATGAGGTGGCGACCCGCGAGATTACCCGGGAACTGCTCTCTTCCCGGAAACATTTCGAGGTAATTCTCAGGAACATGTCCGAGGGGATTCTTGAGTTTGCCGCGAACAGGAAAATTATCTTCGCAAACCCCGCCGCTCTCACCCTGGTGGGGATCCCGGAAGAGATGCTGCTGGGGTCGGAGTTCACCGAGATTTTTTGCGGACATTCCCTTGAGGCCGTATCCGCGTTGTTGAAAGATCCGGGGGAGAGTCCCAAGAAAATTTCGGAGGAGGCGCCGGTTCTCCTCAACGGCCGTCAGGTTTCCCTGCAGTTTTTGCCTGTTACAGGAGAGGGCGGCGCTTCCACCATTGTCATCATCCATGATGTTACCACCCGGAAGCAGGCAGAGGAGAAGATCAGCGAGCAGAACAAGTTTTTGAACAAGCTCATCGAGTCGTTGCCCCATCCTTTCTTCGTGGTTGAGGCCGAGGGGTACCGGGTCTTGCTTGCCAACTCTTCCGCGCAGCGTCATCTGATCGGTCTGGCCGACTATCCGAGGCAAGTCCCCGGAGAAGTTGCCTGCAAGGCGCCGCCGCCATACGCTCCCCTTGATCGGGTGCAACAGGGCAAGGATTCCTTTCTCATGGAATATGTCGAGCCGGGCAGGGACGGCCAGGAAACCACCCACGAGATTCATGCGCACCCCATCTTCGACAAGAAGGGAAAGGTCACGCAGATTATTGAATACCGGTTGGATATCACCGAGCGGAAAAAGGCGGAGCAAGCCTTGCGTGATTCGAGGGATGCGCTGGAAAAGGCCCTGGACAACCTGCGGGTTGCCCAGCAGGTGGCCATCCGTCAGGAAAAACTGGCCTCCATCGGCACATTGGCCTCGGGGGTGGCCCATGAGATCTTGAATCCCCTCAATATCATCGGAACCCTGGCCCAGGTCATGCAGCTTGAAAAGATTCCCGCAAGCATGCGGAAAAATCTTGATGAAATGCTGGCCCAGATCAAACGCGCCACCAAGATCACCAACAGCCTCAGAACATTTTCCCACCAGCATGCCTTCGAGGTCCGGATGGTCGATGTGCATGCGCTGTTTGACAAAACCGCCGCCCTGCTCGAACATGACCTGAACCTGGATAATGTGCGGGTGGAGCGGCACTATGCCCATGATCTTCCCCGCATCGAGGCGGATGAGGATCAGCTGGCCCAGGTGTTTCTCAATCTGGTGAGCAATGCCCGTGACGCCATGCCTGCCGGGGAAAAAAGGATTATTATCGAAACCAGGGCAAAGGATGATGGGGTTGAAATCCGTTTTCGCGATACCGGTATTGGCATTGATCCGGTGGAGGTTGACAAGATATTTGACCCGTTTTTCACCACCAAGGATCCCGGCCGTGGCACCGGCCTTGGTCTGTGGATTGTTTATTCGATAATTGAAAACCATTGTGGTACCATTCGGGTCGAGTCGGAGAAGGGGAATGGTGCGGAGTTTGTGATTTTCCTGCCAACGCATCTGCCCGGCCGGGGGGAATGTCCCCCGGCGGTTGAAAAATAGAGTCGCGCCATCGGGGATCCGGGGGGATCGATGAAGAAAAAAATTAAAATCCTTATCGTGGATGACGAGTACGCTTTTTGCCGGTCATTGAAGATATTTCTCGAGAAGATCGGATTTGAAACGTTCATCGCCACAAACGGCGAACATGCCCTGGATATCGTCAGGGAGGAAAAGCCTGCCATCATGACCCTTGACATCCGAATGCCGGGGCTTAACGGCTATGACATCCTCCAGAAGGTCAAGAGGTTGCATCCCGACCTGTTCATCGTCGTTGTCACCGCCATCGATGTGCCAAATATGGAGGAGATGCTTGATCACAGCGGGGCCCACGCCCTGCTGCACAAGCCCATCGATCTGCAAAAGCTTTCCGACACGCTCTACGGGTTTGTCGGGCATCTCCTGTAAGCCGATTTTGGACACGGAAAAAGGGGATGTTTGACGTCGACAAGAGGGGGAAATTGCTCGTTTTCTGGACAGCCATTGCCTACTGTCTGATCGGCATTGAAATCATCATCATGATTTCTCCCTTTGCCCTCTATTTTTATTCAGTGTACGGGCCCGTGCTCCAGTTCCTCGCCGCAAGCCCCCTTACCAGCTGGTCCACCGAATTTTTTCTGCCGCATCTGGTTTTTCCCGACGATCCGCTGGTCAGGGGTATCTCCCTGTTGCAGGTGCTCATGGTTATCGGGCTGCTGTTTTTTGCCTTGGCGGCCATTCCCCTGTACTATGGGCGTTTCACCGGCAAAGGGGTGGTGGCTCGCAGTTTTTATGGCAAGATCCGCCACCCGCAATACCTCTTTCTCGCCATCTCCGGGTTTGGCCTGATGCTGTATTGGCCGCGTTTTATCATTCTGATCATGTATATCACCATGCTCTTTGTCTATTATGCCCTGGCCCGCAATGAAGAGTGGCGGATGCGCCGGGAGCAGCCCGAGGCCTATGCGCGCTACATGGCCAGCACCCCCATGTTCCTGCCCGGCGAGCCGGGGGGGCGGCTGTTCCGGTTGTTTTTCGGCTGGATCCGGCCGAAATGGCTGGGGATTGTCGCGGCCTACTGTCTGACCGTGACCGTGGCCGTGTTGTTGGCCATGGGGCTCCGCAGCTACACGGTGCGGACCCTGCCCATGGTCAAGGCCCCTGATTCCCGGCTGGTTGTTTCCGTGTTTCCCCGCCCGGATCGGGAGATTCTAGCGGTGTACCAGGCGGCCCTTGACTCGGCCCAGGTGCGGGAGTCCCTGCAAGGCAAGGGCGCCAACGCGGTCTACCTGCTGCCCGGGGATTTCTTTTTGAATGCCCTGCTCACCGAGGAGGACCGGCGCTTTTCCGATCACATGCTGGAGCGTTTTCCCGAGATTCTCGAATGGCACCAGCATCGGTTCAGCGGCGGGCTGGGCAGGTTTTTCCGGATTTTTTATAATTTTGTCCGGACCTGGGGTTCGGTGGAAACCGATTATGAGGTCGAGCGGCTTGTTTTCATGCGGGTGGATGATGCCGCTGGCCAGCCCGTGTCTCCGGCGGAGATTTTCAAGATCGGACTGAAACGAAGACCGGTTCTGCTCGTTGACCTGCAAGCCTCCGGCCATGCGGTCCGGTCCGTGATAGTGACCACGGACAATCACAAATGGGGCCTCATGCCCATGCCCACCTTTTAAAAGGAAGCTTGTCAATGACCTGTTTTTTCGCAAGCCCGCGTTCGCGTTCCATCGGCTGTGTTTTCTTTTCCCTTGTCCTGCTCTGGGTAATCCTTCTTGTCTCGCCCTTGGCGGGGCAGGCCGCTCCTCCACGGAAAAAAACCCAGGAGCTGGTGTTTCTCAGCTGGCCCGATTACATGGACCCGCGGTTGATCAAGAAATTCGAGAAACAGCATGGAGTCAAGATTCGTCAGGTGTATTACGAAACCGAGGAGGAGCAGGAGCGGTTGCTCTCGCTGACCAACGGCAAGGGATATGACGTGGTCTTGGTGAGCATGATCAACGGCCTGTCGTACCTGAACCGCAAATGGCTGGCCCCGGTGGATACCGCCAACGTGCCGAACATCAGACATATCGACCCCGCCTGGGCCCGGGTGGCCCCGGAGTTGATGAAACACGCGGCGCCCTTTTCCTGGGGCACCATGGGGATCGTTTACCGGAAGGATCTGGTCAAGGGCGAGGTGCGCGGCTGGAAGGATCTGCTTACGCCCCAGGAAGGATTGCGCGGCAAGATCCTCATGATCAAGGATCGGCGGGACGCCATGGTGCCCGCCCTGAAGATGTTGGGGTATTCGGTGAACAGCGCCGGCATGGAAGAACTGGATGCCGTGGAAAAGGCGATGCTTGCCCAGAAGCCTTTTGTGAAAAAATACGGGTACCCCACCCTGGATAAAAAATCCCAGCTGGTGAAGGGGGATATCTGGATGGCCATGGTCTATAGCGGTGATGCCGTGACCCTCCAGGAACTCGACAGGAACATCGCCTTTGTCTTTCCCGAGGAAGGAACCAGCCTCTGGCTGGACAATCTTGTGGTCATGGACTCTTCGCCGAAAAAAGCTCTGGCCATGGCCTTTATCAATTTTCTCAACGAACCGGAAAACGCTGCGCAGCTTGCCGGGTATATCTTTCAGGCAACCCCGAACCTGGCGGCGAAAAAACTGCTTCCCCCCGAACATCTGCGCAACACGATCATCTGGCCCGATGAAAAGACCATGGCCCGGTCCGAGCTTTACGCTCCGTTGCCGCCTCGCGCCGAGAAACGGTATAATGTTATTTTTCTGAAGGCCTCGGCAGGACTCCGCTAGGTTTTTTAGCTCTCATATCTTTCCAAGGGTTCCATTTTTCATGAGACTTCGGACAAAAATCAGTCTGTTCCTCATTCCTCTCATTGTCCTCCCTTTTCTGGGAACCGGTGTGTTCGTTTCGGCCAGGCTTTCCGACTATGCGCGAAAAACTGCCTTTTCACAGGCGGATGCGCTTCTTGGCCAGATAAAAAACAATATAGTTTCCTACCTGGGGATTTCCCAGGCCAACCTTGAGCTTTTTTCCCGTTCCGACCTGCTCAAGAGCTACATAATGATTCCCGATGAGCAGACCCGCTACGCCATTTTTCAGAATCCGCTTCTCACCCAGTTTGCCAAATACATGGAGGTCTATCCCGAGTATTACGAGATGCGGGTGCTCTTGCCCGATGGCTATGAGGATGCGCGGGTTGTTTTCGGCGAGGTGGCAAATGCCACCGAGGAAGAGGGCGGTTCCGCCTGGTTCCGGCGTTTGCGTGAAAGCGGGGGGGATTCTTTTTTTCAGTTGGCGGTCAATGCGGACAACAAAAAGCCCGTGGCCTATTTTTCAAAGAAGCTTGTCTATGCAAATGATGCGGAGCAGGGGGCGCTGTCGGACCCGTTACTGAAGGGCTACTTGGTTCTCACCATCGAGCCGAATTTTCTGGCCAGGCCGGTGCAGGAAACAAAAATAGGGGCAAATGGGCGGATGTTTTTTGTGAACGGGACCGGGCAGGTTCTTTTCAGGAAAGGCGGGGATGGTCTGCCGGAAACCCTGCCTCCCGCCCTGCTGACCGCCTTGCGGCAAAACCAGGCGCGGTTTCTCTTTTCCCGCGAGCTGTCCGAGCCCTCCTATTGCAAAATGAGCCAGGTGGCGCCGGATCTTTGGCTGGGAGCGGTGTTGCCGGAGAAGGATCTGCTGGCTGCCGGGCGAAATCTCCAGGTGCTCATTCTCTGTATCACCCTGGGGATTGTCCTGCTGCTCTCCCTTGTCTTGTTTTTCGGCCTGAAACGTTTTTTTGTCGATCCGCTTTCCTGGTTGGTTGCCTCAAGCCGGAGGGTTGGCAAGGGTGAGCTGCAAAAGATCGTGATGCAGGGGGAACGGCATGATGAAATCGGTGAGCTGCTCCACACCTTCAACGCCATGGTGGACGATCTGAGCGTGTCGCGCCGGGATCTGCTCAGCCAGCAGGAGCTGCTGGAGCAACGGGTCAGGGAGCGCACCGAACATCTGGTTGAGGTCAACCGGGAGCTTGAGGCCGCCCGCCATGAGGCGGAACAGGCCAATCATCTGAAAAGTGAGTTTCTGGCCAATATGAGCCATGAGATCCGCACCCCCATGAACGGGGTGATCGGCATGACCCAGCTTCTGCTCAGCACCGCCTTGAGCAAGGAGCAGACCGAATACGCCGAAACCGTGTATTCCTCGGCCGAGGCCCTGCTGCATATCATCAACGATATCCTTGATTTTTCAAAGATAGAGGCCGGAAAACTGGAGCTTGAATCCATCGAGTTCAGGCTGCGGGATCTGGCCGAGGATATTGCGGAGATGTTTGCCCATGCCGCCCACGCCAAACGGCTCGACATCCTGGCCTATGTCGCTCCTGATCTGCCCCGGGTTGTGGTGGGTGATCCGACCCGGCTGCGGCAGGTGATCACCAATCTGGTGGGCAACGCCCTCAAATTCACCGCCAGGGGGGCGGTGAGCATCAAGATTACCAAGGCTCTCGATGTGGCCGCCGCTGTGCCGTGGACGATTCCGATCCGGGTGGAGGTGGTGGATACCGGCATCGGCATAGCCAGGGAGGCGCAGGCAAGGTTGTTTCAGTCGTTCACCCAGCTTGACGGCTCCTACACCCGGCAATACGGCGGCACCGGCCTGGGTCTGGCCATCTGCAAGCAGCTGGTGGAGATGATGCACGGCGCCCTGCGGGTGGAAAGCGAATCCGGGCAGGGCAGCAATTTCCAATTTGTGCTGGCGCTTGCGCCCGGGGGAGGGGATACGGCTGCCAATCCTTGGGGTGAGACCATGGCGGCCTTGCGGGGAAAAAGGGTTTTGCTGGCTGCGGGGGAGGGGGGGTGCCGGCAGTTGCTCGCCGCCATGCTCCCCGATCTGAACCTGGAGGTCCGCAAGGCCGCCATGGTCTC
>Ga0074199_1001509_pt1 | contig 19640 bp, 23 predicted proteins | sample EPASupsiteSAE347_FD_64528 | JGI IMG/M metagenome (GOLD analysis project Ga0074199, IMG submission 64528) | Bioremediated contaminated groundwater from EPA Superfund site, New Mexico - Sample SAE3-47 | ecosystem: Environmental > Aquatic > Deep subsurface > Groundwater > Contaminated ...
CTCGCGGGCTATCGCGGCCCAGAACAGGTACCCGGCGGTGGACGTCCTCTACAGCGTAAGCCGGCTCTTTCCGGAGGTTACCTCGAAAGAGCACAAGGAGGCGGCCGGGTTGATGCGGGAAGTCCTGGCGACCTACAAGGAGAAAGAAGACCTCATCAATATAGGCGCCTATGTCGACGGCTCCAACGCCAAGGTGGATTACGCGAAGAAAATGTTTCCCGAGGTGGTCGATTTTCTGAAGCAGGCGGTGGCCGAGCCGTCCTCCTACGAGGAAACGGTCGGCCGGATGGTGCGCCTGATGGGGGGCTGAAGAAAGGTGAGGGCCGATGCCTTCTAAAAGTTTCAGGTTCAAACTCCAGACGGTTCTGGAGCTCAAAGAGAGAAAAGAAGAGGAAGAGAAGGAAAAGCTGGCCAGGCTTTTCAAGATGAAGGCGGAGGAAGAGGCGCTCCTGGTGAAGTTGGAGCAGGAAAAAGAGGGAATAAGGGAGGAGCTGAGAAGAAAGCAGACTGCAGGTGGGGTGGATATCGAGAAGATCAAGATGTTTCACGGGCATCTGAAGACCCTGGACAACCGGATCACCCACCAGAGGCTGCGGCTTAAGGAGATAGAAATTGCGATAGACAAGCAGAGGGATGAACTCCTCAAGGCCACCCAGGAGAAGAAGACCCTGGAAAAACTGAAGGAGAAGCACCGGGAAGTCTGGGTGACTGAGATGGAGGCCGAGGAGAGGAAGTTCATCGACGAGCTGGCAACTATCCGTTCACATAGATTGAAAGAGGAAAAGAAAGAAGGGGGGAACGACCATGGCGATGTTTGAGAACATCAGCGCCATCGAGATGAGGATGCAGGAAATCAAGGCGAAGTTCAACACCTTCAATGCCCCGGTGGCCCCGCCTCAGGGGACACCGGAAACTTCCGGCGTCAATTTTTCCCGTATTTTAAGCTCCATGCAGGAGGCTCAGATGAAACTTCCCGCCTCTTCGTCCGGCGGCGGCGGAGAGCAGGACTACGCCAACTCCATCAACGAGGCGGCCCGTCAGTGGAAACTGGATCCGGCGCTCCTCAAGGCCGTGGTCAAGCAGGAGTCTGGTTTTAACGCTTCGGCCGTCTCCGGGGCGGGGGCCATGGGTCTCATGCAGCTCATGCCGGACACCGCCCGGGAACTCGGGGTGAATAACCCGATGGATGCCCGGGAGAATCTCATGGGAGGCGCCAAGTATCTCAGGAGCATGCTGGATCGCTTCGACGGCAACCTCACCAAGGCCCTGGCGGCTTACAATGCCGGCCCCGGGGCGGTGGAACAGCACGGCGGCGTTCCGCCCTACCAGGAGACCCAGCACTACGTCGAAAACATCCTGGCGATGTACGCCGATTTCAGAAAAAAAGGATAGAAAGGAGGTCAGGCCGTGGATAACATGGTTTCATCCCTGGTGAACACCCTGCGCCAGTCTCAGCAGAAATCGTCTGCCGCCTCCGGCTCCGGCCAGGAAGACGGGATCTTCGCCCAGATGCTCGAGGAGCAGGCCAAGAAGTCGGAGAAAGAGGAGAGCAAAGAGTCCAACAAGTTCATCTCCTCCGAAAAGAAGGAGGAGGAGAAGGGACGGGAAAACGCTCCCCGGAAAAAAGAATCCCGGGAGGAGCTCCGTTCTCTTCATAACTTCCTCTTCAACATGCTCTGGATGGACAAGGACACGATGAGCCTGGCCCAGAAGCAGTCGCTGCGTCTGGGAGATCCGCTGCTGGGGGACATCGGCCTCACGCAGCTCCAGAAGATGCTGGCCCAGAGGGGCCTTAAACTGCAGGAGCTGACCTCGGAGCAGATAACCCAGCTTATGCACAAGAACGACAAGTGGCAGTTGGCCGCCTACCTGGACGATGTGGTCAAGGACCGGGGCCGGAAGGATCGGGCGGACGGCGGCCAGATGGTGGCACGTCCCGAAGCGGATCCTTCTCAGAAGACCCCGGAGATGAAGAATCTTTCGGCTCAGACCAACGATCGCGGGGGGGCGGACAATACCCGCGAAGAGGTCATGCAGCAGGTCATTCAGCACCTGGAGATCCTGAAGCTCCAGGACGCCACCCAGGTGACCATGAAACTGAACCCCGCCTTTCTGGGCGAACTGGGTCTCAAAATGGAAATTGAGGGAAGCCGGGTCACGGCCCGCTTTGAGACGACTTCCAAGCAGACGAGAGGATTTCTGGAGGAGAGCCTCAAGGAACTCGAGAAAGCGTTCAGCGACAAGGGACTGCGCGTCGGGCGCGTCCTGGTAAATCTAGTGGAAAAAATCGCGTAAGCGGAAGGAGGAAAAAAAATGTTTGATTTAAACTATCAGACCAACGCCATCATGGGGAACCAGCAGCAGATGAATGCCAATTTCAACAACCTCCAGAATCAGTTCACCCCGGGCTATAAGTCGGAATCGGTGAATTTCTCAGAGGCACTCAATCAGAGCATGGGGGGGCATGGGGCCACGTTCAGAAGCAACGGCATCGTCTTCTCGCAGGGGCAGATCGTTCGGACGGCATCTCCCACCGACCTGGCCATCAACGGAAACGGTTTCTTCCTGGTCAATGACGGGAGGACCAACCACTACACCCGGGACGGCCGCTTCGTCATGCGGGACGGTTTCCTGGTGCACGGGCCCACCAACATGAAGGTGCAGGGGTATGCCATGGACGAGTACGGCAACATCTCGGGCCAGATGCAGCCGATCTCTCTCAACCTGGATCCCGCCACCAAGCTTTACGGGGGCAAATACACCTCATACCATTTCGATGAGTCCGGCAAGCTCTACGGCGAGATGGTGACTACCGATACCCTGACCAGGCAGACGGTCGTCAGCTCCGTACCGCTCTACCAGGCGGCCATCGGTTCCTTCGCCAATCCCTCGGGCCTTCAAAAGTCGGGTCTTACCACTTTTACGGAGTCCGAAAACTCGGGAGGCGCGGTGGTCGGCGTCGCCGGGCAGGGTGCCCTGGGGCAGGTGTCTCCGCAGAGCCTCGAAATGGCTAATGTGGACTACGCCAGGGAAGCAGCCGCCCTGGGCCAGGCCAGGATGAACTACAACGCCAATTTCGCGTCTTTCAGAGCGATGGACAAAATGCAGGAGAACGCGATAGGCCTTATAAAGTAGCGTCTGTTTCCCCCTTCCCGGGCAGGAATTGATCAGGTGGCCGGGGAATGGAGAGTCTCAATTTCGACCTTCTGAAGGGGGGAAGTTCTTTTTGGGGGATACTGAGAGCGGCAAAATTGAACAGATGATGAAAGCTGCCAAGGGTTCGGTCGCGCGGTATGACTTTGCCACCGCCGATAAACTCAACGCAGATCAATACAGGTTTATCTACAATGTCTTCCAGCAGTATGCCGATGCGGTAACCACCAAGCTGGCTCCGATGCTTCAGTCCAGGGTGCAACTGGAGTTGGGGCAGATATCGATGGCGACATACGCCGACTATCTGCGCTCGCTTCCCGATCCTTCGACCATGGTGGTCTTCAAGATTGACCCTGAGACCAAGGCGCTGCTCTCTCTTGATTTTCCGCTCTCCTTTGCCCTGCTGGACAAGCTGATGGGTGGCAAGGGCGAGACTTCGGAGGGAATTCGGGAGTTTACGGAAATCGAGATGATTCTTCTCCAGAAGACCATCGTCCGGCTCGTTGAATGCTACTCCGAGGCCTGGAGGGAAGTCCGCGATTTCAAGCCCCAGCTGGTGGAGATCCGGCTGAATCCGCTGGGAGTGGTCGTCGCCGGCTCCAGCGAAAACATGGTGATCGTGCCTTTTTCAGCCAGGATCGCCCAGGCGCAGGGAAGGTTTGAGCTGTGTCTGCCTTTCAAGCATCTCAAGGCGATCGTTCCCAATGCCAGTTTCGAACAGTTTATCCTTTCCAAGACCAGTCAGGCTGCCTCCGGGCAAACGGTCTCCCCTCTCTTCGCCGGAAAAATAGAGTCGGCCCGGGTCCCCATTTCCTGTGAACTGGGGCGGACGGAAGTCCTTTTTGAGGATCTCCTCCACATCGAGCCGGGAGACTGTCTGGTTCTGGACACGCAAATAGGGGATCCCGTGAGGCTGAAAGTCAACGAGCGGACCAAATTTCTTGGCAGACCGGGGAAAACCAAAGATAATAAAGTCGGCATCCAGATTTGCAAAGTGCTGACCGAGGGGGATGAAGAATTTGAAGAATGACGGACGTTTTAACCAGGAAGAAGATCAGCCGAAGGTCAGATCGGTCCAGTTTGGTACTCTGGACGAAACTTCGGCGGCCAAGGCCACTCCCAGCAGCATTGACCTGCTGAGGGACGTCCCTCTTCTGGTTCAGGCGGAACTGGGAAGGACCAAGCTGCTGGTCAAGGAGATTCTCAAGCTTGGCGTCGGTTCGGTGGTGGAGTTGGACAAGGAGGCCGGGGAACCGGTGGACATACTGGTCAACAACAAGCTCATCGCCAGGGGCGAGGTGGTGGAAATCGACGGCAATTTCGGGGTTCGGATTCAGGAAATACTGAGCCGCTGAATGCGGCCCGGGGAGGGAAAAAACATTGCGGAAGGTGTTTCTCCTTATTATAGCGTGCCTGCTCCTGCATGCCGGGGCTCTGGTGATTCCGGCGTGGTCTGCCGGCGCCGAAGAAAGCCGGGTCCTCCCGGCGGTTCCGAATGCCCCGGTGTCGCCTCTGCCGGGACCCGCAGTCAATGAGGAGAAATTCGATACCAGCTCGCCCTCTCCCCTGGACCGATTTTTAAACATTCGTTTTTATGTCAACGTTGTCCTGGCCCTCCTGGTCATCTCGGGAGCGATTTATCTTACCCTGCGGCTTTTCTATGGAGGGGGAATATCCCCCAAGGCAGGCGGGACGGCGGGAAGAAAAAAGGCGCTCAGGATCCTGGAAAAGCAGGCCCTCACCCCCCAGAAGTTTCTCTGCGTGGTGGAGGCGGCGGATCGTTACTATCTCCTGGGCGTAGGGGAGTCTCAGATCAACGTGCTGACGGAGCTGGAGAGAGAAAAGGCGGCTGCGCTCTATCCCCAGGGAGAGGCGATCTCAGCGGAATTCAGCCCCTTTCAGATCTACCTGGCGAATCTGTTTGCAAAGAAGGGAAGCAGGAAACAATCGTGATTGATCGCATTGGTATCCGGGCCGTCCTGGCCCGGCTCAGAGGGAAAGTCGGGGTCCGTGGAGGAATATTGATTTTCCTTCTGGCCATATGTCTGGTAGCGGTAGTATCCTCTCCTGCCATGGCGCCCCCTATACCCCAGATCGTCCTGCCCAAGATCCAGATCGGGGATCAGATGGTAAAGGGCTCCAAGGCTCTGGCTCTTCCGCTTCAGATTCTTCTGCTCATGACGACCCTGACCCTGGCTCCCTACATTCTGGTCATGACCACCGCCTTTATCCGGATTACGATAGTTCTTTCCTTTCTGAGGAGCGCCATGGGCACCCAGCAGGTCCCTCCCACCCAGGTTTTGATGGGCATGGCTCTTTTCATGACGCTCTATGTGATGATGCCGGTGGGATCCGCCATGAACAAGACGGCTATTCAACCGCTCATCAAGGGGACCATTTCCCAGAACGAGGCCCTATCCAAGGCAACCGTACCCCTCAGGGATTTCATGCTCAGGCAGACGCGGTCCAAAGATCTCAAGCTCTTCGTCACCATGGCCAAGATTCAGAGCAAGATAAAAACAAAGAAGGACGTTCCTTTCCACGTCCTTCTTCCCGCCTTTGTCATCAGCGAAGTGAAGACGGCCTTTGAAATCGGATTTATCATCTATCTTCCGTTTCTGGTCATAGACATGGTGGTGGCCTCGGTCCTCATGTCCATGGGGATGTTCATGCTCTCTCCCATGTCAATCTCCCTGCCGTTCAAACTTCTCCTCTTCGTCATGATTGACGGTTGGGATCTCATTGTAATCGGACTCATCAAAAGTTTTCATTAGGGGGGATGCGGTATGACTGAAGATTATGTGATGTTCATCTGCGGGCAGTCGCTCTACCTGATTCTCATTCTTTCAGCTCCGATGCTGATCTCGGCCCTGGTGGTCGGGCTTCTTATCAGCATTTTGCAGGCGACCACCCAGATTCAGGAGCAGACTCTTTCATTCGTGCCCAAGATCGTGGCCACTTTTGTTGCGGTCCTCGTCTGCGGCACCTGGATGGCCGGGATGATCTCCAAGTTTACCATAAAGATTTTAGAAGATATCCCCAAAATGAGTATTATTCATTGAGAGGCGCCGGATGACTGCTGATGCCTACATTTACTTCGGGATTTTTCTCCTGTGCCTGGTGCGCGTAGTCACTTTTTTTGTGCAGGCGCCCATCTGGGGAAGTCACCACGCGCCCAACCAGGTGCTGATAGGTATTGCGACTCTGGTGACCATCATCATATATCCCTCTATTCCGATGCCCGGGTCTTTTCCCATGGACATCATCAGTCTCTCCCTTGCCATTCTCACCCAGGCCCTGGTCGGGCTGGTGATCGGCTTTGTCTCCTTCCTGGTGATGGCCACGGCCCAGTTCGCCGGGGAGATGATCGACATCCAGACAGGCCTTTCAACGGCCGCCAGCTTTGATCCGGCCAGCAAGGGGGCGGTCAATCTCATCCGGCGTTTTAAATTTTACCTGGCCATGATCACCTATCTCCTTCTGGACGGGCACCACACGCTCCTCAGGGCCCTTCAGAAGAGCTTTGTGGTCATCCCGGTGACGGGGCTTCATTTTCCAGGCGTTCTGGTAACGGATATAATCCACATGGTCGGGGAAATTTTCTATGCGGGACTTCAGATAGCGGCGCCCGCCCTGACGGCGCTCTTCATCACCCAGGTGGCCCTGGGAATGCTGGCCCGGGTGGCGCCCCAGATGAATGTCTTCATGCTTTCATTTCCTCTGAATATCGCGGTGGGGCTCATCCTGGTCACCGTCTCACTGCCGATCGTCTATATCGCGCTTCAGAACCTTTTTATAAAGAACGACGCCCAGGTCATGAATGCCATACAAATGATGGGAACAGGGAGGTGACGGAGAATGGCTGACGACAGCGACAAGACCGAGGAGCCGACTGAACACAAGCTTCAGGAGGCGAGAAAAAAAGGTCAGATCTTTAAAAGTCAGGATATTGTCTCGACGCTCGTGCTCATTGCGACGGCGGGAGTTCTCTATGCGCTGGGGAGCTGGATGTGCCGTTCCCTCGGTGACTTTACCAGGCACCTTTTCGGTCTCATTCCGGATTACGATTTTTCTCAGCGGAACACTTTCTACGATGCCATCTATGTGCTCTGGAACTTCATGAAGGTGCTCCTGCCCCTCCTTCTGGCCGGTTTTGTAATGGCCATTGTCGCCAATATCGGCCAGATCAAGATGATTTTCAGCACGGAGCCTCTCAAACCCACGGCCAGCAAAATAAGCGTCATCGAGGGCTTCAAGCGAATTTTCTCGATGAAGTCTCTCATGGAACTGGCCAAACAGGTGGTCAAGCTTGTGATTATCGGCTTTATCTGCTACAAGGTGGTGGCGGCCAACCTCATGTCCCTCCGGCTCGGGGTGCTCTGGGAACTACCGCAGACTCTCCATCTCCTTCATTCCATCGTAGTCAAGATTATTTTCCAGGTCATCGTGGCCATGGCCGTAATCGCAATCGTGGATTATCTCTTCCAGAAGAAGCAGTACTTAAAGCAGATGAAGATGTCCTTCCAGGAGCTGAAGGACGAGTTCAAGGACACCGAGGGAAATCCCCAGGTGAAGGGCAAAATAAGGCAGCTCATGCGCCAGGGAGCCATGTCGCGGATGATGGAGGAAGTGCCGAATTCGACGGCGGTGCTGACCAATCCCACCCACCTGGCGGTGGCTCTTAAATACGATCAGGCGGGCGGGGGCGCTCCGGTGGTCGTAGCCAAGGGGGCCCGTCTAATGGCCATGCAGATCAAGCTCGTCGCCGAGGACCATGAGGTCCCCATCCTGGAAAACGTGGAACTGGCCAGAGCCCTCTACAACGGCTGTGAGATCGGGGATTCCATTCCGGCGGAGCTCTACAAGGCGGTGGCCGAGGTCCTGGCGTACATTTACAAGCTGAAACGCAAGAGAGAGCTTCTGCGCCGCCGCCGCCAGAAGGCCAAGCCCCTCTACCGGACGGCGTAGGAGTATGACAGTATGACCATGTCCGACAACAGAGACCCGTTTGTCAAGTATATAAAATACTCCGACATCGGGATCGCCGTGGTCGTCATCGGCATCATCATGATGCTGATCGTGCCCCTCCCTCCGGAGATTCTGGACGTTCTACTGGTGCTGAATATCTCGGCCTCGATCGTCGTCATCCTTATTTCAATTTACATCAGCAACCCGCTGGAGTTTGCCGTGTTTCCGACCATGCTCCTGGTGGCCACCCTTTTCCGCCTTTCCCTCGACGTATCGGCCACCAGGATGATTCTTCTTCACGGCCACATCAAAGATGCGCTGGGAGTGCCCATAGGGGCCGGGAAGGTCATCCCGGCTTTCGGAAATTTCGTCGTCGGGGGCAACCTGATAGTCGGCTTCATAATGTTCATTATCCTCATCATCATCCAGTTTATGGTTATCACCTCGGGCGCCGAGCGTATCGCCCAGGTGGCGGCCCGCTTTACCCTGGACGCCATGCCCGGAAAACAGATGGCCATTGACGCGGATCTTCACTCCGGCCTCATTGACGCCGAAAGCGCCAAGAAGAGGCGGAAGGAGATCGAGAGGGAGGCCGATTTCTACGGATCCATGGACGGGTCCGGAAAGTTCGTCAAAGGGGACTCCATCGCCTCAGTCATCATCATGATTGTCAATATCATCGGTGGGCTCATCATCGGGGTCCTATTCCATCACATGTCCCCGGGGGACGCCATGAACACTTACGCGCTCCTCACGATAGGAAACGGCCTGGTGACTACACTCCCGGCCTTCCTCATGTCAACCGCCATGGGCATGGTGGTATCCAGGGCGGCCTCTGACGCCAACCTGGGGCAGGACGTGGTGCGCCAGGTCACCGGACAGCCCAAGGCTCTAAAGATTGCCTCCATCTTCATGTTCCTCCTGGCCTCCATTGGATTTCTCACGAACAGTCTCCCCTGGATCCCTTTCCTCCTGCTCGGTGGGCTCTCATTCGGGATAGGGACGATCCTGGAGAAGCAGACCCAGGAACATGAGGCCTCGGCCTCCCAGGCGCTGGAGGCCCAGAAGCAGGATAATGTCAAAAAGCCCGAGAGCGTGGTCACCATGATGCAGGTGGATCCCATTTCGCTCGAAGTCGGCCGAGGGCTCCTTTCTCTGGTGGATCCCAACCAGGGGGCCAAACTGCTGGAGCGGGTCACCTCCATCCGCCGCCATATAGCCCTCGAGATGGGGCTGGTCCTGCCGGGGGTCCGCTTCAGGGACAATCTCCAGCTCAAGCCCAATGCTTACGCGGTAAAGATCAAGGAAGTCGAAGTGGCCACTGGGGAGGTCATGGTCAACCAGTTTCTGGCCATCGGCCCGGAGGATAAGCTCCGGAGCCTGCGCGGCACCAAAACCGTGGATCCGACATACGGCATGCCGGGGGTCTGGATCTCGCCTGAACAACGGGGGGAGGCCGAACGCCTCGGCTGCATGATCTTTGATCCGGTGAGTGTCATTGCCACCCAGATTACGGAGGTCGTACGTTCCCACGGGGCGGAGCTTCTGGGGAGACAGGAGGTCCAGGCCCTGGTGGATACGGTCAAGAAGACGCATCCGGCGGTCATCAAGGAGGTCATTCCGGATGTGCTTTCGCTCGGAGACGTCCAGAAGGTCCTCCAGAACCTGATAAGGGAGCGGGTTTCCATCAGGGATCTGGTCTCCATTCTTGAGACGATCGCCGACAACGTTCACGCCACCAAGGATCCTGAGATTCTGACGGAGTGCGTCCGGGTGGCACTCTCCCGGATCATCTGCAAGGAATACATGAATAATGACGGTATCATAAACGTACTCACCATGGATCCCCAGATCGAGCAGGTGATCTCTCAATCCATCCAGAGGACGGAGATGGGAAGCTTCCTGACTCTGGACCCCAATATCGGCCAGGAGATTCTCTCGATGCTGGGAAGAGAGGTCGAAAAGTTCAACGAACGGGGCCTTCAGCCGATTGTCCTGTGCGCTCCCCAGATCCGGCCGGCCGTTAAGAAGCTGACGGAGCGCTCCTTCCCTCAATTGATCGTCCTGTCCTGGAACGAGATCGCTCCGAGGGTGAACGTGCAATCCGCAGGGATGCTCTCGGTTTAGCAGGATATTTGCCGGATCAGGCGAACTTTTCAATAAGTGTGAAAGGGGGGTATCGACCTTATGGAAACCCATCTGGGCCTGACTCCTGAAGAGATGATAAGCATCTTCAACCGGATGTACCTGGATGTCTGGGAAAAGACCCGGGAACGCATAAACTGGAAGGAGACCGACGTTCCCAAGCTCATGCTCGAAGTCCTGGAGGTAGTGATCACCGCCGCCAGGGATGGGGCCATTCTTACCATGTATGAGAACAACGAGAAAGTCTATTACGATCTCAAGCAGGCCGGAATTCCCTTCCCTGAACAGGAAGAACCGCTGGCGCCTGCCGAGGGGTAGGCCTTTTCTGGTTAAAGTCTCCCTGGTCAATACTTCAGGAATCGGAGCGGGGTTTTAACAATTTATTCATGAATAATTTACAATCTGTTAACAAATATCTCTTTACATTTCGGAAAATTGGTGAGATAATACTGGTAAGGATAGTATAGTAGGAGAGGAGGTGTAGGTATGGGTGGAGTGCTCTCAAACATTTTCTCAGCGACCCAGCTCCAGCAGAATGACTACAACAACGCCATGACCATCGGCATTCAGATGCAGGCCGATGCTCAGAAGCAGCAGATGGAGCGCTGGAAAATCCTGCAGGATACTCAGACGAAGATCTTTGAAATTCAGCAGGATGTCACGGTCAACAAGGCAAAGACAACCGACAAGATGTTCAACAAGTGGGACGAGTATATCAGGAGTTAGTGCCAAGTTGTGTTTTTCGGGCGGGGGCTTTGCCTTCGCCCTTTTTTTTTTCCTGAGGTTCTCCCGGCCGACGGCGGGGAGAGTCCTCTTTCTTCTTCAGGGGGGCGGATTGGAAGAAAAATTTGAAATTGGAATCCCCGATATCACGGGTCTTCAGATCCTGTATACCAACGATCTTCACGGGCAGGTCGAGAGAATGCCTTTTGTCTCCACCCTGGTAAAGGAAAAGCGGTGGAAGGATGGGCCGTCTCTTCTGCTGGACAGCGGCGACTGGTCCCGGGGGCATTCACTCTGTGAGCGCTTTGAGGGGATGCCGATGGTGGAGATAATGAATGCCATCGGGTATGATGCGGTAGGTCTCGGGGAGGGCGAGTTTGGATGGCCGCTCCCGGCGATGACAAAATGGGCGGAAAAGGCAGCCTTTCCACTTGTCTGTTCGAATGTTTTTGCAGGGGGGGATACGCCTCCTCCTTTTGTCCAGAGGTGGGTGCAGAAGAAGGTCGGGCCTCTGTCAGTCGGGATTTTCGGTCTCTCTTACCCCGTGAAAACGGCGGGCAATCTCCATCTGGAGGAGCCGGCCGGTGTTGTCGGGGAAGTCCTCCGGCATTTCAGCGATGAAGGAGTCCAGGTGGTCATTCTTCTTTCCCAACTGGGGCTCCCGGAGGATATGGCGCTGGCCCGTGCTTTCCCCCGGATTTCCGTAATTGTGGGCGGACGCTCCCACCATTTTCTCCCTCATTATCTGAAGGAGAATGAAACCTATATCCTTCAGAGCGGGAGCGATGCCCAGTATCTGGGCGCCTTTACTCTGGAGCTGGGAAGCGTAATTTCCCTGGCTTCCTTCCCGGATCTGTCCAAGAAGGGAAAAAAGTCCAGGACGTAGAACTTGGAAACAATCTTAAAAAGGTGTGTGGGGATAGCGATGTCAAACGAGCTTAACAAGACAGCCAATGCGGGCGTAAAAGAGCCTCAAAGTGTTTCCATCGAGGAATATCACCGTCTTCAGGCCTATGCGACCCAGCTTGAAAAATACCATGAGGAGATGGAAGTCCGCCTGACGGCGTATAATTCAATGCAGGAGGTTTCGCCCGAGGTCGAGACGATTCCCGGGATCGAAGACACCCTTAAGCAGCTCGTAAACAAGGTGGGCATGATCATGCAGGCGGAGAAATGCGTTTTCATGCTGCCGGATGAAAAAGAAACCCAGCTGCTTGCCCAGAAACCGGCCAAGGGGATAGGCGACAAGGAACTGCGTCTCTTCCGGGTGGATCCGAATAACGGCGTAAGCGGCAAGGTATACCGGGAGGGGGTCCCGGTTCTGGTGAACGATGCCCTCAATGATCCCCTCTGGGATGTCAACCTGGCCAACATGCTGGGGGTGCACTCCAGTCTGAGCATGCCGCTCCTCCTTCGGAAGGGCCCGTCGGATCCGCCCCAGACAATCGGGGTTCTCCATGTTTTCAACAAGTCCTATAACGAGGAATTCAACGACGAAGATACGCAGATCCTGAGCACTCTGGCCCGGCAGGCCTCCGTCATTATCCAGAACACCAAGACTTTCATCACCCTTATGGCCAGGAAGACCGAGCTGGAGACAACACTGCTGTCCATGCTCACCGGAGTGCTGGTCCTGGATCGCTTCGGGCGAATACTCTTCTGCAACCCGAAGGCCAGGGAGATATTGAGTGTGCAGGTAGGCGATCCGAGGAATCTGCGGGCCACCGATGCGATCAAAGAGCTGAAGGTTCTGGACCTTTTGAATCGCTCCATAAGAGAGCGGGAGGTCATAAACGACGAACTCACGCTGAACCCCCGTTCGTCGCAGGAGCTGACCTTTCAGCTGAACATCGTCCCGGAGCCGGAAACATCCTCCACGGATGTCGGAGTTGTCGCATCTTTCACCGATATTACCAGAATCAAGCGCCTTGAACAATTGAAAACCGAGTTTGTCTCGACGGCCTCCCATGAATTGCGCACTCCTCTGACCTCCATAAAGGGCTTCATATCCACCCTTCTGGACGATGAGGACGGCTCCTTTGATCAGGAGTCCAGGATGGAATTCTACCACATCATAGACGAGGAATGCGACCGCCTGATCCGGCTTATCTCCGATCTTCTGACGATCTCCCGCATCGAGGCCGGAAGGAGCCTGGATCTCAAGATGGCCCCCATGCAGATTCCTCCCGTGGTCAAACGCTCGCTTCAGGCCATTAAATCTTCCTCCACCATGCATGAATTCGCTCTTAACATGGAGGAAGACACACTGCCAACCATTGTTGCGGACAAGGACAAGGTGGACCAGATTCTCGTCAATCTTCTGGGGAATGCCGTCAAGTATTCTCCGGAGGGCGGGACCGTGACGCTCAAGGTTTACGCCAATCATCACGAGGTTCATTTTTCCATAACGGATCAGGGCGTGGGGATTCCCGAAGAGCATATGGACAAAATCTTTGACAAGTTCCACCGGGTCAATACCGAGGATACAAGGATGACCGAGGGGGCCGGCATCGGCCTCTTCATAGTAAAAAATCTGGTGGAATCCCATAAGGGCAGGATCTGGGTGGAGAGCCAGCCCGGGTTCGGCTCCACCTTCAACTTTACTCTCCCCATAAAGTATGAAGTTGCCGAAAGCGATGAAGTTGAATCATCAAGTTGAAGCGACTAAAGGAGGATTAATCTAATGGCAGGAAAGAGAAAAATACTGGCGGTGGACGACAACAAAAATATCGTTCGGCTTATCCAGATCAACCTGATGAAGCTGGGGTACGATGTTGACTGCGCCTATGACGGAGTGGAGTGTCTGAAAAAAGTCGCCGTCCAGAAACCGGACCTTATCGTCCTGGATATCATGATGCCCAGGAAAGACGGCTTTCAGACGCTGAAAGAATTGAAATCCAACCCGGAGACCGCGGACGTTCCGATCATCATGCTGACCGCGAAGGCCCAGGACGGCGATATACTCAAGGGGTGGCAATCCGGGGTGGATTGTTACCTGACTAAACCCTTCAATCCCGCCGAACTCATCGCCTTCGTCAAGCGGATATTCGCGCACACAGAGGACAAGAAGGATACCCATTTTGACGGAAGGCCTATTTATTCGATCGACGAGGTCTAAAAGAGGAAGATTAAGAGGGTCAGACCCTTGACCCTTCCAAATGTTAACATATTTTTAACACCTGATTATTTACATTTCAGGGAACACTTGATATAATGACCATAGAACGGTTATCTCAAGCCGAAGGGGGTCATTTAAGTGAGCGATATCAACGTCAATATCAAGGCCGGCCAGCAGGTCGGATTGGCACAGCAGTCAGCTATCTCCCTTGACGACCAGAAAAAAGTCGCCGGGAGCAGGGAGGAGCCTTCCCGGTCGGAAGGGGCCATGGATTCGGTGGATTTGAGCCGGGCCTCTCAGGGAGCCGGCCTTCAGACGGGGCTTCTTCAGAACCTGGCCATGCAGAAGGTAAAGGGGGCCAAGGGCGCGCCTCCTCAGGAAACAAAAACCCCGAAGGAAGAGACCCCCGCGAAACCGCCACAGGCCCAGGTTCCTACCGCTCCGGGCACGCCGTCTCAGGCGCCTCCTGCGACGGGCACCCAGCCGCCCGTAACCGGCAGTCCCTCTGCTGAACCGGCGGCCGGCACGATACCTCCGGAGGGTTCCGCAACCGATGCCGCCAACAGGGCCAAGTCCCACCAGGAAGACGTAAACAACGCCATGAGCGTATGGTGGCAGATGAAGGCCGATCAGTCAAAATGGTGGGCCAATGTCTGGAAAATCATGCAGGACGCCCAGAACGAGATCTTCAAAATATGGCAGGAAGCCTATGCCAACCGGGTGGCCGTGCAGAACAAGGTCTTCGAAATGTGGGACAAGCTCGCCAGGGGTGATTAAGCGGGACAGGTAGTTTTTTTCGCGAAACAATAAGCCTCCAGGCGGTGCCTGGAGGCTTTTATTCCAAGAACTCAGGTGACAGCAGTGAATTTCAGGAGCGCAGAGGAATCACAGGAACGTCGAAGTGTCTATGTACATTTCTTCCAGCTTGCGGCGATTTTCCCGGTTTATGCGCATCGCCTCGTTGATCAACTCGTTTCCGTCCTTAATCATGTTCAGGCCGGCATCAATGTGGGCCGGGTCCTGATCTTCGCCATAATAAAGCATTTCCGCAATTCCCTGGTTATAGGAATCAATGCCGCTGAAGCCTACGTTCAGTTCGTCTTCAAAATCAGAGTAGGCCTCCTGTGGTATTTCGGATTCCAGAATCTCTTTAATCTCATGTTCCTTCTGGGCCAGAACAGAGGAAATTCCGTTCAGGAAAGAAATAAATTCTTCAGTGGTCCACTCGCCGTTGATTACTTTTTCCCCCGCATCGCGCAACTGGTTGAAGCGCTCGTTCACCTGCTGGGGAGGAGCCACGTGAGACTGGGGCATCTTTGGAAGAGCGGCTCCGCAACTCTCACAGTAGTTGACGCTGTCCGGATTGCTACCGCCGCACTTGATACAGATCAAGATGCTGACCTCCTTTATGACTCAATGTAACATAATATTCGCGAAATTGCAATATTTTCCTGCTGGAAGGAAAGAGGGAATAAATTGACAAGAAAAATTATCTGCACAGTCATCATACTGGTTCTGGTTTCCTCGATAGGAGTTCTGGCGTCGGAAACATCCGCCAGGCAACTGGTTGATCATCTCTTTGTCACCTCAAACCAGCTTCCCATCCAGGATATCATGATAGAGCTGGATGTCAGTCGCACGACTCTGACTAATTCCGGCTCTTCCGGTGTTCTTCAACCGGCCTCGAGGGATAAGATTTTTTTTAAAAAACCGAACAAGTTAAGAGTGGACAGCGTAACTATTGCTCCCGGCGATCCGACGGATGGAAAGCAGGCGATCATCATCCGGGATGGAATCAATCGCTGGATGTATGTCTCGGCCGGGCAATACCCCGTAAAAAAGGGGCCGGATGAGCCCAGCGCCAGCCTCATGCTTCCCTTTAACCTGCAGATTTACCAGCAGGACCTCAACCGGGAGTATGTCATTTTAGGCAAGGAGTCGGTCGGCGGGATTCCGACCGACGTCGTGGGAATAGTGAATCCTTCCTCCCCGGAGCAGATGGTGAAAGTATGGATCGACCGCAGCCGCTGGGTCCCATTGAAACTGGAGATGCGGAGAGTCTCCAGAAGCTCCTCTGAAAAGGATAAACCGTCTTTTCAGCGGATTTTGTATAAGGAAATCATCCAGTTGAAGGATGGGCGCTGGATACCTTTTGTGATTGAATATTATGAGAACGAAGTCCTGGAAAAGGTCGTTGTATATCGAGCGGTGGCAGTAAACGTCGGCCTCCAGGATAATCTGTTTAAGCCGATGGATATATTCATCAAGTAGGGGACCCCGGCAGGTACTGTGCCAGGAGATCTTCCGTCATTTCCTTCCAGTTAAGGAAGGATTTCCAGTTCAGCTGCATGGCTTCATTGATTTTTTCGTTGGCTTTTTCGGCTTTTCCAAGGCCTTCCTGAAGGACTCCGAGGTTCCTTGAAGAGACATAGTCCCGCATGGCCTGCAGGGCTTCCTGGTGCAGGCGGAGCCCTTCGGAGCCCACGGTCAGTTCCGGAAGAAGATCCAGTCTCATTTCCTCCGGAACAGCCAGGGTTTCAAGAAAGGATGAAACCTCTTTCAAGCGGTTTTCAAAGCGTTCCAGCACCCCTTCAAAATCTTCAATTGAGATCTGCCCCAGAATGACCTTTTGGGCCGAATTCCTGAGAGTGGAAAGCTGTCCTTCCAGGAAAGGTGGAGCTGCCGGAAAGGGAGCGAGGGGGAGCCCGCATTTTTCGCAGTTTCCCGTCGTTCCTTCATTGAAATATCCGCAGGCCAGGCAAATCATCATTATTCTATCTATTGGATTCTTCTCGATAAAGTCCTCCAAGAGCTACTCAGGCCAGTATCTCACCCAGTCTTCCTGCCAGGTCTTTGCGCAGGAAATGCTCCCGGGCATATTTGCGCCCCCGCTCGCCCATCATCCGGCATTCGTCACGATGATCGCGGCACCATAAAATCTTCCCGGCCAGATTTTCCGGGCCGTAGGGAAGACGCTCGCCGCACCCGGCTTCCTCAATGATTTTTGAAGTGTCTCCTTCTTCGGAGACCAGGAGGATGAACTTCCCCAGGGCCAGGCAGTCGAGCAACTTGTTCTGAAGAAGGAGGCGGCTTAAGGGGATGGGCGGGTGGATGACGACGGTGAGAGCCGCCGCCTGGAGGAAGGCCGGTATTTCCTGCCTTGTTTTTAAGCCGAGAAATAGGACGTTTTCCAGGTTTTTCTCCCGGCAGGATCTCTGCAGATTCTCCCGGTCGTTTCCATCCCCGATGAGGATGAAAGCGATGTCCTTTTCATCTCTTAAGATTTCAGCCGCTCCGATGAGTTCGCTCAAGTGGTTGAATTTTCCGATGGCCCCGGCATAGGCCACGATGAATTTTTCTTTCAGAGGGGCCAGCTCAGGGGGCAGGGGAGAGCCTTGATAATTCAGCATCCACTCGTCCACGCCGTTGGGGATGATGTGAATTTTTTCGGCCCGGATGCCCCGCGAGATCAGGTAATCCTTGTAGCCCTGGGTGATGACCACTATCTTCTCAGCCCTCTGGCAGAGATACTTTTCCAGCCAATAAGAGAAGGAGATGACGGCCTTGTTTTTGAGGAGGCCCATCTCCACCGGGGCCCGGGGCCAGAGATCGCGGATTTCAAAGAGGCAGGGGACGCCCTTTAAGCGGCTCAGGACGTATCCTGAAAGGGCGGTGAAGAGGGAGGGAGAGGTCGTCATCACCAGATCGGGTTTCGGTGCTTTAAGGCCCGCTTTAAGCGCGTTGGCGGCAAAGGTCAGGTAGGTCCAGATTCTTCCCGCAAAACCCTTGCGATAGGTGGGGGCCGCATGGACCCGGACGAAGCGGAGGGCCGGATTCCCCAGGTCTATCTCCTGAACAGGACCGCGAAAATCCGGATAGAGCTTCCCGGTCAGGTAGTTTAAGGCTCCCCCGATTATGAAAAATTCATGGTCATCTTTGGCGAGATGGCGGAACATCTCGATGTGCCGCACTTCGCCCGGCTCCTTCTCGGTCGTAAAAAACTGGTGGACAAAGAGAACTCTCACCTGTCAATATTCAGGTAAACGCCCCATCTTTCCTCCCGAAAGGACCAGTCCCCTAAAAACCATAAAAAGAGGTGGTCTGGTTTGTTTGGAGAGATTGAAGCGATTTATAAGTGATAAAGCTGCGCATTTCATGCCGCCAACCGATCCTGCGGCAGCACAGTCCAGTATGCTTCATCCGGGGTCATTCCGTAAAATCCCCTATGACAAGAAAAAGCATTTTCGAGCACATTGAAGCTTTTACAATCGGTATATGCGGTATTCATTCCTGGGATATAGAAGTTTGGCAGCATTTGAGCATCTGGAAAAAATGTCTTAACTGTGTGTCTACTTTTTCTGGGCAACCTCAGAATATTAGCCAAGGAAAACGCTTAGCCCTTAAAGATCTCTTGTCCGTGCCATTCAAGAAGTTCTTTGCTGGGCTGCAATAATTTATTTACTGGTATTGCTATCGTTGAACCATTCAAAGTGTAGTAAGTTCGGCCGTTCTTGAATTCTTCGCGAAGTCTGTCTCCAACCCGAAAAACGTAGTCCGCGGTGACAGTCACGTAGCCACGGTCGTATAGACTATGCAGATCACGGCGAAGCAGTAGACCGTTATTCACCAGATGCTCGCCACCGCGTCCATACGGCTTAATATGGGCAGCATCCAAAACCGGTGCTGAATGCTCGTGAGTGACAGCGCAAGCGCCGTCATACGCATCCCGTACTGCTAGACTGAATAGTCCCTGTCCCAAACGCGGTCGCACAGAGACAGGGTTCCCATATCGCGCCAATCCTTCGGCCACAACATGTGCAGCAGGTTCTACATTCCAATACCGTGCCCCTGATTGTGCGCGATCAATACACTCCTCATAAATTCGACGACCCTCACCAGAGTTGAGTTGATATGTCTTCCCCTGCTGGATTCCAGTTTTCGCCCAGTCAGTTGGCGGCTTCACCCATGCATCTTTCGCGAAGAAGACAGGGGCCGAGATCATTATGCACCCAATCTGGAAATCACCTGCAAGTGCGGACTTTCCGCTATCACCACGCAGGCGGACAATGTGGTCAATCATAGTTTCAAAGTTTGGAGCCCCATTCATCTCGCCGAAACAATCCCAGGCTAACCAAGCTGGAAGGCTTTCGAATCGTTCGAAAAACCCAAATCCGGCAATCGCCTTATGTGGGGCGCGTAACTTGAAAAAGAACAGCTCGCCTGGTTTTAGCGCACGAAACGCGTGTCCCCCATGGGGCTGCCAGAAGTTGACCTCGTCAACACGAGGATGGGCTGACAGAAATGAATGCCAGTCTGGATCAGTCAGCCCTATATAGCCCTTCATTGAATCCAACTAATACTCCTGTCTGTTCTCTGACCGACAATCATTAGACAAAATGGCACCAAATCTATTACGAAAATTCAAGACTTTTGCCCGGTTCTCCTTTTCCTTCGTGCCGGGCAATAAAACAAAAAATTCCCCAGTGGTGACCTGCTCTCCCACCTCGTTGCCGGGTAAAATCCATTGTGCCCC
>Ga0074199_1001512_pt1 | contig 19620 bp, 19 predicted proteins | sample EPASupsiteSAE347_FD_64528 | JGI IMG/M metagenome (GOLD analysis project Ga0074199, IMG submission 64528) | Bioremediated contaminated groundwater from EPA Superfund site, New Mexico - Sample SAE3-47 | ecosystem: Environmental > Aquatic > Deep subsurface > Groundwater > Contaminated ...
GGGTCGGCAGCCATCGGACCCATGTCGAGAGGGGGGTATGCAACGCTCGATGTCGGATCGAAATGAGGTCCAAATTCCGGGCAACAAAATTTGGCCTCAGAGGTCGTTTTTGGACGCCCTAGATGAAGACCAGCGTCCTTTTCTAATAGAATGTTACAGATATGGGATCGGTACTGAAGAGGATAACAATAAGGCTTTTGAACTTGTCAGCGCTGATATTGCCCAGAAGAACGAGGGTGCAGTTGGTATACTTGGATTCTTCTATCATTTAGGAATTGGCTGCACCGAAAACTTTGAAAAAGCATATGCCTGCTACCATAAAGCAATAGAAATGGGAACCGACAGTTCTCTCGTCTACTCAGGACTCGGCTGCTTATATTATCACGGCGATGGTATTAAACAAGATTATTCATCTGCTCGATCTTATTTTGAATATGCACTCAAGTTGAGTGATTGTGCAGAAGATGCACATTTCTATTTGGGACAGATTTATGACAAGGGTTATAGTGTACCAATGGATGCGACTAAGGCGTTATCATTTTACGAAGCCGGAGAGAAATGTGACAACTATGATTGTGTTTTAGCAGCTGGCAACCTGTATTACTTCGGAGATAGGATACAGGAAAATACGTCAAAAGCATTTAAACTATTCGATAAAGCAGCTGCACAAGGATATGGATACGCCAAAATGAGAGTCGGCGAGTTCTACTTAAAGGGAATTTCTCCTGTCAGCGTAGATATTAATAAAGCAGTTGAATACTTAACGGAAGCAGCAGAGGAAGGGTACTGCCTAGCTAGTGAATATTTAGCGCTTATAGACCTTTGTTATCATACTAATGTGGATAATACTATAAAATTTGCAAAGCAATCCATCAGCCAGGGCTGCGATAAAGAAGAAATTATTCTATTTCTTATCAAGGAATTTGCATGTAGGTTAGAAAATGATAGTTCAATATATTATATATCGCATGTCCCAGAAAAAAAATTAAGGAATGCTTCTTTTGCTAGTGATGCAGTTAAAGATGGTCAATCAGTAATCCTATACTATGATAATACTGTTTTCGGAAGTGGGTCTAATGGTTTTGTACTAACTAAAGATAGCATTTATTCAAATGATTTCAAGGTTAGCTATCCCCACTTGGAACAGATAACGAAGAATCAGTATTCTTTAATAATAAACGGGCACTCCATTTCAATATGTTCAATGCCAGATGAGCTTCACGATAAAGTTATGAATCTAATCATCCTCTTAAAGGAACTGGCTAACTAAAGAAAGTATTGGAGATTGTTCCTCAGTTAGCATAATAAATTCTGATGCGTTGAAATGAGATAGGGATGAAAAGCCTACCCGCAAGCCCATCGAGTATGCGGCTCTATCACGTCTGAATGGAGTTTTAGCTATGAACACAAAGTCGGTTGGATCGTTACCTGTCACCGGTTTGCAGACACTGCTTCCCTCCTGATAATTTGATGGGCTGCCTGGGTGGGTTGGAGCACGACATGCTAGACTTAATGTCAGAATTTTTACATTATTCAATTCACCCCGCAGCCACTCGACATCGAAATCATCCACTTGAAGCAAAAAACGATTAAGCCTTTGATCATCCCAAAAGAAGAAGGCCAATTATTAGAATTGCCCATGCTACTTTGCAGATAACGCCATAATTGCATGGGAATTGAAATCCGCAGGATCTTGCGGATTTTGACTACTTCCGGGAATCGAAGAAAAAATCGCCATCCCGGTCAGGATGCCTCAAGTTAATTTCGCCTTTATTATTTCTATGTACGAGTAGAGAATATTAAAATTCCGTTGTGGATGAAGGGGACTTAAGATAATGAAGCGCGGTTGAGCAACACGGCGGCCCTGTAGAGGATGCACAATTATGTAAAGCCTATATGTGAAATACTTCACAATATATTTCACCTGATAACCGACTCGGAGTTGTCGCCCACGTGGACAATAGCTGGACGAGTTTTGTTATGTGTCTGGGTGAATCTGAAGTTCGTTATCGCAGGCGGGAAACCGCAAATGATTCTTGTCAACGAAGCTCGGTTCCCAATGACGATCCTTTTGGTACTCTATTGGAGGCTCGGCGAAAATGATGCCTGTGGCTGGCAAGCTCCAAATTGAGTCTTCCTTGACATGGAAAGGTCTTGGGGTAGTTGGGCCTACCATTACCCGAAAAAATCGATTGTAGGGCAAAATAGAGGGTATCCCTTCCCGACCCCAGGTGCCGAAGACTTATTTCATCATCGGAGCTTTGAGCAGTACTTTTAAGACACTGCATCGTGCTAGCCTTCACAATGTTACCTTACTGTGATTATGTCAGATTACATTGCAATCGATATGTCTTGTCACTATTCTCCGCTCGTCCATATGGGGCACCAAATATATTGAAACATCTTACAATACTGAATGTGCAATACAAGCTTCGCAGCAGGATAAATCGAAGTCGTCACCCCAATGGACCGGACTGGCATTTAATCTTGTGAATGAGTTTTTGGAGCGGTTGCGGAGGTAGAATAGGGGCCATAGTAGATAGTTCGGCCAAAATTTTTATGCGGCCTATGGCCATTTCGCTCCCTTTCCGGTATCATTCCTGTCGATAGTACGATGGCTCATCCTTGATGAGCATGATAGAGGGAAGGTAGAATGCAGCAAGAAAGTGCATTGGATATCTTGAGAAGGCATCGGCAAGAGCTCCAACAATTAGGGGTGAAATCCATTGCTATTTTCGGTTCGGTGGTACGGGAAGAAGCTCGTCCAGACAGCGACATCGACATTCTCGTCGAGTTTGACCAACCAGTTGGGCTTCTTACCTTTCTTCGACTCCAGCATCGCCTTGAATACCTCATGGGAAGGCGGGTTGATTTGGTAACTCCAGCTGCTTTGAAACGGCAGCTGCGGGACCGGATCTTGAAAGAGGCGGTCTATGCCGAGTAGGGACTGGAAGTTCAGAATCGAAGACATTGTGGAAGCCATCGATGACATTAGCTTTCTGGTCGGAGGCATGAGTTACGAGGATCTTTGTGCTAATACGACGACTGTGAAGGCCATATTGTACAACATGGCTGTCATTGGTGAAGCAGCACGACGTGTCCCATCTGACATCAGGATGCTTCATCCGGAGATTCCATGGCGGGAAATGGGAGATATGCGGAACGTGGTAATCCATGAATACTTTGGAATTGATCTCCAGATCATTTGGGAAACGATCCTGCACGACCTTCCTCCTTTGGTGCCATTATTGCGGAGCATAATCGCTGAAGATTCCAAAAAAGAATATAAGCCCATGTGATGTATCGGATGATGATGGCCGACTCCTATGCCGAGAATACCATGAAAAATTGGTTGGAGAAAATAGAAGTGAATGGAAAGTTAAGCCGTTACGCCCGTTTGAATTCCTGTTCGAGTTGGCTGGCAGGGGCAACCGATGGACAACCCGATGGACAACCTTTGCGGTGTATCTGGGTGTATCTGGAGTCCGTCCTTGCAGGCGTGAAGCCGCTAAATGATTGGGGGGTGTCATTGTCGCACTGGCCTCTCACGCCGGAGACAGGGGTTCGAGTCCCCTTGGGACTATAAAATTACATCAAGTGTACCTTCCAACACGTTGGATGGACAGCCTTCAGGCCCTCGAAGATGCAGCTTCGAGGGCTTTTTCTTTTCGACAGCCCAAAGACATTCCACCTTTTCGGTGTTCAGCGTGATCTGGAACCGAAAATGGGGAAGAGCCTTTTCCAAAGCGAAGACCCTTGAGAGCGGCTCCCGAGGGGTATGGGATCGAAGGGCGTCACCGGATCGCCTTGAACGATGCACCGGGGGATTTCGTGGACTATCTGATCCGCCATTTCCTTTCCGACTATTTTCCTTGCCTGCCGATAGCCTTCCGAGAGTATCGGGAGGCGGGTGAGCGATCCATGCGCATCGGTTGAAAGCACATGGACCATGTGGTGTTCGAGAAGGAAAATCGAGAATTTCAGCACAGCCGTGCCGAACCGGCCTTGAAGGCTTGCAGACGTCAACTGAGCCAGGACGCCCATTTCCACCCATTTGTACAGCCGTGAAGGATCTCGAAGGAGGATAGGATTCCTCTCCGGATGAGCGATGACGGGCGTAACGCCCTGCGTCTGAAAATCCCAGAGAAACTTATCCAGATTTTGCGGCATAATCTCGTCGGAGAGCTCAATGAGCGCATAGCGCCCGGTGTCGTTAAGAGTAAGGAGCTCTCCCGAATGGATACTCTCGGGCAGATCATAATCCAGACGGAGCTCCGATCCGGGGTAGATCGTGAGGGGTATCTTCTCTTTCGCCAGTCTGTTTCGCAATTCTTCCACGGCTTGCAGAACGATGGGACGAGTGTTTTCAAAACGCCCCGGCACCCGATGTGGAGTGCACATCACTGCCTGAATACCATCCTCCGCAGCCATTCGAGCCATGGTAAGAGCTTCTTCCCAGTTGGGGGCACCGTCATCCAGTCCGGGAAGCATATGGTTGTGCAAATCGATCATTCGTCAGCCTTTCCGTACCTGTCGTCATACCGCGAGCCAATATGGGCGTCAACTCGAAGTTTGACGGTGCGGAGGAATATGGCGAAGCAATCTCGAAGAACCCTAAAAGGACTTGCTTTGAATTTTTGATTCGCGAGGGGGGCCGGATCATGCCGGACGGGTGGTAATATTGGCAGGAGAGCCAAAAACACTGGAGGGAATGGAAAATAGAGCCGCTGAAGGATCAGTAGGCGGTGTGGGTATTGAGGTATTGGGTGCAATTGTGCATATAGGTTTTAGACTTGGATGATATTTGTCCTGATAGCTAGTCTGGTTAGCTCGTAGCTATTGTGAATATTTAGCTTTTTCATAACCTTGTAGTGATGGGATTTGACTGTTTGAGGACTGATATTCAATACTGCCGCAATTTCTTTCGTAGTCCTGCCTTCGGCCATCAGCCGAAAGACCTCTTTTTCCCGAATACTCAGGTCCTTGAGCTCATTGGTGTCGAGAGACGCCTTTTCCGCGGCCGCAAGATGGTTCAGTATACTCATGTATGCTTGCGGACTGAAATAAGCTCCTCCCTGGTTCACTGCCTTGACGGCGACGGCCAATTCCTGCAGGGGAGCCTCTTTGAGGACATAGGCGGCTATACCGATTCTGAAAAGACCGATAATGGATTGCTCGTCTTTTGCCATGGTGAAAACGATGATGCGGATATCAGGGTACAGGCTCTTGATTTGGGAGATGATGTCGAACCGATTTTCGAGGCATGGCAACGTGATGTCAATTATCACGATATCCGGCCTCAGACTCTTTAACTTCCTGAAGACTTCCCGCCCGTTGAACGCCTCACCCACCACCTCGAATTCAGGTTCCACGGTCAGGATGGATTTGATTCCTTCGATAACCACCCAGTAGATGTCAACGATAAGAATCTTTTTCTTCTTGATGACCAACGATTTTATGGTCTCCACGGAGCTCCCCTTTGTTGCAAAGTTTCGTCGCTACCTACCATGTGCATGAATTGCCTCCAATGTCAACTCCGATGGATCAACGTCAATCGACCATACGGTTGGCAATGGGACGCTGATGAACGCCGATGCGCGCTGATTTACGCCGATAGAGCCTTCAAAAAGAAAAACAGCGTCGATCAGCGTGTTACTCTTGCCTTGAACAGATCAAAAATTCCCTCCGCTGATTTCTTTGTCCACATACTGGCAGAGCATTTCGGCTATTTTGGGTGGAGGCTGGATGGCAAAATAGTGGTCGATGATCGCGTGCCCCATTTCCTGTGCGACAATGCCAATGGATGTGTGCTCGATCTGCACGTAAATGGTATTGGTTTTGTAATCGTAGAAGGCAAAGGCATCGCTCGATATTCCGGATACACGAGCGTAAGCCGCACTAACTTCTTTTTGATCCTGAAGGATCTGGATGGTAACGGCAAGCTCGGGCATGCGCATATCCAAAATGAGCTGGACGCGCTGCAGCAGGCTGTCGAGAAACTCGCCCAGCCCCGAATTCTCCGACGTCCTGCCTTTTCCCAAGAACACCTTGTTCAGAGTCCGGGTGAGGGCTCCCGGCTGCAGTTTTTCGGTAAATTTATCCAGGTCACCAGGTTTATTGCACTTAACCGTCACAAATTTCGACTTGTATTCCTCGCCCTTTGCCACAGTCGTGGAAGAAAAGACCAGAAAGCCCGAAACAACGAGCATCCAGGCCCATCGAGAGCGGTAGAAAAGGCTAACGTAACGGAAAAGAAACAAGGCATTCCTTGATTGGCAAAGGCATGGCAACGGAATCACAACTGGAAGAAAGACTCACTCGAGGGAGAGCAGGTTATCTTCGTGTACGGTTATCCTGGCGCTTTTCCAGTAACTTCTCAAAAAGCCTGGGTAACCGGAGACTATCCTTTCCATTTTCGCAAAGTTTCCCTCTGACAACGGAAGCTTTTTGACGGTGCGGAACACACATTATTGACATGCTCATCGCTGTCCCCACTGCCTGCCATCAGCAACAAGTTGGATTCCTTTTCCGGCAAGGGAACAAAACTTGCCGAGACCTGATCTCCACCAGTTTTGGAAGCCATTGAAAATAGTGAGAGACAAATCCATCTCCATTGGGTATGTTTTCAATGCTTTGGTTCGTTCGGAGATGTTCCCTTCGTACTTTTTCGGAGGACAGGCTGTGACGGTAACTCTTACAAAGGTTCCTATCATTGCGGAAGAGCAACGTACCCCTCTGGTTTGCCTGCTCCTGGAACTGATCCGGGAAAGAGACGAGTACATCCAGCAGTTGAGAGATTCCCTCGCCGTGATCAAGGGAGAAAAGCCGCGTCCCGAAATCAAGCCTAGCCTTATGGAAAAAGGTGCCGAGGGATCGGACGACGCAAACGCTGACTCGAAGGATGGAAAGCGCCCAGGTTCGGAAAAGAGAAGCAAAACCTCCGAGCTTAAAATCCATGAAACGCTGACTGTCCCACCGGAAACCGTTCCCCCGGGCTCCCGGTTTCAAGGCTATGACGACTACATTGTCCAGGATCTTGTCATCACGCCCCGTAACATCCGCTATAGGCTCGAGCGTTGGTTGACCCCGGAGGGCAGCTACGTGACAGGCAAATTGCCCGATTACCTCGAAGGAGCCCACTTCGGTCCGACACTCATAAGCTATATTCTGTACCAACATCACCACAACATGGTCAATTCCTTGGAGAAACCTTTCGATCCTACGGCAAAGTATTCCAAGGTTGCAACGGAGCCATCTTCATATTCCACGACGATAACCTTGTTATCGGAAGTGAATATACTTTCGGTTTTTGGGGTCAATTGGGCGGTAGTCACTGAGTGAACAGGTGATTCCGTCAAAAAAGAGAAGAGATCGAGAATGTGGCAGGCCTCACCGATGATCCTGCCCCCGCCTTCTTCGCCATGAATCCAATGATCCCCGGGAATAGCGCCGGCATTCATGCGATAATGAATAAAGAGAGGATTGATCCGTTGAAGTGTGTGTTTCTTGACTTCCTGCGCGTACGTCGAGAAACGCCGATTGAAGCCGACCATGAGGATTGGCTGGTCACTGGAAGACTGTACACGAGAGTCCGTATCCGACAGGCCGTAAAAGTCTTTGATGGCGTCGAGGTCAGGCTGTGTGGTGCATAAGGGCTTTTCCACAAAGGTATGTTTTCCTGCTTGAAGACTTGCCAGCACCATCCGACCATGGAGATGATGCCGAGTGCAGATCATGACGAGATCGATTTCAGGGTCATTGAGGATGTCGCGATAGTCGGTCGTTGCATAGCCGGCGGAAAACCGGGTGGCCACGGCTTTAGCCGAGGAGCCCGTGCTGTTGCAGACGCCAACGAACCGGTATTTGTCGGAGAGTTTTTGTAGATGAGGTAAGTGCACAGCGGTCGTGAAATTCCCGGCACCGATAAGGCCCACCCGGATTCTTCCATCATGGGGAAGTAGCTTCACGGATGGATTGGCAAGTTTTCTTGGCAAGCCGGAATCACCATGAGGCTCTAGCTCGGATTGTCCATAATCCAGCAAAACGATCAGGGGACGTTCAGGAGCGGTTAAGCTGTCAAAGGCTTCCGAAACACCGGTGATGGGATAGATTGCTTCGATGAGGGGAGCAACATCGATCTCGCCGGTAGAAAGCAGCCTCAGATACTCTTCCATATTGCGGTTTTCTGTCCAGCGCACATAAGCATAGGGATAGTCGAGGCCCTTGTCTTCGTAGGCGGGATCATAACGACCGGGGCCGTAGGAGGTCGAGATCAGAAAGTCGATTTCCTTGCTATACAGGTCGTCGCGATGCAGCTCTTTGCCGTACACCCCCACCATGATCAGGCGTCCCTTCTTGCGCAACATGCCGAATGCCCGTGATAGAACAGCGGGATTGGAAGTCGCAGCCGTAAAAATCACGGCATCGGCGCCATGGCCGCCTGTGATGTGCAAAAGAGGCAGAATGGGGCTCTGCTCATGAGTCATATGGATGGTGAGCTCCACCCCTAACCGACTGGCCAGGTCAAGACGCTTCTCGTCGATATCCACGGCTATGCATCGGCCGCCGGCAAGCCTTACCATCTGTACGGCCAGAAGCCCCAAAATACCCGTCCCGAAGACCACTACAAATTCTCCGAGCTGGATGCTGGCTCTCCTTACTCCCTGCATGGAGATACCACCCAGTGTGACCGTGGATGCCTTTTGAAAGTCCAAGCTTTCGGGATGCGCATCACAAGATTGCGAGGGACGTCAACCCATTCGGCATGGTTTGCAATGCCGGCTCCGGCAGCCGCAACACGGTCACCGGACTTGAGATCGTTCACCCCTTCTCCTGCGGCAGCCACAATACCCGCAAGGGAATACCCCGTGGGCTTCCCGATTCCCTCATCTCCGCGGGCCTTTGCAAATGCCTGTGCGGGGCCCTGGCTCATGAGCATTTTGAGTGCCTTAACCACCTTTTCCGGCTGTTGCATGGCGCGCTTGATGAGCGGCATACCGGAATCCTGTACACTGCTAACTTCCGTACCGGCGGAAATGCAGGAACAAACCACACGGATGAGAACCGATCCGGGCGAGACGACCGGGGCAGGGACTTCCTCTGCTAGGACGCGCCCTTTTCTGATCAACGCCTGGAGCATGCATCACCTTCTTCGATGTAGCGCTTCATTGACTGGATCACCCTCGCTGATGTGTTTCCGTCCCAGAGCTCAGGGATACGAGAGCTTTCGTTTCCGTTGGAGAGAAGTGTATCAACACGTGCTTGCAGCGCGTCCACGGTGCAGAGGCTGTTAGTGCCTTGCTGGATGGTAATGGGGCGCTCGGTGTTGGGGCGCAGGGTGAGGCACGGTATGCCCAAATAGGTGGTTTCCTCCTGCAGTCCGCCGGAATCGGTGATGGCGACGGCGCAATGGAAAACAAGACTCATAAAGGGAATATAGCTCAGAGGTGGCGTCAGGTGGAGCCCTTGCGATCCGACAACCAGAGACTGCAATCCGCAACGTTCAAGACTTTTCGCCGTTCTCGGGTGAACCGGAAAAACGAGCGGGAGCTTTGTCGCAATTGCCACGAGTGCTTCCATGAGCTTGCACAAATCTTCGGGGTTATCAACATTGGACGGGCGATGGAGCGTGACCAGACCATAGGTGTGAGGCTTCAGATTGAATGCATCGAAGGTTCGCTCACGCTCGATGCGCCAGCGCAGCATTTCCAGCGAATCGATCATGATGTTTCCGACGCGGCAGATTTTTTTCGGGGATACGCCTTCCCGCATGAGATTTTCATCAGCGTCGGGGGAGGGTGTCCAGAGGATGTCTGCGAGTGAGTCGGTTACCAGGCGATTGATTTCTTCAGGCATTGTACGGTCGAAAGAACGCAAGCCCGCCTCGAGATGAGCCACGCGGACCCCCAGCTTTGCCGCTGCCAGAGCTCCCGCCATGGTTGAGTTGACATCCCCTACCACGACTACTAATTCTGGTGAATGTTCCGCAAGGACCTTTTCATAGGCCATCATGACGCGACCGGTTTGCTCGGCATGGGTACCGCTTCCCACCCCCAAGTGGAGGTGAGGTTCAGGCAAGCCAAGGTCGTGGAAAAAGGCGTCGGACATATTGAGGTCGTAGTGCTGCCCGGTATGCACAATCACCGGCTCTGCCCAACTTTCTTTTGCAAGAGCATGGTAGAGAGGCGCAATTTTCATAAAATTAGGGCGTGCTGCGGCAACGAGGTGGATTAGTTTCTTGGGTGATGTCATTGGTCTGGTCTCTCTGGTGGTAAAGGGCATGTGTGCAGGGGATGCTAAGTGCGCTGATTTTTGCTGATAGAAGAAGAATTGGAAAGAAAAGCAGCGTTTATCAACGTAATATAGTCCCTGGAGTGGCAAAGCCGCAACCGGCAAAAGTGCTTGGACGTCAGAGCTCAAGAAATGCAACACGGCAGGGAAAACCTACAACTCTGCACAAAAAGAGCGCCTACTGTTCTTCTGCGTGCTCCAGCGCTTGGCGAATGGCCTGGCAAATTTGTTCTTGTTTCGCCGGTTGGAGCTGCGGGTGCATTGGTAGCTGAAAATGCGTGACGAGCTCGCTTCACTCACAGGAAGATCCTTCTCCTTGTATCCAAGAGATGCAAAAGCTCCTTGCAGGTGCAGCGGTTTGGGGTAGTAAATCGCTGTCGGGATTCCCACTTGCTTGAGGTGCTGCTGCAGCATGGAGCGATGTGCTCCATTTCTTGTGAGCAAGGAATACTGCGCCCATGCGGATGCATACCCCGTCGGAACATGAGGGCAGACGACAGAAACCGGACGACCGAGGAGGGGGGCGGACTTTTGGCTGAGCATTTCCGTATAGCGAGCGGCTGCTTCCTGACGGAGCTCCACTTCACGGGGGAAAACATCGAGCTTGGCGAGGACGATGGCTGCCTGAAGAGTGTCGAGGCGGCCATTGACTCCGATGCAAACATTGTCGTACTTGTCCGATCTCTTGCCGTGGACACGGATGGACCGAATCACCTGGGCCAATTCGCCATCATCGGTAAAAATCGCACCGCCGTCGCCGTAGCCCCCCAAAGGCTTGGCCGGGAAAAAGGAGGTGCAGCCAACATTAGCCAGGGAGCAGGCCTTGCTGCCGTGGTATTTCGCACCAAAGGACTGGGCAGCATCTTCGATGACGAACAGACCATGCTCTTTGGCAACGGCATTGATGCGGTCGTAGTCGGCGGGGAGACCGAAAAGATCCACGGCGATGATGCCCTTTGGGCGGAGTGACGGGTAACGGGCAGCAAGGGACGAGCTGAGAACAGGCAAAGGGTGGAGTGAGGGGACATTGCCTTTCAGTGCCCGGATCGCGAGGTCGAGCTTTGTCGGGTCGATGTTGAAGGTTTGGGGATCGATGTCCACAAACACGGGCGTCGCGCCCAGGAGACTGATGACTTCAGCCGTGGCGATGAAGGTGAATGGGGTGGTGAAGATAGCATCTCCGGGCCCAATACCATAAGCCATAAGCGCTATGAGAAGGGCATCCGTGCCGCTGGCGCAGGTGATGGCGTGGCTCAAGCCCGTAAACTCGGCGAGACGGGCTTCCAGTTCCCGGATCTCCGGCCCCATGATGTATTGCCCGTGGTGCAGTACCCGGTGGAGGTTCTGCTCCAGTTGGGGGCGAACAAGGTCCTGCTGGTTTTTGAGATCGATGAAATCCATGGAGGGAGCCGGCAAAGGAGTTTCCAAAAATGCTTCAGGGGTGAGAACGAGACCGTTCCTTTTTCTTATAAATCGCTTGTCAGACGTAAGCAAAACTATCTCTCCATCACCAAAACGCTCCATGGCCTGCAACAGTTGCTCGTCTTCGGGGTCATCACTCCTATAAACATTTCCCTCGCCCGCAAGGGCCGCAAGCCATTGCAAGTCCTCACTAAATAATGCCAATAGCTCACGTGCCCGTTCAATGGCGGAGCCCTTTGTCAAAGTCATGCCCTTTGTGGCATGGATACGCAGAAGCTCTCCCGCGAGGACAAATTCCATCGTCTGGACAGCACCGGTGTAGAGCCAGACGGACAATCCTGAAGCTTTGGCCCTGGCGACGGCAGCGACCGAAACCGCGCTGCCGGGCCTTCCCACGCAAACATCCACAACGACATTGACGTCAAGTAACACGTGTTTCATTCGGGGCGTCCTTCCTCTTCGCGCAATGCAGCACGAAGGTCGAACGCCTCCCATCGTTCTTGCTGTTTTTCGGTGATCTCACGTTTACCAGCCGCAAAAGGACGCTCGCGAACTGCCGTCAGCCTGGCTACCAGGCTTTCTGCATAGGCTCTGGCTTCAGAGGAAAGAGTATATGGCTCAAACGCCGTTTTGTTCGATTCGAGCTGAGCCTCCTCTGCGATGTCCTCATCGGGGATGCTGATGGTCACCATCTGTCGCTTGAGACGAAGAGGTTTAACCGGTTTGAGCACGCCGTCTTTGTAGACAGTTTGAATTCTCATCGTATTTGCTCCTGAATTACTCGACTTTCTTTCATGTGCAGTTCACTGAGCTCATGTTTTTTCGAGCAGGTCGGACATTCCAGATCCTTGCCGAGGCGCTCTCCGCAAGCACAGACCCAACCGATCCGCCGGGCGGGATTGCCTACCATGAGGGCATGGCCGGGAACATCGCGGGTGACCACGGCTCCGGCGCCGATGAAGGCGTAACGGCCGATGGTAATGCCGCACACAATGGTGCAGTTGGCGCCAAGAGTCGCACCACGGCGGATAAGAGTCGGCCTTAACTGGTCCATTTTGCGGATTTCGGCCCGTGGGTTGTAGATGTTCGTGAAGACCATGGATGGACCGCAAAAGACGCCTTCTTCCAAGGTTACACCCTTATAGACCGAAACATTGTTTTGGATCTTGCACCCGTTGCCGATGTTTACCTCCGGACCGATCACTACATTTTGACCGATATTGCACCGTTCGCCAATACGCGATCCACTCAGCACATGAGAAAAATGCCAGATCCTGGTCTCCTTGCCGATGGTGCAATCTGCATCAATGACTGCCGTTTAATGGGCAACAAAGGGGAGGGATGTGAGCACGGGAGACGGAGAGCTCGATTCGGGGGCGGGAGGGGGATAATGAGCGGACGGCGTACCAGCCTGCAGGAGAACTCTGCACCCGTTACCATCCAGAGACTGCTGGCTGGCGTTGAGGATTTTCAGGACTTGCAGCCCTTCCGTGCCGTCAGTGTTGGGCCGGCACCCGTTGCTCATGCAGTGGAGGAAATGCTCGCATTCCATGCGTAAGGGCTCGGCCTGCGGGATGTCGACTCGCTCGGGCTCGCCTTTGGCTGGAATGGGGATGTAGTTCTGCCAGCGGATCTCGTGAGGGTAAAGCAGCAATTTATCGGGCCAGGGTTGAGTGTCATCAAACACGGCCATCTTGCGAGTACCCACGACTACAAGCTGTTGCACCTTGAAAGGGTGGAGCCAGGAAACAAAAATGTGGGCTCGAAGGCCTGAGGGAAACTCCATGTGTGTCGTTGTGACGTCGGCGATCTTCTTGTGGAGGTAGTTGCCTCCAGTGGAAAACACCGCTTCGGGATATTCGCCGGCGAGGGAAAGGATCATGGAAATATCGTGCGGGGCAAATGACCAGAGAATGTTCTCTTCCCGGCGAATCTTTCCCAAATTGAGGCGGTGGGAATAGATGTAGTTGATACGGCCGAGCGCACCCGAGGCTGCAAGCTCTTTAAGACGAATGAACGCCGAATGGTACTATTCCTGCTTTTCGAATTCCCACCAGTGCTGAACATAAGGATCATGGACTACAACTTCCCCACCCATCTCGGTCAGCTTGCGGACGATGAGCTCCGAGCCGCTGTAGCGCGTATCGCCCACGTCTTCACGATAGGAAGCTCCGAGTACGGCGATTTTGGAGGCGGCAACGATCTTTCCCATGTTTCGCAAGGCGTCGCGAACGAGCTGACCCACGTGGAGAGCGCGGGTGTCGTTGATGTCGATGGCTTGAGGGGTGATCTTGAATATGTCGTCTTCAAATCCCATGAGCGTCTGATAGGCCCAAACGCCAAGACCGCCGTCCTTGGGAAGGCAGTAGCCTCCGATTCCAGGCCCGGGGAAGATCATGTTCGAATGAGTAGGCCGGACCTTGATGGCTTCGATGACCTTGATCAGGTCAACGCCGTTTCTCTCGGAAAAGAGGCTCCATTCATGCAGGAAGGCGAGAATCGTGGCTCGATAGGAGTTTTCGACAATCTTGCAGGTCTCGCTTTCTATGGGGCGGTCGAGAACCGTAAGTGGATACTTATCCACATTGAGCACATCCGAGAAAAATGTCTTTACGCGCTCGCGTGCCTTTTCGTTAATGCCGCTGCAGACTCGCCAGAATAAGCACCATCCAGCGTCTTCTTCCCCATTTGAACAGGCGCGGCATATCTTCTTTCCTCAACGAGTCTCGCCCATAAGATCAGGAAACCGTGAAAAGTGCCAGGACGCCCAGAGCGCGAAGGGGGAATGTGAATGGGACGCTGATGAACGCTGATGGGCGCTGATTTTCGCTGTAAGGGCATTGAAAAAATGATCTGCGCTCAAAACATCAGGTGTATTCGCCTTCGTCCTGCAAAACCCGAATGTAAAGGGCTTCTTTTACTCTAAACCCAGCTACATCCCGCAATTCATCCAGGTAGGGTTTTACTGCGGAGATGATTCCCTTTTTTTTTGCAACGATCAGGACTCCTATCAAACCTATGTATTGCAGACCGAAATGGGAGGCAATATCTCGCCCTAAACGCTCGTCCATGAGAAGCAAATCGGCATGAGTCTCAAGTGTAACTACTATGGCTTCCGCTTCTCCCGCATCCAGCTCGTGAAGGAGAGAGTGGACAAGCTCCTTGTTTTTGGTTGCTTGGGTTGTAATCCAGACGGCGGCTTTGACCTCTTCAGCTCCGGCCTGGCCTGCTCCTTCTTCAACAACTTCATGCCATACGCCGGGTGGTACAACTATCTCGCCATAGAGCTTGTGAAGCAGATCCTGCTTGCCTATGCGTGAGAGGTTGATGATCGAGGAAGCGTTACTTACGACCTTCTATGGTTTCTCGAGATTCTCAATTGTTGCCAAATCTTCTTCATAGTCTTCCGTGTCATAGTGAACTGGAGCGCCTCTGCTGCCAAGCATTTGCTGGAAAGCCCAGACAGTCATTCCGGTCATCTCCCGAGCTTTGCCGAAGGAGAGCTTGCCTCTTTGGAACAAAGAAATCGCAAGCTCGCATTTGAGCTCTTCAAGCGTCATGCGGGTAGCATGAATGATTTGACGAGGTATTTCCAAGGTAACCGTAGAAGGCATTGTTCGGTCTCCGGAAAAAGCGGCTGAAAAGGCATTTGTCGTAGCCACTCACTGCAAAATGTGGGGCATGGCGCCCTGAGCGCCCAGGGGAACCGCTCCCCCTTAATTCATTCTAACCGGATTGAGGTCTTGCCGCAACTTGGGATTCGATCGATGGGACGCTGACGAACGCTGATGGGCGCTGATTTTCGCCGATAAAACGATGAGGAGAAAAAGATTGGTGCTCTGCGACAATGCCTCGATCTAAGGTGAGCTATTCAACCGGATTCAGGTGAGTGGTTGAGAGGTGTTTTCGGAGCTCGTCGAGCTCCTTCTGGAGCGCTCCATCCCGTGGCTTGAGCTCAAGGGCTGCGAGGGCATAGTCCTCGGCAAGGGAAAAATTGTTGAGCATCTTGTATGCCCGGGAGATCTGGGCCGGATAGGCCGGGTTTTGTGGAGCGAGGCGGCAAGCCGTCTCCCAGGCGTCGATGGCGCTATTGTAGTCCTTTAGCCCCCAATGAAGCCACGCTTTTGTACTATAGTAGTGGTCCTTGGGTGGTTGGGCGTAGCGGATGGCGGTATCCATGGCCTCCATGGCCTGTTTGAGCTTTTTTTGGGGCTGCAGGGATTGAGCAAAGAGGTAGTAATAGTGGCTGTTTTCCGGTTTGAGAACCGTGGCGCGCTGGCTCTCGATCTCGGCGGTGTCCCAGTCCTTGAGACGGAGGGCGATTTCGGCCAGGAAGCGATGGGCTTCGTCAGTCTCCCGGAGTTGCAGCGCAAGGGCCTGAGAGGCTTCTTGAGCTCGAGTGGCGTTAGCGTAGAGAGATTCTGCGTATTGGTAGTGATAGTCGGCGTTGCGTGGCGCATGGCGGACGCTTTGAGCGAAATTCAGCAGGGCGGTACTGTAGTCTTTCATGGCAAGGCTATTTTCACCCTTTGATGCATAAATGTCGGCAAGGCTCATGCGGTAAAGCTCAAAGCTCGACCAGAGGAAAAAAAGGATAACAAGGCATGTGATGCTATGCTTCCTGAACAAGGATGACGGCTTCTCGCCCTTGGGGCTGCATGGATGATGAACATGCCTTGACATAGCTCCGCCAACTCGGTTACATGAGCACTTTTCCATGTAAGCGTTGAACTGAATTCCGGTTTGAGCTTCACCTCAGAGAGATGAATCTCTGATTCTCGGATCGCCTATGCGGTGAAGCCTGCAATGTTGAGTAAAGGCTAAGGCGGACACTGTTTCCATTACAGGCATGCGAATAGTGATCGGAACATATGCATAGTAATGTTCTTACGCATGCCCGTAGACTGATAGATCATGTGATAGACGACAACCAATCAAAATGACGTTTGTGCTGTTTCAGGCTTATTGTAACTCTGCTTGCTTTCCTTTATTTGCATCTTGTAATGCTTTGGGATTGTCGTCGGAATAGTATCCCTTATAGTATTTGTAATAGTAGCGACCGTAGTAGTACGGATCTTTTTTGTAATCGAGCAGATTGAGAATACAGCCTACGATAGGTGCATGGACGGCCTGGAGATGCTCTACGGCCCGCTGCATTTCTCTGAAATGCGTCCCGCCGGCCTTGATCACAAGGAGCACTCCATCGGTGCAGGGTGCGATGACGGCTGCGTCCGTAACGGTGGCCACGGGAGGCGTATCGATCAGGATCATGTCGAACTGGGTTCTAAGGAGCTCGATCAGGACTCTCATGCGGCTGCTGCCCAGGAGCTCCGTGGGATTGGGCGGTGTCTTGCCGCTTGGAAGAATCCACAGGTTTTTGTCCGGTACCTTGAGAATGCGCTCCCCAATCTGGCTCATCAGGTAAGGGGTCGCAGCTTGAGAGTCGCTTTCGATGTTTCCCGGGGCCGCGGCCAGAGCTGCATCTTGCTTGCTCACATCGAGGGCGAGAGGAGATTTTTTGAACGAAAAACTGGCATGGTCGGAGGCCGTGAGCCCCTGGATATTTTCCTGAACGTGCAGCCTTAGAGGACCTGCAAGCTCTTCTACCGTCATGAAGCCGAGATCGAGCAGGATGTGCTCGAAGCTCCGCGAACCGAGCTGTGCCCGTTCGAAGGCAAGCTGAGCCTGCTCCTTGCTGATTTTTCCGCTCTGGACGAGGAAAGCCGCCAGGCGCTTGTTTAGGGGGCGATTCAGCCAATCCACGCCGGTAATGCGGCCTTTGTCGAAGGCAACCCGGAAGGCGTTCTTTCCGTTCTGATATTCGAGAATTCCCGTCTTTTCCTGGATCTGGAACATTCGGTGAAGATCGGGAATAGTCCATTCTTCCGTTGTGCCGCTGTCGATCCGGGCTCCGAAGGTACCCACGAGAATGTCCGTCAGTCCGCGTCGTTCGGGAAGATGCAAGGTTTTCCTCATGGACGGGCGGCGAAGGTCGGCCTCGATGATAAGGGTCTTTAGGCCAAGCTGTGCCATGGTCAGACCGAGGTTGAGGGAGGTGGTCGATTTTCCCTCCGTGGGGTTGCTGCTCGTGAGGCGGTAGACGCCACTGGGGCGGTTGAACTCGGAAAACCTCAGGTTGGTCGCTAGCTGCCTGTAAGCCTCGGCAAAATGGCTGTTGTGGGAAAGCTCCAAAAGGAGGGGCACCTCGTAGACGGGCGATGTGCCATTTTTGTGGGCATTTCTTCTATACAGGGGGATTTCGGCAAGGATAGGTAAATTCAGGTACCTTTCGGCCTCGTCTTTGTTGTGGATAGTCTGGTCCAGGTATTCGAGGAAAAAGGCGAGTCCGACACCGGTCAGGAAGCCCAGGACGAGTGCCAGGGCCATGTTGAGCGCCTTTTTGGGCTTGACGGGTTGAACGGGTGCGGATGCCGGCTCGACCACTCGAAGATTCGATCTGGTGATCTCATCGGTGATATTCGTTTCTTTCATCTTGGTCAGCAGGGTATTGTAGAGCTCCCTGTGGGCGCATTTGAAAAAAGGGGGTAAATCATGCCTTAGCCCCGCTGGCTTGATTTTGATAGTCGTCAGCAGATGCACAAAGGAGATCCGGAAGGTCAGCGTCAGTACGAGGAGGGGTATTCTTTGTAGATGGGCTTGTGTCAAATGAAGGAGTCTGGAATTGTCCTCTCAGCACTCTTCTCATTAACTCATCCCATCTTCCAGCCTTGAAGCAAGCTCTCAGATGCATCAAGCCATTGACAGTGTTCTCGTTCCAGAAGGAGCCGGGAGCTTTGAATCTAAGATTGATCACTCTGCGGACTGCACTCTCAACCAGCCCCGATCCTATTGGTAGCTTCATGCTACTCACGCTGTGATAACGCATCCTGCCTGAGTGTTTCTCAAAATAGGCCAATGCCTTTTTCATCTTCTCGCCTTGGCGAGACATTTTCCCGCGCTCCGTGAGCTGCTCAATAATCCGGTTCACTCCCTCGGGATCGTGGCGTAGAAGATGAACGAGCTTCCTGTAGAGCTTTTCTCGCTTTTTCTTGGGCAGATCGGAGCACAGCTCGACCGCTTCATGGAGATGCTCAGTACCATGATAGAAGTCCAGCACTTGAACCAGTTTCGATGCCGGGATCTCGGCATCGGTAATCAGCCGGTCGATCCTATCCCATATCCAATCCGCACCATCGGCTATGAATTCGACGACAACGGCATGGGCGGCCCCAAGCAGGCGAAGATAGCCCACCAGCATATAGAAAGCCGCATCGGCATCATCGATGAGCACGTCGTAGAGGGGAAGCCTGAACATGTCGGGCCTACCTTCTTCATCGAGGATGTCTATCACCATGACCCTTGGCTCACGCCATGGGGTAGTGAATCTACGCCGCCCCTTCTTGGTCTTGCGCCCCCTGGAGGTCTTACGGGTTCTGACCCGGCCACCGTCGATGCTCACGCACACCCGCTTTCCCGCCAGCGGGCCATCAATAGGTACCGGAATATTTATTGCCGCACTGAGGGCCGCGTCACGTAGCGAGATATCTGCCCGTGCCGTGGCACTGGCAATCCGTGCCAGAGTGGAAACATCACAAGAGAGCCCTCTGCGCTCAAGCAGTTCAATCGCCTCCTGATAGCTTCCCACCTGCACGGTGTGCAATGCGATCTCGCTTCTTGTGGCAGGGCTGACTCCGTCGCGTATTCCGAGAGCGTCGAGTACGGGGTAGATGCCGGAGCCCTTCTTTCCTCTCTTCTTGCGTTTTCGGCCAGGCTTGCCGTGATGATCTTCCCTAAGATAGGGGGTCCTGACCACGATCCGCGTGCCACCTTGAAGCAGAATGGATGTCTCTTTCAACCCCTTGCAAACAAGAGGATGAGGGCTGTTGAGCTTTGCTGCCTCAATGGCTT
>Ga0074199_1001513_pt1 | contig 19594 bp, 20 predicted proteins | sample EPASupsiteSAE347_FD_64528 | JGI IMG/M metagenome (GOLD analysis project Ga0074199, IMG submission 64528) | Bioremediated contaminated groundwater from EPA Superfund site, New Mexico - Sample SAE3-47 | ecosystem: Environmental > Aquatic > Deep subsurface > Groundwater > Contaminated ...
ATGGCCTGCATGAGCGGGTAGATCATCTGTGAGACCATGGGGTTCTCGGCGTTCCGGCTGACCTCGTCCATGCTCCGGCGGGCGCGGTTGAGCGTCGTGTTGCGGGCCATCTGCAGGATCCTGAGCATGTAGTCCGGCTTGAGCTGATAGTCTGTTCCGTAAACGAACTCGGTCCTCTCCGGGTCCAGGCCCAGGGCCATGAAGCAGTCCCGGTTGTAGTCTGCAATCTTACGCACCTCTTCCAGGCTGCCCTTCTCGTTTAAGAAGGCGTGCAGGTCCGCCAGGAGGACGACGACGTCGAAGCCGACCTTCTGCAGGTCCAGGAGCTTGTTGGCCGTCAGCATGTGGCCCAGATGGACCTTGCCGCTGGTCTCGTAGCCGACGTAGGCGCGGGGCCGCCGGTTTTGCTCCAATAGGCCCTTGAGTTCTTCCACGGTCACTATCTCTTCAGTATTCCTCATCACCAGCTCAAGCTTATCCAAAGGAAATTCACCACCCTCCAAGAGGAATGGGGAGGTATAATGCTTTTGGTTCCGGGCCGCCCCGGCTTTTGGGCAACGAAAACCAGAAATTTAAACGGTTTAGAAAACAATTAATACCATCTGCGCTTACGAGTAATTATGCATAGGCGGATCTTCAACATGCCGCAGCCGACTCTGAGCCGCGAGAAGAATCTGATCCTCATACTTTTAGCCATCCTCGTGGCCCTGGTGCTCTGGAATTCATTCTGGTTCATCTGGCGAATCGCCATCTTCGCCGTGACGGTCTACATCATTTATCAGGTGCTGAAGCACTATCTTTAGTCTGGTTTGGTCTAGAAAGGCTACATGGATTGAGAAGGTGTTTGATTGAAAGGCGTTTGATTGATTCGTTTAGGCCACAGCACTCTCGCTCTCTCCAGATCCTCCGGCGTGTTCAAATTGAAGAATGTCAGCAGCTTTGAATCCAGGCTCTGCAGCCGCTCGACCGGAACGTGATTGATGCATAGCTCCATTAGCGGAGACCGAATCCTGCGCTCGCCGCTCTGGATCGCTTTTCGGCAAGCCGATACCATTCTCTCCCGGCGATAAACGGAATGAAGCGGCTCCACATATCCATTGGGATGCTGCGGCACAGCCGCATCATAGCCCTCGTTTTCCTCGGCCAGCGAAAAAAGCACTTCTACTACCGTCGGGCTCAAGAACGGCAGATCGCAAGCCGTGGCAAATACAAGATCACCCCCGGCCCGGCTCATTCCCGCATCCAGCCCCGCCACGGGTCCAAAGCCTGCAACGCTGTCCCAGGCAAAAGCGATTCCTTCTCCGCAGCCGATAAATTCACTCAGCCGCCCGGCATGCTCTTCGCTGCGTGCGACAACTATCACCTCATCGGCTGCAAGCCTCAGCCGCTCGATGGTCCAGCAGAGGAGCGGTTTTCCATCGAACTCCAGCCGCGCCTTCTCCCGTCCCAGGCGGCGGCTGCCTCCTCCTGCCAGGATTACTGCGGAGCGCACGGACCGCAAAGCCTCCAACCGTTCTTTCGGCAGTCAGATTGCAGTGCGTCCATCAAAGCGGCATCGGGATTTGACGGTTTGACATCCGTCCGCAAAACAGTGTGCTCCCGGCTCACGGACGGTGTCTTCTCTGCCGTGTCGGCCAGGATGCTTTTGATGACGCCCTCATCCAATCGCCCTTTAGCTTTCGCCGCTCCTTCCGCTGCCAGGCGCTGAGTGACCCTGTTTCCGAAGACCACACAGCCCACCTTGCCTGTGGAGCTGATCCTCGCTTCGCTGCCTGTGATGTCGACGACCAGGTGCGCTCCGGGAACCAGGTAGATCCTTCTTCTGCGCTGCAGTTTTTCCGAGATCTCCGTGACCTCGCCCACCAGCACCTCGCCCGTCTTCCAGACCTTTTCCCGTCCGTCGGAGACCTGCAAGGTTGCTTCATACTCCCGCGCCCTGGCCAAAAGCTCCCGGTCGTTCTTGATCTGGCCGGAGTACAGCTCTTCTTCCAGCTTTTGGCAAGAGCCTAAAAAAGAGATTGACCGCCGGTCGCCTCCGATAACAGCTTCTCTGCTTCCCGCCAGAGCGATGACCAGCGACATTTTTTACCCGCCTGTCTGCAAAATTTTGCCCAAATATTGCCTACGACTTTTTGGCTGCATCCAGGGCCGCTGCGGCTGCAGCCTGATTCTCCGCCGCCTGCACCGTCTGGCTGAGCAGCATGGCTACAGTCAGGGGCCCGACGCCGCCGGGCACCGGCGTGATGGCTCCCGCGATTTGTGACACGGCATCATAGTCCACATCACCCACGGTCTTGTTGCCCACCCGGTTGATGCCCACATCGAAGATGACGACTCCCGGCTTCACCATGTCCTTCTTGATCAATCCGGGAACGCCCGCCGCAACCACCAAAATGTCCGCCTCGCGAGTGTGCCTGGCCAGGTCCTTGGTGAAGACGTGACAGACCTGCACCGTTGCATTGCGGTTGAGCAGCATAGCCGCCAGGGGCTTGCCGACAACGTTGCTGTGCCCCACGATCACGGCCTCTGCGCCTTCCAGCTTCACTCCCAGTCGCTCCAGGGCGTAGATGATGCCGCGCGGCGTGCAGGGCACCAGCTTTTCGGCCCCGAGCAATAGTGCACCCATATTCTCGGGATGAAAACCGTCCGCGTCCTTCTGGGGTCGAATGGTCATCATAGCCTTCTGCGGACTGAGACCTTTGGGCAGCGGCAGTTGCAGGAGTATGCCGTGAATGTCCGGCCTCTCGTTCAATTCCTCGATCTTCGCTATGAGCTGCTCTTCCGTGGTGCTTTCAGGAAGCACGACGTTCTCCGACCTGATGCCCACCCGGTCGCAGGCGGAGTGCTTGAGCCGGATGTACATCTGCGAGGCCGGGTTCTCGCCCACCAGCACCGTGGCCAGCCCCGGCACGATGCCGCGAGCGGCCAGCTTCTCTACCCTGGGCTTGGTCTCGGCTTCCACATCAGCCGCCAGGGCCTTTCCATCGATCAACATGTCAGGTCGGTATACAGTGGGAACTGGTCGCAGAGCGCCCTGGCCTGCGAGCGCACAGCCGATACGGTCTCTTCATTCTTGATGTCGCGCAGGACAGTGGTGATCATGTCTGCGATCTCGACCATCTGCTTCTCTTTCATACCCCTGGTGGTGACGCACGGCGTGCCGATTCGAATGCCGCTGGTCACGAAGGGCGTGGCCGGATCGAAGGGAATCATGTTCTTGTTGAGCGTAATGCCCGCCCTCTCCAGCGTCTCGTCCGCCACTTTGCCGGTGATGCCCTCTTTGATCATCTTCACCATCATGAGGTGATTGTCCGTGCCGCCGGAAACAAGATCGAAATTATTCTCCAGCAGCCTCTTGGCGAGGGCAGCAGCATTCCTGACCACCTGGAACTGGTACTCCTTGAATTCCGGCGTCAGAGCTTCCTTGAAGGCCACCGCCTTGGCGGCGATGGCATGCATGAACGGGCCGCCCTGCGTTCCCGGGAATACTGACCTGTCAATGGCCGGGGCCAGCTCTTCCTTGCACATGATGAGAGCGCCCCTCGGGCCGCGCAGCGTCTTATGCGTGGTTGTGGTTACGATATCTGAATAGGGAACAGGCGACGGATGAGCGCCCACGGCACACAGGCCCGCGATATGGGCGATGTCGGCCATGACCTTTGCTCCGACCTCGTCCGCAATCTCGCGGACTACCTTGAAATCGATGGTGCGCGGGTAGCTCGACGCCCCGACAACGATGAGCTGCGGCTTGTTCTTGCGGGCAATGTCCGCCATCTCGCTGTAGTCCAGCGTCTCCGTGTCCTTCCGAACGCTGTAGGGCACGATCTTGTACATCCTGCCCGAGAAGTTCACCGGGCTGCCGTGCGAGAGATGGCCGCCGTGGGCGAGGTTCATGCCCATGATGGTGTCGCCGTGCTTGAGGACGGCAAAGTAGGCCGCCATGTTCGCCTGCGTGCCGCTGTGCGGCTGAACATTTACGTGCTCAGCGCCAAAGAGCTTCTTGCAGCGCTCGCGGGCCAGGTTCTCAGCGATGTCCACGCAGCCTGTGCCGCGATAGTAACGCTTGCCCGGATAGCCTTCCGCATATTTGTTGGTCATGACGCAGCCCTGGGCTTCCATGACCGCTCTACTTGCGTAGTTCTCGGATGCAATCAGAATGATGGTATTTCGCTGCCGCTCCAGCTCGGCATGGATCGCGGCTGCGATTTCCGGGTCTTCAACGCTTAATGGCTTCAATCAAATCACCAGTATAAACCTTGTATGAACACGTGAGAGATGGAGGAGATGTAATGAGGAGGGCAAAATAGATTATGGTAATATGGTGACGAAGGAAGGCAATAAGGGGTGACCAAAAAGGATCCGACGAATAAGTCATCCGACGAATAAGTCATCCGACGAATAAGTCATCCGACGAATAAGTCATCCGACGAATAAGTCATCCGACGAAGACAACCAACAAAACCGCAATGGCCTGCGCCGTCGGGCGACTGTTTTTCCCGAGCACCTATAACTCGCCAAATATTTTTGATCACCGCCGGGCCTGTGCGCAAGGATTGGGCTGGGAATGCGGCTGCCATCAACTTTCTTTCTGCCAGCATTATCTATATAAGCATCGAATTAAAATCGCTCTTTTTGGGTGATCATTTGAAGAAGATAGTATTATTTATGGCTGTATTATGCTTTGCTGCGCTTGGTCTGTCTGGAGTATCCGCAGCCGCGGATGCGCAAACTACTCAAAATCAGATACTGAATTCATATGAAGGAAATATCACGCAAAAATCGCTCGCCCCCATAGATATGGTCTCTCTCCTGGGCCGGACGGGATTCTTCATGGCGGAAGCCGTCAAATTCACGGCACCCAAGCCGAACTGGAAGATCGATTCGGTGCAGTTGATCGGGTGGGATGGTTTCAACGGCTCGGTTGAGTCCATTCCTCAAGAGCGGATAATCGCCCTGGAGATCAGGGACAAGGATCTCAATCTGCTGTACAGATTCTCCGACTCTCAGCTTCCCTATACCAATTATGCCTATAACTCGACAGAGCTTTATCCACTGACTCTCAGGCTGCCCCAGGTGCCCGTGAGCGATGAGTTCTATGTCTGCTTCTATGATCGCGGAGCAGTGGCGGTCGCCTGTGAGCGTCTCAATGAGACCAGCAAGAATTCATTCCTCTACCTTGAACCGGGAAATCAGCTTCTTCCTGCCACTTTGCCCAGCAGCCAGGACAATGAGACGCTTGCCGTCAACTGGATCATGTCGGTCAGCGGCAACTGAAAGCTGCGGCAACCAAAAACAGAGAACATCTGAAGAATCCTGCAATATTGCAGAGCACCGATCGGTGAGGCGGCAGCAGGCATGAAATTCTGCTGCATTCCTCAACATTTTTAAGTAAGTCGTGTAATCGAATAAGAAGCAATCGGCATCAATTGATAGTTTTTATAATGAATAAATCATTCATCACCTGATCAGTATCTATATATGGATAGAATACAATTATACTTCCCTGGTGATCATTTGAAGAATACTCTCATAATAATAGCTGCATTATGTTGTGCAGTATTATGTTCCAGTGCACTCGCGGCGGATAAGGCCGCCACGACCTCTGCAGTTCAACTCACGGTTCTGAAGCAGGACCGCGGCATAAACCTGTCCGAGATGAACCTGACCATGTATTCGGCCATCGATGACTTCGGCATCAACGGCCTTTCCATAGGCGAAGCCGTCAAGTTCACGGCACCAAAAGCCGGATGGAAGCTCAAGGGCGTGCAGGTTTTGGGATGGAGCGGATTCAACAACACCACCAAGTCGTTCCCTGCAGATAGAAACTTCCTCGTCGAGATCAGAGACAAAGACCTCAATTTGCTCTACAAATTCGTCGATGCTCAGAATATGTACTTCATCTCTACCACCGGCCCGGTATTGAGCGGAATTGAGATCCCGTCCATTGCCCTGACCGGAGACTTCTACGTAGTATTCTATGATCGCGGAGCTCTTGCAGTCGCTATGGAGAGCGGAAAGGGCAGCGGAGACTCCTACTTCTTCCTTAACGGCCAGATGGCACCTGCGGAGTTCAAGCTGACCAAGAACAACGAGACCACCAAAGTCAACTGGCTCATCAGGGCTGTCGGCCAGTAATCAAAGCATCTTTGGAGGTTTGGCGAAAGTGTGTTATAGCAGCACGCCAAACCTCTAAGGCGATGTTTGAGTCTCATAAGATCTGCATTGCCGGTCTTCCCGGAATTGGAAGCGTGGGCAAGGTGGCATCCGAATATCTGGTCACTGCCCTGGAATGCAGCACCTTCAAACCCTTTTTTTCCAGCGGCTTTCCTGCCCAGGTCATGGTATCCGACGGGCTTTCCTATCTATTGCATGCGGAACTGAAAGTGCCGAAAGGTCGAGAGAACATGTTCGTCCTGTCAGGCGACGCTCAGCCGCTGGAAGTCGAGGAGATGTACGCTCTGGCCGGAGAGATCCTGGAAACTCTCAGAGCGGAAGGGGTTGAGGACGTCATAACTCTCGCCGCGTTTGTGGGGGACACCAAGGAAAAGGTACTCGGTGCCGCCACCGACTCCGAAGGAACGGCGCTCCTGACCGAGAACAAAGTTCCTCTGCTGACCAGCGGGGCCATCGGGGGCTTGAACGGCCTTTTGGCCGGACTTGCACCGCTTTATAAAATGCGCGGCTATTGCCTGCTTGGAACCAGCTCGGGTTCCGATCCGGTTGACCTGGATGCGGCGAGCAACCTTCTGGAGCTGATAAACGACCTCTTCAAGCTCGATTTGGATGTCGCGCTCATGGAACCGGAGGACGAAGTGCCCGAAGAGATCGTCCCCGATGAAGTGGATATGAATTATAGGTAGAAAAGACGGCACCCGTATATCACTGGTGACGAATTCTAGCCGTGAATGAATCCCAACACTGGTGACGAATTCCAGACATGAACGGATTCTAAGCTCAAAAAAAATAGGGGCTTAAACCACACTCGCCACCAGCGTTCCCCTCGGCACATTCACCTTCATGGCCACCGGCTCGCACTTGGCCCGGAATACGTAGATGAGCCTTCCTTTGAGGATTTCATCATACTCGGTTATGGTCTCGAAGTTGCCCATGCCCTTGGAAAATATCAGCCAGTCGGAGTTCCAAAGAAGGCTTGCAGCCTCAGGCGAGAGGTGATCACTGGCTGTTCCCACCACGTCTCCCGTGGGCACGACCCGAACATTTGTCAATACACCGATCTCTGAGGCGGTTATGTCGTTTAGAATCGGCTCCGACTTCGATCCGATGACCACGTTCTTGCCGCTCTCCACCAGCTTCTCGATGACGAACAGGTCGAAGATGGCCTCTCCGGCATTATCCGTCAGGTAGAAGATGTTCTTGAAGCTCTTCAGCCTTCTCTCGACCTCCGCCATGTCCCCTTGCAGCCGCTCTCGCAGCGTGATCAGAAAGACGCTGGCGAAGGTGGAGTTGTTGAAGTCGTGACCCTTGACGCCGAACTCCATGGAGTTTGCCGCCGCAGCGATGCGAATCAGAGCCTCGATCTTGTTTTGCGCGCCGTCATAAAACTGCCCCGCCACCGGCAGAAGCTCTCTGGCCACGCGGTTGCTCTCCTCTTTTAGCTGCCTGTAGGGATCGCCCTCACCGCTGCGCCTCTTTATGATGCGCTCTCGCTCCGTTCCCACCAGGGCCGGCACGCCGCCCTTGTGGCAGGCCATGTAGTCGACCAGCTCTTCCACTGCCGCCTTCTTTTTCTCCTCTTCCGAGAAGACGAGATCGCACTCAAACTTGGCCCGGTCGAGGATGCAGGGATAGCAGTTGGATGCCATTCTCATTGTGGCCACCGTCCCGCTAAAACCCGCACGACATCTGGAATCACTCTCTCGCCCACATGCACGCACGAGCCGCCGCTCAGGACGAAGACCAGACCCTTCTCGCCCACGGCCTCTTTGATCAGTTGCGCCATCCTGGGATATGCCTCGAAGGTGAGGTTGAAGCCTCCGTAGTCATCCTGATGAGAGTCGTGGCCGAAGATGACGAAAGCGATCTGAAAATCCCAATCCTTGGCCAGTTCCAGAGCACTCTTGAGGGCGCTTATGAACCGCTCGTTGCTGGCCCCGAAGGTTAGGCCGATGTCGTAATTGTTCTTCTCGGGGTCATGCTCTTCATCAGTCCCGCTGTGAAAGTTGATGTGGAAAACGTTTGCGTCGTTTCCGAAGAAGTCGCGCGTGCCGTCTCCGAAATGCGGGTCCACGTCGATGATGAGAAAACGCTCCAGCCCCATCTCCCGCAGACGCGCCACGGTGATGGCCACGTCGTTGAAGTAGCAAAAGCCCCAGCAGCTTCCTCTGGATGCGTGGTGGCCGGCGGTTCCGGTAAAAGCGAAGGCCGAGTCGGCTTCGCCCCTGGCCACCATCTCCGCCGCCATCATAACGCTGCCTGCCGAAAGCAGGGCCACCTCTCGATAGGGATCGGTCGCCATATTGGCCATGTGCGCCGCCATATGAGCCTGCTCTACCAGCTTTATGGGCGCGGGCCTGGCCTTGAAGACCTGCACATCGACGCCGTCCACCAGCCCCGTCTCCATGAGCGCCTCAAAGGATGGCCGGATGCGTTCCTTGAGAACGCTAAATCCGTTCTTTCCAAAGTCTTCGTGATATGTGATTGCGACCTTCATTCCCACAACTTCCTCTATAGCTCGGTGATCTTGGGATATCTCTCCAGGAGCATGCCTTCCACGACGATCGGCATCTGTCTCTTGGCTTCCTTTACGGCGCTGTCCAGCTCCCAGTCGGAGCTTGAGCAGATGGTGATCAATGGCTCGCCCTTCTTGACCATCTCGCCCATCTTCTTGTGAATTATCACGCCTGCCTTCTTGTCCGATGGCGCGCCCGCCAGGCGGGCCAGCTCCACCAGCCGCTTGTTGTAGAATGCAACGATGTAGCCGCCGGCAGGAGCCAAAATGTCCTCGCAGTGCTCGCCGACTACTATGTCTTCGCTCTTGACCAGAGGATTGCCGCCCTGTATCTCGATGATCTCCATGAGCTTCTTGTGAGCCTTTCCGCTGGTGAGGATATCCTCCGCCGCTTTGTAGCCGTCTCCTCTGCCGGCCACGCCGCCCATCTCCAGCAGTATGCCGGCCAGTGACAGGCTCTTCTCTCGCAGGCTGTTTGGCCCGGCCTTATTCTCCAGGACGGTGAGGGCCTCGCGAACCTCTACCGCCGGACCGATGGTGCGGCCCACGGGCGAGCCTCCGAAGGTCATGGCGCATTCCACGCGAATGCCCAGGCGCTCACCCAGATCGATGAGGTCCTTGGCCAGCGACCTGCCGTTCTCAGGTGCGGCAAGCTTGGTGCCGGGGCCGACGGGCATGTCCACCACAACGGCATCAGCGCCCACGGCTCCCTTCTTGGCCATAATGGAAGCGAGCATCTGGCTGTAGGGATCGATGGAAAGCGCGTATTCGGCCTTGATCAGCTTATCGTCCGCAGGTGCGATGTTGGTGGCTCCGCCCCAGACGATGACGCCGCCCACCTTCTCCGTCATCTCCTTGATCTCGTCGGCGCTAAATTCCACATTGGCCAGGATCTCCATCAGATCCGCCGTTCCGCCTGCACCCGTGATGGCGCGCGAGCTGGTCTTGGGAATAAGAAGGCCTGCGGCAGCTACGATCGGCACGACGAGCAGGGAGACCTTGTTGCCGGGAACGCCGCCGATGCTGTGCTTATCCATCACGGGATGGGTGTCGAAGTGAATGCGCTCCCCGGTATCGATCATGGCCTTGGTGAGCCATTCTACCTCCTGGGAGTCCATATTGTGAATGTAGGATGTGGTGACGTAAGCGGACAATTCGATCTCGCTCAGATTGTTGTCCACAATGTCCTGCACAATGGTGCGGATCTGGTCCTCCGTGAGCTTCTGCTTGTCCATCATTTTCTTGATGTAACAGAGGGAAGCGGGCTTTGGCGCAGGCAGAACATCGACATTTGTCGGGTTCTTCAAGTCCTTCAAAGCCTCGGTGAAGATCCCGATCTCGCCCGGCTTGACCATCTGCAATGTAGTGTCGAGGAGGGCCGTGGTGGCAGCGCCTTTTGTTCTGACCCTGACGCGGTCGCCCGCGTTCAGACCTCTCTCCCTGGCATCTACGATATTGAGCATGACTTTATGCTGACCGATCTCGATATCAAAGGGACGAACTTGCAACATCCAAAGGACCTCTTGACTTGATGATTTGATGAATCAATAATTGGGAGGCGAGCTTTTCTATCTTCCGCCGACGCCCTCCAGGAGCGTGAGGGATCTGATCCATTCGCCCTTCGCCTCCCGCGTGGTTCCGACCACCAGGCGTAGACCTGCGGCAGTCTCTTCCAGGACGCCCTGGGCTTCCACGACCTCACCCTCGCGCGCCTGGCCGGCATAGGTATGAGAATAGCAGAATATCTCGGATACCTCATCGTCGTCGAGCCGGAAGATGGCCGGGCTGTCGAAAGCGAACCTAGCATCGGTTACGGTGGCCACAATCTTGCGCGGGCCGAGTTGCTTGCCCTTCATCTGAGGCTCGATCTGGCTCCAGTCGCGGGTGAAGAGAAGGTCGAAGTAGGTGCCGTCCACCATGCCGCGATTGCCTTTTCTCTTCTCATGCAGCATGAACTCGTCAAAGCCGGTCTCGGGCTTTCGTTTTTTGTAGATCTTTTGCCAGGTGGCCAAATCCAGGTCTTGAATCTCGTCTCCGGCTTTGGCCGCATTTATGATGTCTCTCGCCTTCCACCACCAGGGGCCGTAGACTACAAAATCGATGTCGGAGGTTGGTCCGTTCAGGCCGATGAGCATGGAGCCGGTGATGCCCATCTCCGTTCGCGGCACTCCTGCCTCGGCGAGGATGGTGGCGATCTTCCTCACTCGCGGATCCCTATCGGCCACGGCCTGCAAACCGGCGGATGGCTGATAAAGCCGCATAACATCCGATTCCGGGACGGTGTGAAGGTCGCGAACGTAGCCGGGTCTCTCTTTCCTCAGGAACTCAAAGGCCGGGTCGAAGTCCAGCTTCCGGTATCTCTTGCCGTTGGCCTCGCGCTCGCCCCGCTTGTCGGGCACGTAGCGCAGCATGGAGCGAAGGCCATCGGGATGGTTGTAATCCGCAACAGCGAAGATCCAGCCGTCAACCGTCTCGAAAAAGTCTCTGATGCGGGCCCTCATGATATCGCCTGCATAACCTTATCAAGGCCGGCGCCGGGGCGGATGACCTTTCGATTGGCAAGGTCAAGCAGGGTGGAAGGCTGAGAGTACCTGCACTTTCCACCATCCACAACCGCGTCTACCCGGTCGGCTATCTCGCGAGAGACTTCGGCAAAGCTGGAAGGAGACGGCGAGCCGGTGCGGTTGGCGCTGGTCGATGTGATGGGTCCGGCTAAATCGATAATCCTCAGTGCGGTCTCATGATCGGGATACCTGATGCCGACCACGGGAGACCCGGCGGTGAGAATGTCCGGCACGACGCTTTTTTTGGGAACCAATACCGAAACGGGCCCCGGGAGGAGCTGATCGAGCAGGGCCAGATCTTCTTTTGTTACCTCCGCCACTTTTTGCAGCATATCAAAGTTGGATACGGCCAGGAAGATCGGCATGGAAAGGGGCCTTTTCTTAATTTGAAAAACCCTCATCACTGCCTGTTCGTCCAGGGCATTGGCACCCAGGCCGTAAACGGTCTCGGTCGGGTAGACGATCACGCCTCCGCCGATGATGAATCGAGCTGCGTTGGCGATCATTTCCGTTTGATGCTGGCGATGTCTCCCAGCGTCAATCCTCTGTTTCCGCTGCCCGACCTCTGTTTGGCCTCATTGACCTGGTCGGTGAGCTTGATCTTCAGTTCCCTTTCCAGCTTCTTGCGGATATCATCTTCCGGAGATATCTCCTCTCGCTCGATCTTCTTGAGAAGAGTGGCCTTCTCCTTGATCCTTGAGCCCAACTGTTCCGGCGTAAGGCCCAGGCTTTCGCGCGCCTCGCGGATCTTTGCCCCGAACTCCGGGACCAACTCCACCAAATCCCTGAAATGGTCGCGAGGCTTTGGTCGCGTCACTGTGAAGGCTCTTTCCACAGGAACCATCTTCTTCGGCACCGGAGACCACTTGTCGTCCGGTTTGCCGAAGCGCGCACAACTCTTGCAAACTTCCAGTGCTGAGCCGTCGATCACAATCCTCTGCGGCGAGCCCGCGATCTCAGCACCGCAAATCTCGCATTGCTTATCGGTCATTTCGGAAACCTTTATAGGGGTCGGAGTTTAATAATCTTTGTAATTATGGATAGTGGAGAAGGCATAAACGAGTCACAGGCCGGCGCGGATTTTTCCCGCTACATCCTGGACCGCATGCGCCAGCTTGAAGAGCGCAATCTGGCGCTGCGAGAGCAGAAGGACCGCGTGGAAGGAGAAAAGCGGCTCATAGAGAACCAGAAGCTGAAGTTCGAGCGCGAGGCACGCAAACTACGCAGCGAACTGGAGCGTCTGCGCGTAGGTCCCATGATCGTTGGCACCATTGTCGATGTCCTGGATGAGAACAGGGTCATCGTCAAGAGCAGCACGGGCCCCCGTTTTGTCGTAAACCTCTCCCAATTCATCGAGGAGGAGATCAAGCCCGGCTCTCAGGTGGGCTTGAATCAGCAGTCCTTTGCCGTCATGTGCGTCCTGCCGTCGCCCCGCGATCCGGCAGTCTTTGGCATGGAGATCGAAGAGGCTCCTGATGTCCAGTTCGCCCAGATCGGAGGTCTCGATACCCAGATCTCCGAGATCCGGGAGATCGTGGAGTTGCCCCTCAAGCGCCCCGATCTCTTCACGGCTGTGGGCATCGAGCCTCCCAAAGGGGTTTTGCTGCACGGCCCGCCCGGCACCGGCAAGACCATCCTGGCCAAGGCGGTTGCCCAGAGCACGGACGCCACATTCCTGCGGGTTGTCGGCTCGGAGTTCGTGCAAAAGTACATCGGTGAAGGCGCTCGATTGGTTCGTGAGCTGTTCGAGCTGGCCAAGAACAAGTCGCCCGCCATAATCTTCATCGATGAGCTGGATGCCATCGGCGCGCGGCGCATGGATGGTGCCACCAGCGGAGACCGCGAGGTGCAAAGAACCCTCATGCAGATCCTGGCCGAGATGGACGGATTCGACGCGCGCGGCGAGGTAAAGCTCATCGCCGCTACCAACCGCCTGGACATGCTTGATCCGGCTCTGCTCCGGCCCGGTCGATTTGACCGGGTCATCGAGATCCCCATGCCGACCAGCGCGGCGCGCGAGGCTATCCTGAAGATCCATACTCGCGGCATGAGCCTTGATCCCGATGTGAATCTCAAGCACATCGCCGATCTTGCCGAGGGTTCGAGCGGCGCAGAACTGAAGGCGCTCTCCACCGAGGCGGGCATGTATGCCATTCGCGAGGAGCGCACCACGGTCTACGGGAGTGACTTTGAAGGCGCGGCGGTCAAGATCCTGCATAAGGAACGAAACCGGGTAAGCGAGCCGGAAGGGCTGATTCAGCAGTATATTTAGACATTAGGATTTTTGCTTGGGATGGCCTAACGTCCCAAGTCCATGACTTTTTTCATCTTGATATTTTAATTTAGATAATGTAAGCTATAACCAACCACAAACTATAATTATTAACGATTATATAGTATAATTTCGAAATGATCCACACAAGCTGCAACAGTTGTGCATATGTTGCATACCCGTCCATTCCAGCCTGAACTCCCCATCAATTAGGCAAAGTAGAGACGGAAACGCGACTAATGCTATCGTTTTTCCTTCGCAAAGCAAGGTGCCTATTGCCTGCCACAGATCGCCATGCAGCAGCGCCATGTGCCTATAAAATGAGGAGCTTAGGTTCCAGGCAAAAGTAGCCGCGAAATCCTGAAAAGTTGATTGAGACGAGCGCATGAACTCAACGAATACGATTGTTCAATCCCATCTCCCGATGAGTAGGAGGCAAAATATGTCGATCAAAACTTCGATGAATCTCTTAGACGATCTGGAGGATTTTGCTCCGCCGGTCCGGAAAAGAAACCTGATGAACTGGGGGTTAAGAGCAGATGATCTCCTGGCGATTCTGGCTCTTTTAATCTTGACATTGGCGGCCACGGCTTATATCCAATCAATGATTAAGAGCGGTCTTGAAAATGCCGAGAGCATCCGCGCAGTTTTAACTCTTCCTTGATCGGACCTCTGCGCGCTCCCGGGCCGGGCAATATGCATAAATCTGCCAACTGAAGCATTGCCGTCCTTTTCAAATATGACACTGCTTGCAGAATGACACTGCTTGCAGACGCTTTCGCGACAGGAGATGTGGTCCTAAAAATAGAATTACTATGACGATCTTCATACTCAGGATTTATAGCTTTTCTGAAGACCGCTCTTTGTGAGTCATGCCTTCAAGACTGATTCTTTGGCATTTCGCAAGAATCATTCAGAATGCCATGTTACATTAGGAGCATAAAAAAAGAAATGCTCACCGATTCTCATCATACCGCCTGAATCTACAAGCTCTCATGACTTTAATGGCTTTCTCTTCTTCGAGTTTGCGCTTACGCTTCATTTTTCGGTCTCTAGCTTCACTCATGATTTCACTTTCTTTTTTTCTAGCCTAGCTTTTTTGGTCATCGCTTTTTTGCTCTTGCCTTTGGCTATATTTTTTTCAGCCATATCGCTAATTATGGCCACCTTACTAAAAAGGATTGGCCTATTTTATTTCAAAGCACCACAAATCCGTCGAATATTGGGTCGCCACCTCCTTCGCACCCGCTCGATTCCAGCGGCTGCTGCCCTGGCGGCACTCCATTCTTCGCGGCACTTGAGCATGTTTGGTCTCCCTCGGGCACAAAATTGCTTTTGTGTCCACTCATTCAGATGGATGGGGATAAACCCCACCGCTCCAGCCTGGCAGCTGTTACCGCGTGCCAATATTTGAAGCTTTAGGACCTGCGATCAAAAAATAAGAGCGACCTCAATTTGCGGCCTATTTGTACTTGGGTGTCATTTTGATCGCTTCCCCTCACCCCCCGGCATCCCAAGCGCCGCTTATGGCAAACCTTCCCCCCGCGGGTCGCGTACGTGAGCTACAGAAAATCGTTAACAAGTGAGGTAATTGATGCTTGGCTCCAAAATCGATCCTATGCGATCGATTTTAGCAAGAATTTTCAGTAGCACTCACCCATGACCCGCCCGCGAAGCACTTGGCAGCTTCTCGCAGGATATATCCGGCGCTATTTCAGCGCTCACAATGCCCTCGCCCGACTCGCCCGACACCTAAGCGCGAATGCCTTTTCTTGGTTCACTCAGCATGAACTCGTCAAAGCGAATCTCAGCCTTTTCGTTCCGGCTATGCGCGGTCATGACAGAGCCGAAAGCAAAATCGGGACTTTTTGGTGCGGATAATTTCGCGATGCTCAAGGCAAAAAATCAAGAGATGAAGCATAAAAATTAAATAAATTGTGTTAATGATTGGAGCCCTTTATTCCTCCGCCCGTTCCCGTGGAAGAGTCTTTCCACAATTCGATATTATGGGCCTCGCCTGCGATTACTCCTTTTGTTTTGGCAAAGGGATTTGTTACATTCCCCGGCAGGGTTGCATTGGTGTTGTTTTCAGGGATGCCGACCGATTCGTTGGTAGTATTATTGGACAGGGTTGCGTTGGCATCCTCAGTTGCCGCACTCTCTGCATAGACTATGCCGAAAGAGAGAGCAAGGCACATAAACAAGAGAACTGATCCTACTTTTATGTTTAACTTCATGATTTCTTGCCTCTTTTTGGAAAGAGATCCGGTTGGTTGGATTTAAATATTTCGAACAATAACATACTGATAGAATATTATTGAATAAGTGCTATGGCAAGCCTCGGAGACCATGAAACCATGAATCCATTATTTCTCCGCAAATAGTAGCTTCACGGGAGATAGCTTCGCCAGAAATCGCCTTGCGGAGAATGGCTTCGCGGGAAGGTCCTTAAAAACCATTTACCCCCCCATTGATCGGGTCGCGAGATCGGAATTTATGCGCGACGCTGAGCAAAGGGCAGGCGCTGAAGTGGTTTGTTGTGCATCTCTTAATTGCTCTTCACAATTTGGTTTTGCAGACCTGAGAAAGCATTATTCATGGCATATGCTGCTGTTTTCAGATGAGTGATAAAACAAAAGACCATTGGTTAAATTATAGCGGGGAGTAGATTTGAACTACTGATCTACGGGTTATGAGCCCGTCGGGATATCCTGACTACCCTACCCCGCTGCACTTGGGATATACTCAATCAGATGATACTTGCTTATAAGGCTTGCGTACAAAAGCATGATTTTTGATTCTACACGATTATATTTCAGGCATTTGACGATGATAAGTTCGGCTATTTGTGATACACTCTTGCGCATTATGGAAAAGTTAAATTACTTCGAGCAGATAACGATAAAGTAATGGGGGTTAATAAAATGTCCCAATGGATTTTCAAACCGATCCTGGTCCTGATGGCCTTCCTTTTTCTCTCAACCGCGGCCTCGGCTCTAGGATATGGATCAAAGGTAATGCCAACCGATCCGGATGAAGCCGAGGCGCTCAGTCCCTTCTATGCCGGACCGGAGTTCGCGTTCATCGATTTGAGCAACAACGGAGTCTTCGAGCCGGGTGATCCGGTTTATCTCAATATCAATCCGTCCGACGGCACCGTGAGCGAGAACGATGTGAGGATAACGTCCTTCGATACCCTTGCCGCGGGGACTCAGGTCCAGGCCGCCGATCCCGACCATGATAAAATACTCGTAAGATTCGGAACCTACAGATATCCGGCGGCTGAGCTTCGATACTTCGACATGGACGGCGACAAATCCTACAGCATCAACGATCCCGTTTACCTTGATTTCAGCCCGGGAGAAGTGAGTGCAGGAGACATTAGAATCACTGGATACCCGGGGGTTTCGCCCCTGGTCGGCTATGAGCCAGCCACAAGAGTCAGCGACGCAGATCCGGATAGCGGCAAGCCGACGACCACACTTCCCGGCGTCTTCGGATTTTACAACTTCTTCGGCAACGTCAACAACGGCGGATGGGCGGTTTACGATGGTGGCGACGTCATTTATCTGGATACCCAATATCCCTTCAACACCATAACCGTAAATGACATCAGGCTTTCCATCTGAAGCGGGAACGACAAATTCGATTCCAGGGGAGGGGCAAGATCCTGATTCAAGAGGCTAACGGATTTTTGCCGCGAGATCAGGCCGGGCCGAAGCCGGGAGCGCGCCTAGGCCCGCCTGCCCTTTTTTTTCTTTTTTTCGTTTTTCCCAAGGACTGTATTCGATTATTCAATTGCCTAATTTCGGTTATCTGATTTCGATTTGCTTGATTGCGATCACTTAATTAACAAGCAGACCAAATTAAGACGCATGCTCCTCATGGGCGCAGACGAAGCGGGAAAAGGCCCTGTGGTCGGCTCCATGTTCGTAGCGGGCCTCGTCATCGACGAAGAGAGGCTCTTCGATCTGGCGGCCTTCGGGGTGCGGGATTCCAAGCAGCTTGCCCCCGCGAAGAGAGAGATCCTGGCCAAGAAGATCATGCGGATAGCGACGGACCACTATATCCTTGAAGTCCCACCCCAGATAATCGATGAGCTGCGAGGGGTTATGACCATGAACGACATCATGGTGAGGAGCTTCTCGCAGGTGGTGGCAAAGCTTCACGCACACAGAGCGATCCTCGATGCCGCAGACGTGGACGCGGCCAGGTTCGCCGCGCGAGTGCGGAGCGCGAGCGAGACCAAAATGGAGCTGATTGCCGAGCATAAAGCGGATGAGCGCCACCAGATCGTCTCTGCGGCATCGATCCTGGCCAAGGTGAGAAGAGACGCATCAATGCGGGAACTGGAGGCTCAGCTCGGCTGCAAAATCGGCAGCGGATATCCGCACGATAAAGATACTCTCAATTTTCTGGCCGATTGGCTGAAAGAGAAGCATGACCTGCCGCCCTGCGCCCGACACAGCTGGGCAACGGCTCAGCGTATTAAAGCTAGTTTTATATAGGCTGCCAGAATTAAGAGGCTCAAAAGACGGGGATACTTCAATGGATATAGAAGATACTTTGCTCATGATTCCAGGGCCGGTCAAGGTCGCGCCGCGTGTCCTGCGCGCCATGTCCAGACCCATGATCAGCCATCGGAGCGGCGAGTTCGGGGCCATCTTCAGCGACTGCGCCGGGCTCCTCAAGCAATTCTTCGAAACCAAGAACGATGTAGTGATAATGACCGGCAGCGGCACTGTGGGAATGGATGCAGCCGTCGGCAGCGTTATCGGCAAAGATGACAAGATAGTAACCATCACCAACGGCAAATTCGGCGAGCGGTTCACCGAAATCGGGGAGAGATACGGCAAGGCCGTCCCGGTCAACTTCGAATGGGGCACTCCCTTCGACCTGGAAAAGATCGAAGCGGCCCTGGAGAAGGGCGCAAAGGCTGTGGCCATGGTGCACAATGAGACCTCCGTGGGCCTCACCAATCCCGCCAAAGAAGTGGGAAAATTGGCCAGAAAGCATGATGCGGTCTTTATCGTTGACGGAATATCATCCATCGGCGGCAATGAGTTCCTGACGGATGACTGGAACGTCGATATCGCCATCACCGGCTCACAGAAAGCTCTGGCTGTGCCGCCCGGCCTGGCAGTAGTTTCCGTCTCGCCGCGCGCCGAGGAGAAATTCTTGCCCAAGAGCGCCGGTTACTACGCAGATCTGAAGGCTCACCTCAAGAGCGCCAGGAAGAGCCCCGCCCAGACGCCATTCACCCCTGCCGTGCCCCTGTTTTTCGCGCTGCAGGAGGCTTTGCACATGGCATCCGAAGAGGGCTTCGCCGCTCGCAGAGCCAGGACCGCCAAGCAGGCAGAATCCGTTCGCATGGCTGCCAAGGCACTTGGTATCGATCTATTCCCGAAGGTCGATGATCTCTCTCACTACTCCAACACAGTGACAGCCATGAAGATGCCCGAAGGCGTCACGGACGACAAATTGAGAGGCGGCATGAAGAAGCAGGGCGTGATTGTTTCCGGCGGTCAGGAGAAGCTCAAGGGCAAGATCTTCCGCATCGGCACTATGGGCGTTTGCTCCTCCGGCGATATTTTGCGCACCATTCAAACCCTGGAGCTGGTTTTAGCAAAAGAAGGCCGACTGGCGGATAGGGGTGCGGGTGTCGAAGCAGCCAGCAAGGTACTGGGCGCGTGACTTCCTCCCATGCCCCTGAAGGGGCAGGGCTTCCTACGTCATCGATCTAACTTGCTTTGAATTGTTTGCTCAAGGTAGGGGTCGGATCTTGATAGGCACTTCCCCTCAGTCCGAGGGTGCGAATGTTCAAGCTGGCATTGATGTCTCGGTCCATTTCTAGCCCACAGTTAGGGCAGCGATGGACTCTTTCTGCCGGCGTCTTAGGAACTATTATACCACACAGGGAGCATTTCTGCGAAGTGTATCTCGCACCTACCAGTTCTACAATTTTGCCAGCCTTTGCAGCTTTGCTTTGAGTGAACCGGATTAGCTTTCCCCATGCGTGGTCTTGAATATGCTTTGCTAGATGGTGATTCTTAAGCATACCTGATATAT
>Ga0074199_1001514_pt1 | contig 19558 bp, 15 predicted proteins | sample EPASupsiteSAE347_FD_64528 | JGI IMG/M metagenome (GOLD analysis project Ga0074199, IMG submission 64528) | Bioremediated contaminated groundwater from EPA Superfund site, New Mexico - Sample SAE3-47 | ecosystem: Environmental > Aquatic > Deep subsurface > Groundwater > Contaminated ...
CCCGGTGTTGTTGGAAAACTCGATAATCGTCCCGGGCTCGATTTTAACGGTAAAACCGGCCGGCACCGTCACGTCGCCAACTATCTCGACCGTTCCGGACCAGACTTCGTTTCGAGTGAAGCTCCCCGAGGTGGTCGGCGCCGTGGAACAGGGCACGGCCAGCAAGGGAGGACTCCCATTTCCTCCATAGGCACCCAGCCCGCCGCCGTCCCGGCCCGCGCCGGTCAACGGAGAGCCTTCCTTCAGACGGAAGTCATCGCTCATTGGATCTTCATAGAGAGGATCGACGGAAAGATCGCTCGCTCCCGCACTGAGACTGATGTAATCTATCGTGTTTTCCCAAAGATCGTTCCAGCTCAGGCTGCACCCTCCAGAATTCCTGTTTATCCCGCAGTTGTTCAATGTGATGATGTTGGATGATATAGTGGCTGTATATCCGTTCGGGATATTGATGTAAATGGCTGTTCCGTTTCCATGAAGAGTATTCAAGCTAATGGATGGATTGTTGTAATCGGCTATATGGATTCCGTATACTGCATTGCCCCTTATGATATTGTTCCTGATTGAAGGGTTGGAATAATAGGAAGAAACATGTATTCCATTATTGCACCTTACGATCTGATTGTTCGCTATCTCGGTATTGGAATGATTGCCATCGACATAGATTCCATAATCGCGGCTGTCCTTTATGGTGCAGCCATCGATCGGTGAAGAGGAGCTCGATAAATAGATTCCGATTGAATTGTTCGACAGGACCGAATTCCTGATGCCGGGGCTGGCGGAAGTGCAGGATACCCCTCTCGCGGCATAATCGATAACGGCATGATCGATGGAGCTGAGATCGAGGCTCGAGTCGTAAAAGTAGATGCCCTTCCAGATTCCCTTTGTCGGAGTTGGGGAAGAAGAGGTGAAGGTTATGGGGGTATCGGACGTTCCGACGGCGTCGAGCCTTCCGTAAATGTTGAGGGCGGTGTTGCCTGAAAACCTTATGAGGGCTCCGGGATCGATCCTCACGGTGACGTTTTGAGAAATCGTCACATCAGCCGTGATATCGATCTCTCCCGACCATACTTCATCCGTTGAAATGACGCCCGATTTTGCCTGCGCCTCATGGGCCGAAAAGATGAGCAGCCAGAAACAGATGACTAAATGAGCCGCAGCCAAGGAAAAATCTCTTCGAAGATGGGTCCTTGCGCCTCTTTTCATGTTCCCCCCCTTGATATTCTTGAACAATCCCTACTGGCTCATCTTGACCGTCAGCCCATTTCCGCTGAATCGGAAGCGGTGAAATTGTTAGTGCGCATAAGGGTTGTGTTTTCTCATGTGTGGCAGGCCTCCTTTCTTCCACTCAGCCAGTCCGCCCTCGAGTATCCAGGCCATGAATCCTAAGCTTCGAAGGGATCTACATTCCTTCTCGATCCTTGCGGTGTCGTAGCCTTCGCTCACCAGGATGAGGCGCCTGTTCTTGAGAAAGGTTTTTGTTCCGATGGCATAAAGGGGAATGTTAAGCGAGCGGGGTATCCTGAATTTTTCGAATCGGGCGCTATCCCGGACGTCGATCAGGAGGCTCTCTTGCTTTTCCCCGTTCTTTGCCGGGATGGAGGCCGGCGGGATTGCAAGGGTGGTATCCGGTTTTCGGACTTTGCGGGTGAGCAGCTTATCTGGAAGACTCTCTCCCCACGGGACGCTCCCTTTGGCGGGGAGCTTTCCAACGATTTGTCCCTTCAATCCATAGCGTAGCGTCGGCTTGGGTGTAGCGTCCGTATCCACTTCGATGGTGCAGGAGACGGCGCCGACGTCTGACGGGATGAGCCTGATCCCTATTTCTCCCTTTTTCCTGGCGGGTATGAGCTCCGGATAGGAGAGGATCTCTACGCATTTGCAGGATGAATGGACGCCTGCAATCTTCAAGGGCGTGCTTCCCGTATTGGCCAGCGAGAAGGTGTGGCGCGCCGGTGAATCCGCAGCCGTTGAGCCCAAATCGAAAACTTCCTCGAATTGTCCCCCGGCTGCCTTTGCAGGTGTGGTGGAGGAAGCGACCGAGGCTGGGAGGGAAAAAGAAAGGGCTGCTATCGCAACTATTGATCTCAATAGGGACATAACGAACCTCCTCGCAATGCAAAGCGGCCCTGCCACACCTTTGTACAGTCGGCCACAAAAGGCTGGAGACAAAATAGTACCTGCTTGCGGAACAGCTCAATCATGAAACATTTGATGCGTATTTTCAGAACACGGGAAAATATCTCATCTTCGATCTTGAGGGTTGCAACTAGAAACTGGCAGGAAGGGTTGTAGTTGTCAAGAAAAAAATCACAAGGGAAACGGTTGATATTGATCGATGGAATTGCAAAGCCGGGTGAGTGTAAAATATGTATAGTAAGTACCTTGTGAATATTGGCTTCAATGAACGGATCGTTTTGCGCCGGACACTAAGGGATCCGGCCGCTCTCAATTTATCGTGAAAGGCCGAATGGTAATATTGGGCCAGGCTTCAAAGCCTGTAGTCCTGGCGCAACGTGCACACACTCAGTGTATGCCCGGCCGGGCAGGAAGCCGGGAGAGTCCGGGCGGTCAAGGTCTTCGGAAAATCGTCATTCCCTCTTCAGCTCAGTTATTGTAAGAATCTAAAGTTTGATTTACGGAAAAGACAAAAACAGGGGCTCTGAAGACCCGATTTGTATAACTTCAACCTGGAAAAGCTTCCGTGCATGCCGTCGGAGAGGTCGAGCCACAAGGAGAGAACATGAAAGACAATATCAGTGTTGCCATCATTCAGCCTAAACCGTACCCATCCTTCGATGATCCTCGAAATATCGGACATGCGCTCCAGCTTCTCGAAAAGTGCCGTGGAGAGAAGCTGGACGTCATCTGCTTTCCCGAATATTTTCCCTATCAGGGTGACACCGAGCTGGCGGCGGCCGCGCGTCATCACGAAGCTTACATCATAGCCGGGTTGGTGGAGCAGGACGGTGATAAGCTCTACAATACGGCAACGCTCTTCGACCGCTCCGGCCGCCTCCTTGGCAGGCAGCGCAAGCGAAACGTTGGAGCCCTCGAAAGGAATCAACTGGGGATTTTCCCCGGTGACGGCACGTTCCACGCCTTTGCAACGGATTTCGGAAAAATAGGAATCCCCGTCTGTATCGATTTCTGGGGACAGCCCGAAGCAGGGAAGCAGCTTGCCGAGCAGGAGGCGGATGTCATTTTCAATATCAGTATCTTCCCCATTCTGAGGGGACACTGGCGGACGGGAGCCAGTGTGCGTGCTTTCGACAACTTCGTTCCCGTTGTGGGGGTCAATACGGCCGACTACAACACGTTGACCCAAGGCAAGCGGGTTCATCAGCACGGCGGAGAGAGCTTTGTCCTGCAGCCTCCCAGGATGCTCGACAAGGACGATTTTCGCCGCTGGTTGAGGAGTCTCGACAGTATCGAGGATTGGATGCATGTGAAGCTGGATGAGCTGGAACAGGTTCATGTTGCCGAGGTCAATCTGAGCGTGGCCAGGCGGTTTCGGCGCGATTTTCGGGAGCGCTTCGGTTTTTGGGGACACTGACAGGAGCTCTCATGATTGCGCCTTCTGAAATTATCTGGATTGCCGCGATACTGGCCGTGGCTGCCTGTGTTGCCGTGGTGCTGGCTCTTTTGAATCGCAGACACGCCAGGATGACCGTATTGAACGAAGTTCGCCGCCAGTTTGCCGGCGCATCCATTCTGGCCCTGGCGTCGCACGCCTGTTTTCATGGACTTGACCGTAGCTGGGATGGCCGCTGGAGAGGTTGCGGTGTTCTGATCCTGACCGAGGAAATGCTCTATTTTCGGTCGTGGCAGAGGAAGCTGGATCTTTCGGTTCCGATTGTCCGTGTCGAGGAGGTGGGCTTGAGCCTCGATATCGAAAAGGAGGAGCTCGACGGCAATCAGTTGCAGGTCCGCTATCGGGGAGCTGACGACCGGTTGCGCGTCGCCACCTGGGTTGTCGATAGACCTCGACAGTGGGTACATCTGGTGCAGACCATGCTTTGAAGGAGCGATCATGACGGAAAAGCCCAAGAGAAATATCTACTTGAACATGAAGACGCTGGATGAGGCACTGAATCTTTGGGCGGAAAAGACCTTTGCTCGTCGGTGCCGCGAAGAGAGCGTCTCCTCTCATGAAGCCCTTCACCGTGTGACGTCCCGGCCCATCATCGCCCGGCGCTCGGTCCCTCACTATCATGGAGCCGCAATGGACGGAATCGCCGTGAAGGCCACGGACACCTTCGGCGCAAGCGACGTGCACCCCTTGCGGCTGGTGCTCGGGCGGACGGCCTTTCCCGTGGATACGGGGGACCCGCTGCCGCCGGAGGCGGACTCTGTCATCATGATCGAGCAGGTGGAACCGGTCGGGGAAGCGGAGGAAGAGGTCGAGATTCGCTCTGCCGCCTTTCCGTGGCAGCATGTGCGCAAAGTGGGGGAGGACATAGTTGCGGGAGAGCTCCTCCTTCCTCAGCATCATCGGTTGCGCCCGGCGGACGTGGGGGCGCTTCTTGCCGCGGGCGTAACCGAGGTTTCGGTGTTCGTTCGGCCCGGAGTCCGTATTCAGCCGACTGGAACGGAGCTGATTCCGGCCGGTTCGGCCGCGGAGGCGGCTCCCGGAGAGATTATCGAATTCAACGGGACGGTGCTCTCCGGGATGGTGGAGGAATGCGGAGGAGAGGCCTCTCTAGAGGGCATAATTCCCGACGACTACTCGAGCATAAAGCAGGCATTGCAGGATGCGGTGGATTCCAACGCCGACGTTGTCCTCATAAACGCCGGCTCGTCAGCCGGGTCCGAGGACTTTACGGCCGCCGTCATCGCCGAGCTCGGGAGCGTGCTGGTGCACGGAGTCACCATGATGCCGGGAAAGCCAACGGTCCTCGGGCTTGTGGAGGGAAAGCCGGTGGTGGGCGTTCCGGGGTATCCCGTTTCCGCCATCCTGGCTTTCGAGCAGTTCGTGCGGCCGTTACTCCATGCCATGCAAGGATTGCCTTCACCTTCCTTTCGGGAAGTGGAAGCCGTTTTGGGGCGTAAGATGCCTTCCCGGCTGGGTCTCGAGGAATTCGTGCGGGTAATTCTCGGGCGCGTTCGGGAAAGGTTGATCGCCATGCCGCTGCAGCGAGGTGCCGGGGTAATCACGTCTCTTACCCGTGCGGACGGGATGCTGCGCATTCCTCGGGAAGTGGAGGGCCTCGAGGTCGATGAGCGCGTGCGCGTGCGTCTGCTGCGCCCTGAAGAACAGCTCGATCATACCCTCATTATGATCGGGAGCCACGACAACACCATCGACGTGCTGGCCAACGAATTGAAGCGCCGGGACAGCCGCGTGCACCTCTCTTCGAGCAACGTGGGCAGCCTGGGCGGCCTCATGGCCATCCGCCGCGGGCAGACTCATCTGGCGGGCTCCCACCTTCTGGACACGAAAACCGGTGGGTACAACCAATCCTATATCGAGCGCTACCTGAAGGGAAATCCCCTGCGACTCGTGCGGCTCGCCATGCGGCAGCAGGGGCTGCTGCTTCGCTCGGGCAACCCGAAGAATATCCGCGGAGTGCGGGATCTGCCGAGGCCCGACGTGATGTTCATCAACCGGCAAGCCGGGTCCGGTACGCGTATTCTGCTGGACTACCAGCTCCAGCGGCTCGGCGTCTCCGCCGCGGATATTCGAGGCTACGATCAGGACGAATTCACGCACATGGCCGTGGCGGTAAGCGTCCTGAGCGGCCGTGCGGACGCAGGCATGGCCATCTATGCTTCCGCCAGGGCACTTGATCTCGATTTCATCCCCGTTGCCGAAGAACGCTACGACCTGGTGATTCCCGATACCAGTTGGGATGATCCCAAGATTCAGCTTCTCCTGGAGGTCATCGTTTCGGAGCCTTTTCGCCGGATGGTGACCGATCTCGGTGGCTACGACGTCAGCGAGTCGGGTAAGTTTGTCGGTCGTTGGGATGGAGAAAAATGGCTGTAGTCGGTGGTAGCCGGATTCCAACTTACTTCAATCGCCTTTTTCAGTGAGTGACTTCCATACGATTCATGCCGAAGGTTTGTGAAAGAATTGCATTGACAGGGCCATGTCTGTATAATATGCATATTGTGCACAGATTGCACAAGGAGCAGATCGAGGAATGCGACAGTAGGCGCCAGGACGCGGAGAAGCGAAGAATCAGATAGCCGGTCTCTGCTTTCTTTTCCGTGTGCCGGCCTCATTCTCAACTGAAAAAGATATCGGATCGTATCGAGGAAACTGCATGATCGTCATACGTATCAGTCAACTGGCAGACCAGCTCGGGGTCCATCGAAACACCATCCGCAACTGGGTCAAGAGCGGTAAGCTACCGGCACGCTCCATATCGGGAAAGCGCTATCTGGTGTCGGAGAACGACTTCGGAAAACTGTGCCGGGAGTTCGGACTGGACCGCTCGTCCATGAAGCTGAAGTACGTGCCGGGCGGTGGAGCGCCTCCCGAAAAGGAATTCAATGCCGTCGAGGAAAATGTCAAGAAGGTAGGGCAAAGGTCGGACACTTTACTGCCGAATGCCAACTGGGGCGACGTATGCCTCACGTGCGGCAGTTGTGCCGGTGCCTGTCCAATTTCGGGAGTCGATGGACTTGATCCTCGCAAGGCCGTCCGGATGGTGGTGCTGGGACTCGAGAACGATCTGATCGATTCCCTGTGGCCCTGGAAATGCACCCTCTGCGGAAAGTGCGAAGAAGTCTGCCCCATGAACGTCGAGATAGTCTCTCTTTTTCAGCGTGTGAGGAGTTTGAGGGATAGGGACAGGGTTCCGGGCGCTTTGCACAAAGGGGTGGTAATGTGCCTGGAGAAGGGGAACAACCTGGGTATTCCCAAAAAGGATTTCCTCCGGTTGCTGGACGACCTGTCGGAAGAGATGCGGGAGGAAGGCTTCGCGGGATTCCGTGCCCCGGTGGACGTTAAAGGGGCCAGGATGCTCGTCACGGTCAATTCCAAGGAGCCTTTCGCTGAACCGGATACCATGAAATTCTGGTGGAAGATTTTTCATGCGGCCGGCGAATCCTGGACCATTCCCTCGAAAAATTGGGAAGGATTGAACTGGGGCCTTTTCACGGGCGATGACGATGCCATGAAGACCATCGTGGGGCGCCTTGTCGAGAACGTCTACCGTCTCGAGTGCAAGGCCCTGCTTCTACCGTCCTGAGGCCATGCCTATTATGCAACCCGGTACGGGTTGAATCGCTGGTTTCAGGACGATCTGAAGAACTTTGAAGTTCTTTCCATTTTTGACCTGCTTATGCGCTACTTCAAGGAAGGCCGCATTCAGGTCGATCCTTTGCGCCACCCTGAAGTGGTTACCTTTCATGATTCCTGCAATTACGGTCGCAAGTCGCTGAAAGCCTTCGGAGCCGGCTACTTTGAGGAGGCGCGCTGGCTAACGCGGCAGTGTGCTCCCAATTTCGTGGAAATGTATCCCAACCGTGAAGGCAGCTACTGCTGTGGGGTGGGGGGCGGTGCCTGGGCCATGCCTTTCCGGGAAGAACGAGTTTTCCACGGACGCTTCAAAGCCAGGCAGATCCGAAGCTCGAAAGCGCGGCTGGTCGTGACTTCCTGTCACAACTGCCGGGATCAGCTCCTGAAGAGTCTCAAGAAGGAATTCAGTTTGGATATAGAAGTCAAGTACCTGTGGGAATTGGTGGCGGATTCGCTGGTTTTGAAGAATAGAGGAAATTGAGGCAAATGCTGCAGAACAAGATAGGAGCCGTCATGGTTGTTGGCGGGGGGATTGCCGGTATGCAGGCGGCCCTGGACCTTGCCAATACCGGGTTCTACGTCTATCTGGTGGAGCGGTCCGGTGCCATTGGCGGGTTCATGGCTAAACTGGACAAGACCTTCCCCACCAACGATTGCTCCATGTGAATTCTCTCGCCCAGGTTGGTCGAGTGCGGTCGGCACTTGAATATTCGTTTGATGACTTTGACGGACGTGGAGCGGATCAGTGGACAGTCGGGGCACTTTACGGTGACGTTGCACCGGTATCCTCGCTATGTGGATACCGAGAAGTGCATTGCCTGCGGAGAATGTGCCCGAAAATGTCCTAAGAGGGTGAAGGATTCATACAACGAAGGAATCAATTACAGGAAGGCCATCTATATCGAGTATCCCCAGGCGGTTCCTCAGAAGTATCGGATCGATCCCGAGAATTGTATCGAAATTGGCGGAGGCCGGTGCGGGGTCTGCGAGAAGGTGTGTCCGGCCGGTGCGATACGCCTGGAAGACAGGGAAGAGTATATTACCGTACCCGTTGGGGCCATAATTATTGCGGCGGGCTTTCGAACCTTCGATCCTTCCGGCATTGGCACCTGGGGCTATGGTGTCTTTCCCAACGTGATTACCTCCGTGGAGCTGGAGCGTATCCTTTCCGCTTCCGGTCCGACGCAAGGCCGTCTCCTTCGCCCTTCCGACGGGAAGGAAGTGAAGAAGATCGCCTTCATACAGTGCGTGGGAAGCCGTGACTACAACAAGGCAGCCCACGGATATTGCTCCTCGGTTTGCTGCATGTATGCCATCAAGGAGGCCATGATTGCCATGGACCGTGTGAAGGATCTTCAGGCCTCGATCTTTCATGTGGATATGCGAGCTCATGGCAAGGACTTCGAGCGGTACTTCGAGCGGGCGGTGAAGAAGGGGATCAAATTCCACCGCTGCCGGGTGCATTCCCTCGAGCCCGCGGAGGATGAGGGCGGTCTCTATTTTCGCAGCATTACAGACAACGGCAAACAGGTCCGGAATGAATTCGACATGGTCGTCCTCTCGGTGGGTATGGAGCCTCCTCCTGAAGCTGCAAGGCTGGCTGCACAGGCTGGAATCGGATTGACGGGCGACCGCTTTGCAGTCACGTCCTCCTTTTCTCCCGCTAATACGACGATTCCCGGCATTTATGTTTGCGGCACCTTTTCCGGTCCCAAGGATATTCCCCAGTCGGTCATCGGGGCTTCCGCCGCTGCTGCCGCCGCTGCCATTCCCCTTGTGGACGTACGCTACACTCAGTGGGAGCAGAAGGAATTTCCCGAAGAGCGCGATGTGCAAAAAGAAGAGATCCGCATCGGGGTTTTCATCTGCCACTGCGGTTCCAACATTGCCGGTGTGATCGACGTAGAGGCAGTGGCGGAATACGCCTCGAAGCTGCCTCATGTTTTTTACGTCGAGCGAAATCTCTTTACCTGTGCTCAGGATACTCAGGACGCCCTGCGGCAGCGAATCGAGGAAAAGCGTCTCAACCGGGTCGTGGTGGCTGCATGCACGCCCCGCACCCATGAGGGCTTTTTCCGGGAGACCCTCAAAGCCTCGGGCCTCAATGAGTCCCTCTTCGAGATGGCCAACATCCGGAATCAGGCAGCCTGGGTGCATGCGGGAGAGCCCTCGGTTGCGACCTTCAAGGCGATGGATATCGTACGCATGGCCGTGGCCAAGGCCGCGCTGCTGGAGCCCCTTCCGCCGGTGGCCGTGGGCGTGAACCCTCAGGCTCTGGTTATAGGTGGGGGCGTTGCCGGCCTTGTCGCCTCTCTTGGGCTGGCGGAGCAGGGATTCCCTGTTCACCTGGTGGAAAAGAGCTCCCAGTTGGGTGGCAATGCACGCCACCTGTTCATGACCTGGAAGAACGAATCAATCGCTGCCTTTGTGGAAAGTCTGGTAAATCGAGTGAAGGGGCATGAGCTCATAACCATTCATCTCAAGGCCAGGATTTCCGAGGCCGAAGGGTTTGTCGGAAATTTTCGCTCGACTATCGATAAACCGGCCTGCCTCAGCACGATCAATCATGGAGTGGCGATTTTCGCCACCGGAGGCCAGGCATACAAGCCGGATGAATATGGGTACGGCCACTCGCAGAAGGTTTTTACGGCCCTCGAATTCGACAAGCTGCACCTGGTGGGAGATGAGCGGATCAAGTACGGACGCAATTTCGTGTTCATTCAATGCGTGGGCTCGAGGGCCCCGGAGCGGCCGTATTGCTCCCGCGTGTGCTGCACTCATGCCATTCAGTCGGCCATAGCCTTGAAGGAAGGGAATGCGGAAAGGAACGTCTTCATTCTCTACCGGGACGTGCGCTCCTTCGGTCTGCGGGAAGAGCTTTACAAAAAGGCGCGGGAGCTCGGTGTCATCTTCATCAACTATGACATGCACAAGAAGCCCGACGTTCGGGTCGGCGAGCATGAGCTGGGAGTGCTTGTCTGGGACCACGTGCTTCATGAGCCCATCAACATTCCGGCCGATGTGATTGTTTTGGCCACCGCCATTGTGCCCCAGCCGGAGATCAGGGAATTGGCGAGACTTTACAAGCTCTCCGTGGACGCCGACGGCTTTATGCAGGAGGCTCATGTAAAGCTCCGTCCCGTTGATTTTGCCACTGACGGACTCTTCCTGGCCGGACTGGCCCATTATCCCAAGCCCATCGAAGAAGTGGTCGCACAGGCTCAGGCTGCCGTTGCTCGTGCCGCCACGGTCCTTTCCAACCGCAGGATCGTTCTCGATTGCGTCAGAGCGCAAGTGGATGCCGAGCTGTGCGACGGTTGCGCCGTCTGTCTGGATGTATGTCCCTATCATGCTATTACCATGGAAGAAATCCCTGAAACTGGCGGGAAGCGGCTCATTGTCGTCAACGCGGCAAAGTGCAAGGGCTGCGGGATCTGTCAGGCTACCTGTCCCAAGGATGGTGTTTTCGTGGGCGGCTTTTCCTGTCGGCAGCTTTCCGCTCAGGTGCAAGCCGCGTTGAAAGGTGCTTGAGGTGAATCGATGTCGTTTGAACCAAGAATTCTGGCCTTTGCGTGCAACTGGTGCTCCTATGCCGCAGCGGATCTGGCCGGGACGGCCCGGATTCAGTATCCTGCGAACGTGCGCATAATCAGGGTAATGTGCTCGGGGATGGTACACCCTAACCTGGTTATGGAAGCCTTCCAGTTGGGAGCGGAGGGCGTTGTGGTGATGGGGTGCCATCCTGGTGAGTGCCATTACCTCGAGGGCAACGCGAGGGCTCAGGCGAGGATGGTGGTTGTCGAGGAAATGCTGGACGCACTGGGATTGGAAAAAGAGCGTTTTCGGCTGGCCTGGTGCTCTTCGGCCGAGGCAAAGCGCTTTGCGGCCGTTATCCGAGAGATGACGGCAGCTCTGCGCGGCCTGGGTCCGTCTCCGTATCGGACGGCCGGGGAGCGGATGCGAGGCGTGGAGGAAACCGCATGCCGCTGACGGTAGCCGAAGAGGGGTTGAACGGCTGTTCGGGCTGTGAAATGGCCATCCTGGACATGGGAGAAGGCCTGCTGGATCTCTTGCCGGAATTGACCTTCATTCATTTTCCCTTGCTGATGGACTTTAGATACCGAGATCGGAGCTGCGAAGGAAGCCATGGGAACGTTCCGGCGGCGGATTTGGGCATTCTCACGGGGGGAATCCGAAATGATGAGCATCTTGCCGTTGCCGGGGCGATGAGGAGGAATTGCCGGATACTGATGGCCCTTGGAACCTGTGCGACGCATGGAGGTATCCCGGCTCTCATCAATCCATTCGGCAACGAAGAGCTACTAGATCGTCTCTACCGAACCATGGAAGGGACAGATGCCGGAGAGACTCCTGCCGAGGGGGTGCCTGTTCTTCTGGATCGTACCTATGCTCTTGATGAGAAAGTATGTGTGAACGTTTATCTGCCGGGCTGTCCCCCGCATCCTTCTTCCATAGCGGCGGCACTCAGGGCTATCCTAAAAGGAGATGCACCGGATGTGACCGCTAAGAGCGTCTGTGAGTGGTGTCCTACCCAAAGAGAAGGCAAGAGCATCTCGAAACAGGTCAGGCGATTTACGCTAAACGCACAATACCGTCCCGAGGCTCCTCTAAGCGAAATGCGGTGTCTCCTGGAACAGGGTCTCATGTGCATGGGACCCGTGACAAAGGGTGGATGTGGTGGAACCGCTGGGGGCGCACCGCGCTGTATCGTCGCTCGAGTGCCATGCAGAGGATGCTATGGCCCTGTTAAGCATCAGGGCAACCAGATGCTCGATATGCTCAATGTGCTCGCCAGCAATGGGACCGATATCCGAAGCATCCCCGATCGCCTTTCCCTTTTGAGATTTTCGGGTGCTCACGGACGACTCGGCAAGAAGCATAAAAAATCCTGAGACATATGTAGTGGCCAATATCGGAATCGGGGTGTGGAAAAGAGGGCAGGCAGGTCTTATGTTCTGACATTCCGATGTTTGGTGGCTTGGGAGGGGGGCAATGGACTCCCGAGAACGGATGCTGAAAGGAAAAAGGGATGCGGACGAAGGTACGGGCGGAGCGTGTCGATACCAAGTGCGGGTCCATCGGGCATATGACCGTGGATGAAATCAAGGAGCGCACCGTAGGCGAGGATGTAAATGTTACCTGTCCCGAATGTGGCGAAATTCACCTCACTCCCGAGGACGCCGAAGATGCCGAGGCCAGGAAGATTACCGGCACCGTCAAATACAGGAAGCTCGAAATGGAAGTTGAGCTGTAGTGTCTCCCTATCTCGGGTGCGTTTCAGGGTGGAGCCAAATGTGTCCGATTCAACAGTAGTCCGGTTTGCATCGAGGTATGGGAGCATGGTTGAGACCGGCTGTCCGGCATATCTCCGAACGACCGGGTGGTTGAATAAGCTTCATGCCTGTCTGTGATGGAGTGGATAGAGGAGAGTGCTGGTGGAATAGATAACGTACCGTTTTTACTGGCCTGTTCAGGTTTTGGCTGGACAATCGTTGTGACAGTGTGTTTTATTGTTGTGCAAGAGCTTTGTGGGTATTGATGGTTGAACCTGGGTGGAAAGAAAAAAATCTGGACTTTGATCGCGTTGTGTCCTAGAGTGGCGAAGAATGGCGTATATTGTGCCAGTGTGTTGTCTGTCATCGATGGGATCGGATGGGAAAAGAAGCCGGTCACGTTGAATTCATGAAACGTCGCGGCATCCGGAGAGTGAGCTATTTCATTAGTATTGCTAAATTAGTGGTGAATGGGGCTTCGGATCTCCCGCCTTTTCGAGGTGAGGATCTGAAGCACTTTGGAATGTATGCGGTAGCAGCCATTAGAGGAGAGGGAGTTATGCCAGGAAAAAGAATACTATCGATTGTGTGTTTCCTTTTTGTGTTTGCCGCTGGTTTGACCTTAGCGCATGCCCAGGCCGTACTCAAGTTTGACGACGGATCGATCAAGAATGCGCCAAGCTCCTTGCAAGCTCAGACGGTTGTGGAGCCCATGGTGGTGCAGCCGTGCGTACCCCCATGCACTGTCAATTTCAAGGCGTTTGTGAGCATCCTGGATGCAACGACCAAGGCGGAAGTGACTACGCTCCAACCCGGTGGAGATTACATTTTGATGGTCAACTTCGATTCGCTGGGCGGCATGAGCTTTCCATTCAGTAAGCTGATCGGGAAGAGGCTTTTTGCCAGGTTTGTGCTCAAGGGAGTGCTGACCATGCGCCATACCCAGAGCCGCGTTATCAAGGTTACGGATGGTGGGTTGAATGGTTATGGTGTGCGTGTTCACATTCCTGCCACTGCAAAGGGCGGCCAGTTTACCTATTCGGGTAAGGTGTGGTTCAACGGTGTCAATAATGTGAATAATTTTGATCTTGCAACTTATATCCTTGACTAACACCTGTCTGATGTCTGGCTAAGGAAGTTGCTGATCTTCTGCTTAGCTCAGGCTGCGCAGTGTCTTCATTCCATCGTCGTTGAATGGCTGCTACGGATGAAGAATGGAATCAAGGAGACCTCCGGGGGCATGGCCGCAAGGGCTGCCCCCGGTTGCGTTTTGGCTCCGTCGATTCACCCTCTAAACCTCAACTGAACCTCCTCCTTTTTTTCTGACCTTCCGGCGAAGTGCTCATCAGTTCTTGAGATTTTCGAGATTTTGGCATATTGAGAGGAAGTAGTGCGTCCAAGACGCGCTCGCATTGCATCATACCGGATGAATTGGCGGGCGGTGAGGTCTGTTGTGACTTTGGGATGGGGATTGTCTGGAAGTCTGGGGTTGTCAGAAATGACGCTGCCCATGCGCAAGGGAGCTGAGCATGTTGGAAGGGAAGGCGGAACAATGCGTTGGGATCGGTGCGATTCGACGGTGTGTCAACCTGATCTTGATCGAAGGTCTGGTTGTGGTGCTAGTCATCGTGGGATTGGCGTTGATGACGGATGCTCTGGCCATATCATCCGTCAATGTGCCGCTGGATCACTGGTCTTACCCCGCTATCGAGAAGCTGTCCGGGTTTGGTTTGCTGCATTCGGATCTGCAGGGAGCTCGTCCGTTCACTCGATTGGAAATGGCGCGTTTGATCAACGAAGCCCTGAATGAAAAGGAATCCGGCTCCGAGGGGCTTCCTCCTCTGGTCGATGCCTTGCTCCGGAGACTCAAGAAGGAATTCAACGAAGAGCTGTCCATCCTCCGACCGGGCGCCTCTGCCTCGACCGGGCTATCCATCAAGCCTCTCGATGAGCTGCAGGCTCGCTATGTGTACTCGGAAGGACAACCGCGGCAATTTACCACGGATATCAGGAACCGCCCGGCTATTCGAGCCACCGAGGGGACTCCGCTGGTCGAAAACAATGAAGGCGTCACCTATGGTGAGCATCACAACTGCACTCTGCAGTTCTCTTCGAGCATTAGGTACATGGATATTTTTTCAGCATACCTTCAGCCCGTTCTTCTTCTTCGCCAGAATGACGGAGGGCTCCGGAGCTTCGATGAAGTGGAAGCGGATTTACTCAAGGGATACGGCAAAATTTCGCCGGGAAACATTGAATTCGAGCTCGGGAGAGATTCGCTATGGTGGGGCCAGGGGAGGCATGGGAGTCTCCTTCTGACCGACAATGCCGACCCTCTTGACATGCTGAAGATCTCGAACCCGTCTCCAACGCTTCTGCCCTGGATTTTTCAGTATCTCGGCCCTTTCAAGTATTCTCTTCTCTTGTCACGGCTGGAGAACGACCGTGTGGCTCCTCATCCATGGCTGGGGGGATTCCGGCTGGATTTGAAGCCTTTTCCGACCTTCGAGATGGGTCTGGCAAGCACCTTCATGTTTGGCGGAAAAGATCGGTCCAGCCTTTCCTTTAACGATGCCCTGGATATTCTGACCTTGCAGGGTGGGCATTCTAATACCGACGTGTATCAACTTTCCGTTTTCGACGCCCGCCTGCGCCTGCCTTTCTTGAGAAACGCCGAGCTTTACGCCGAAATTGGAGGGCAGCAAAGCGGCGAGAAGAATACCGGGCCGGTGCTGGGCGACCTGGGCTATCTTGCAGGGGTGTATGTTCCCCATGTAGATGAGGATGGCCGCACGGACCTGCGAGTGGAGTACGCCCGAAACATCCAGGGCTCTTCCAGTAACTCGGGCGTCTGGTATGAGCACCTTGTCTACCGGTCGGGATATACCTATGATGGCCTGATCATGGGGCATCACATGGACGGCGATGCCTCGGATACCTTCGGGCGTGTGACGCATTATCTGAGAGATGATGTGGTGATCGGTCTGGACTTCGATTACATGGAGCGCCGGAACAAGCTGTTGAGCCGGTCCACGGAGAAGGTTAACCAGTTCGGCGGGGATGTGACTTTCGATGTCAGGGATGATTTGAGCCTGATCGGCCGCTATGGCTATGAGACGGTGAGCAATTTCGATCTGCAGGCAAACAGCGACCGGAAAGATCACCTTCTGATGGTGATTCTGAAGTTCGAGCTGTGAAAGTGAGTGAGATCAGTTATTAGGGATGGTAGGCGATTTATCTGTGATTGCGGTATGTTCCGGATTTGGCCTTGACATGGGCTGGACATTTCACTAAATGTGTTAGAAGAATGTCAAAGTGCAGTGCGAGGTTCATTCCTCGATGAACGGACGCAAGCTTCGTGGGCAAGCGACTGGAGCTTGTGGCTCGTGCGATGTCCATACTGAGGTGAAGATACCGGAGAGGATGGAGGTTCGTCCTTTCGGTAATGCGAGGCTCCGATAGACTTAAGGGGGAGACTTATGAAGACGAAGAGAGCACCGGGTGGTCTGGCAGGGAAGATGTTGGTTTTTGTAATGGTCGGCTTTTTCTCCTGGTTTTCCTTTGCCCAGGTATCTTTGTGCCGTGCCGAGGTTCCGGCGGCGGGTACAGGTGGGGCAGCCGCGACAAAAGCCAGCACCGTGGCGACCGGCACTGCAGCGAAAGGGCTGAGCACGGGTACTCTGGTAGGCATAGGTGTGGGGCTTGGATTGGCGGCTTTGGCCGGTTTGATTTTTGGAATGGCCGGCGGGGGAGGCGGGCCGCATGTGAGCCCCGCGACGGATAATATCGTGGAGCCAGGGCAGCATCCCGAGGAGCCGAAAGCTCCTGTTCGGCATCTCGCCACTGTCGTTCATGCCGGGCAGCAGTTTACCAGTGTGGAACATAGAGTGACGACTATTCATGCCGCCGATCAGCATACAAGTACGGAACATCGGGCAACGGCCGTCCATGGCACGGAGGACCATACAAGCACGGAGCACCGGGCGACGACCATCCATGCCACGGATCAGCATGTAAGCACGGAACATCGGGCGACGACCATCCATGCCGCTGATCAACATGCAAGCATAGAGCACATCAGCAATCCCGTGCAAGCGGGAGAGGAATTTACAAGCGTGGAGCATCATGCCTCAGCTTTGCATGCCGGGGCTTCGCATACCTCATCCAGTCATCAGACGACTCCCCTCCACTGATGTTTGGTGGCATGTGGCGCGTCGGACGGAGATTCGCTGTAACGGTAGCGTTTAGGGGAGCGTAGCTGCGAAGAGGGATCGGGAGTCTTCCCGGAAGCCGGGGGAGGCTCGCGCTGTGTGGGTAGCAATGTCGCGTTCGATCGCTGAAAACGACCCGGAAGGGTCGTTTTTTTTTTTGCTCTTTCGATGATCCCTCACGATGAGGTGGCTTGCGAAGTTCCTGCCGGTGGGCATTTGCGGAATGGACATTGTCGAAAATTAGGACTATAACGCTTCTGATCCTCAAGCTACAGCCCGGGTGTTTTTGTGTCTGCGGAGCTCCCGCCTCGCAAGCTTTGTAAATAAGGAGCTACCGGGCCTCTTGCAGAACTGGAGCGTTGGAATCAATATCAGGTTTCCCTCTCGATAGCGTCCAGCGTTGTTGGAGGGTGGTCATCAGAGCAAAGGTATTGTCAATATAACCTTTATGTCTCGAACCGGCGGCATGTGCGGTTTCCGACAATTGGCTCCCGGCAGGGTGGGTATGATAGGTCACGCTTTTGTTAAAAAGATCTCGTCCTTCGGATGTCTCTCGACAATGGCTCTTCTGTTGTGTCTGAGTGTTCCGGCGCTTCCTGCCTTGGCCGGTAGGGACACTTTTCCGGGAAACCATGGTGAGACCGGATTGTGGGACATGCCGACGGCCAGGGTTATGCCGGACTGGACTCTGCGGGGGAACATTGCCGATGCCGACCGTTATCGATACTGGAGCCTGTCATTGGGTTTGTTTGACCGGATCGAGGTGACGGGGCGCCTTAATGAAGTTCCCGGAAGACCATCTCCTCTTGGCAAGGCCTATGGAAGCTCCAAGGACAAGGATTTCGATGTGAGAATCCTGTTGTTGGAAGAAAGCAAGTGGCTTCCGGCCGTGGCTATCGGTGGTGAGGATGTCAGCGGAACGGGCAGGTTTACGGCACGATATCTTGCATTATCGAAAGAATATGGACCTATCGATTTGTCGTTCGGCCTGGGACAAGGTATCCTGGCGGGGGAAAGTCCGCAGCAGGTCTTGGGAAATGTGCAGGGCAATGCGAACAGAGCGACGGAGTTCCTTTTTGGCGACTCGACCAAAACCCGCCCTTTCGGTGGCATGGAGCTTCATATGACGAAGGATCTCTCTCTGGTGGCTGAGTATTCGTCCATAAGCTACTCGACGCTTTTCGGTGCCAAGCAGAATGCCAAGGAGCCGCTCTGGCCCATCAATCTCGGAGCGAAGGCGAGACTTTTCGATCATATTTTACTGTCCGGATCATGGCTGGGCGGACAGAAGGTTGGCTTTGGAGGCGGGCTGAGCATCCCGCTGGAGCCGGAAGGGATGTTGTCATGGAAGCATCAAACCTGGTATGTGCCGCCCGAAAAGGACCGAATGGAGGGATACAGGGGGGACAATGAAGAAGTGGCGCATCTGGTGAGCGATCATGTGGAAAAGGACGGATTCTATCGCGCTCGTGCCTCTGTAAATGGTGACGCCATATGGGTCGAATTTACGAACACCCGGTTCCAATCGATGTCCAAAGCGGTTTTTACCGTGGGAAGGATCGTCGACACATTGGCTCCTCCCAGGATCACATGGCTCTATCTTGCCGTCATGCAAGACGATATGAGAATCCGCACATGGAAGGTCCATCGCGATGTTTTGCGGAATTTCGTGGACCGCCGGTTGGAGCGCTCGACCCAATGGGAGCAATTGCAGGATTGCGTCGGAGAAAGTGCCACCTGGAGTGAATTTATGTCCAGGGGTAAGTCGCCCACGGGCATGATCGCTGCTTCAGAACAAAGGGACAAGCTCGCTGTTTCCACGTATCCCGTGTTGCGAACCCTCCTCAACGATCCCTCCGGATTTTTGAAAACGAGCATCAACCAGACGATCAGGGCCGACTACCGGCCGATACGGGGAGGGCTGCTGGCAACCTCCTATGTCTTGCCGTTCTACAATGATATCAGCAGTAGCAACAGGCCCATCGAACGTAACCCGGCCCGGACGGATTTTGTGCAATACCTTTCAGACAAGAACCCTCGTTTGGAAATGCTCGCCTACGACCAGGTCTTTCCTTTGCCCGGGGATATTTGGGGCAGAGCCGCCATGGGGGCTTTTGAATCCGCATATATGGGGTTTGGCGCCGAAATGTTCCGGTACTTCGCCGATGGCCGCTTCGGTGTGGGCGTGGAAGCGGAAGCGGTCAAGAAGAGGGACATTAACGATCCTTTTGTGATCAGGAAGGGAAGTCCCTGGTTTTATACGTCCTTTCTCAACTTATACTGGAACGTGTGGCCTTCGGCGGGAATCGACGCCGGGCTTAAAATGGGACGTTTTCTTGCCGGCGATCCTGGTGTGAGGTGGGATATTCGGCGAACATACAGAGGTTTCAGTCTGGGGTTATGGTATACGGCGACTGATACGTCGATTTTTGTGGCGCAATACAATAAGGGATACGCCGACAAGGGAATCTATTTTTCGATCCCTCTGAGCTGTTTTTCTGAATTCGATATTCCGGGCAACTTCCAGTATTCCCTATCCCCCTGGACGCGAGATCCGGGGCAACTGGTGGCCCAGCCGAGAAGCCTGTTCCCCTTTTAAGGAGAGTGGGGTTTCGTGGCGCGGGGCTTCCAGAAGTCTAAGAGAAGGAATTGGTCCAATGAAGGCTGGACGTTTAGCTGGGTATGGGGGTGGTTTTTCCCGTGTTCGCAAGGTGTCGAGGGCGATGGCTGCGGGTGTCGTCCTGTGCGGGATACTCATGGCGGTCTCGTGCGGCGGAAAAAATGCCTACTACAAGTCGGGAGCG
>Ga0074199_1001515_pt1 | contig 19551 bp, 16 predicted proteins | sample EPASupsiteSAE347_FD_64528 | JGI IMG/M metagenome (GOLD analysis project Ga0074199, IMG submission 64528) | Bioremediated contaminated groundwater from EPA Superfund site, New Mexico - Sample SAE3-47 | ecosystem: Environmental > Aquatic > Deep subsurface > Groundwater > Contaminated ...
CCCGGCCGATATTTCCTGCCACCGGGCATCCTCCCGCAACCACCACGCCGCAACTTGTCACCGGCCCTTTTTTCCCACGATACAATTTGGCGAGATCACCACGGCATAATTTGGCGCGTAACATCCTTATTTCCCAGCACAGTTCCCGCCGCCAATAATTTGCCATCCGTTTCCAGCACAAATCGCCCCATTTCAGGGATATGATTAAAAGCATCCCAAACAAGAGGTTTGTCAGTCTCAATCAAGACATGTCCAATATCGGATAGACAAAGAATTTGATCTTTCGTTGCTTCATCTTCTAATGTTGACGAATCCATACGCTGTTTGATTTGTGCGATACAACAGCCGGTTTCCTGCGTCAATAATTTCAGGGTTAAACTCATTCCGGCCTTAAAGGGTGTCTCTGAAAGCCAGATTAAATTCGCCCAGACATGATCCGTTACCTGGGGCTGGGAATCTATATCGCACAGAATCTGCCCACGTCGCAGAAAAGGTTCACGGTCAGTCACCAAACCAATGCAATCCCCGGTCTTTGCCGACTTGACCGACTGGGGATATTTGATTATTTCCGGCAAACATAATTCTAGGTGATCCGGTTCAGCCATAACCTTTGTTCCCTGTTGAACACAGCCGGCCTCCACACGCGCCGCTGCAATCTTCCGTTCGTTAACTGAATAAACATCCTGTATCGCCACCCGTAAATCTTTGGATGATATTTCCGTTGTGCGTAGTCCGGTTAAGGCTTCAACCAAGGTGTTGCCGTTATACCAGGGCATGGTCTTGCTCCTGGCCATCAAATTCTCGCCGTGCATTGCCGAAACGGGAAGGATATGCAGGGGAAATATTCCCAGCGACGCCATCAATTCTTCAACGTTTCGTTTCAATTTATAAAAACGAATTTCGTCATAACCAATTCTGTCCATCTTGTTGACTGCCACGATGCATTGGTTAATGCCGAGAAACGATAATATCGCCGCATGCCGTCTTGTTTGCTCCCTGATTCCTTCCGTGGCATCCACCAGCAGAATGGCCGCATCCGCCTGACATGCTCCGGTTATCATATTCCTGATAAATTCGGCATGGCCGGGGGTGTCTATAACCAGATAACTCCTGCCTGCGATACGGACCGGAATCTGGGTGATGTCAATCGTCATGAGGTTTTCACGTTCTTCACAAAAGGCATCCATGCAAAAGGCATAGTCAATTACATTGCCTTTTTCTTTGCACGCTTGGCGCAGGTCTTCCAGCTTGTCGGGAGAAACAGCCCCGCTTTCAACCAGCAGGCGGCCGCAAAGGGTTGATTTTCCGTGGTCAATATGACCGACAAATGCTATTTTCGTTACACTCATATTCTTGCAAAAGGTTTAAAGGTTGAAGGCTATTAGCAAGAAAGTGTTTATGTGTTATGCCTAACAGCCTACCGCCTAAATCCCTACAGTCTAAATTTCACATATACCCCAGAGACCTCAACTTCTGCATCGTATACAAATCTTCCTTGTCCTGCGCCCGTCCGGAACGCTCCGATGTTTTCGTAACCTTGAGCTCCTCTACAATTGTCCTCACTGAATCGGCCGTGGATTCTACTGGATTGCAACAGGTCTGACACCCTATGCTGCGATAGCGCCGTCCATTTTTGGCATAATACAAGTCAATCACCGGAATCTTTTCCCGCTCAATATATTGCCAAATATCCAGTTCCGACATGTGCAGCAACGGGTGAATACGCAAATGGGATTTTTCGTGAATTTTCTCCTGATACTGGTCCCATAATTCCGGCGGCTGGTCGTGATATTGCCATTTGAACAATGCGTCCCGAGGCGACATGTATCTTTCCTTGGCCCGAATGCCGTGCTCGTCGCGGCGGATTCCAAGCAAAACAGCCTTGAACCCATATTGTTGCATAACCTGCTTCAAGGCGTCTGTTTTAAGCATGTTACAGCAGTCCAGTTTTGAACCGGCATGTGGACTTACACCGTTTTTCAATGCCGCTTCATTTTTCGCCACAATGAGTTTTAATCCCCACTCCTTGACTTTCTGATCCCGATAGCGATAGATTTCCGGGAATTTATACGAGGTATCAATATGAATGACAGGGAAGGGAATGGCGCCGAAAAACGCTTTCTGGCACATCCATAACAGGGAAGTGGAATCTTTGCCGATGGACCAGAGCGCCGCTATATGGCGAAAATGATGATAGGCTTCGCGGATAATGTATATGCTCTTGTTTTCCTGCTCATCCAACCGGTTTGTATCAATTTGCCCATGTTTATCGTGCATTGTAGGGCAAGGATAACAAAAGCGATTTTGATTTTCTATAAAATTCGGCTTCCTCGTGAAAGCCTTCCCTTTCGCAGAATTCTTCCAGGCGTTGGCAATAATCCAACGGCGACGTCTGGGTAATCCAACAGACTTTGGCCGTGCATTCGGAGCAGAACCATAGCGGCCGCCGGTCGGCCTCTGCCCGATGATTACTGCCGTTCATGCCGCAGCGATAACGCACACAATGCTGCAAACCCAGCATGTGGCCGACCTCATGCGCCGCTGTTTTCATGGTCCGCAGGAGATAAAGCCGGTATTCTTTCTCTTTTTTGTCCGGATTGCCGTTCCGATATAAAGAAAACACCCCGACTCGTTCCTTCAATGATGCCTGCCCAAATACAAAATTCCAATCATCGCCCGCCCATAAATCTGAAGTGGTAAGCACCAGATAAGCCGCGGCATCCGGCGGCACGTTTGGCCGCGCTATCCGATCCAAAACATACGTTGTCAGGATTTGCTCCTGATCGCCATTAGGATTTTGTCTCCGAGCGGCGGCCGGCACAGATGATAATTCTACAGCGTCATCTATGGTAACTGGGAGATTGTAAAAACAGCGCAGGTAATCGGCAGTTGTCGTTAATACCTTCCATTGCGATTCAAGAAAATCACCAAGCGGTTGAATATATATCCTCTTGCCCGATACTATTGCTGACGGCCCGACTGCAGATATATACTCGCGGAAAGTCTGACCTTTTTCAGGATGATGCGCCAGCCAGTCTGACGAACTTGGCTTTTCCAGCGGCTTTTGCAGGACTGTCAATGCGGCAATTGTATTCGTCAAATCCGCTTCTGTTGGCGGCATCCCGCTGGCTGACAAGCCTATTCCTATCATCATAAAAAATGCCAATAGCAAAACTGCAACTCCAATTATCCCGTATGAAAACCAATAAAGTCTGCGGTGTCCATTTGACAATAAGCGGGGGCCGAACGCGAAGAATTTATGCTGCCTGTATAGCGGCAGTCTTGCCAAGAAAAGGAGCACAGCCCCAATACACGCCAATATCAAGGCCGTGTAAAAGAGCGAGGTGGCTTCGGTTCTTACTTTGTCCAAGGCAGGAAGGAGCATCGCAATTGTGATTCCGATGATTGGGACAAGAAAGTGCCAACTCAAAATGAGGAACCAGTCGCGCGGTATATACCAGTCTGACTTATCCCCTTTCATTGTTTGTTCCTGTTTCTGACATTAATCTGCTGATGAACTTGTCGCTTGGTTATAAATTGGGTCTCCCGCTGTTGTTACCCTCTCTGTTGATTGATCATTACAACAACTTGAATAATGCTGATTATAAGCAATCCAATCAGAATAATCCATCCAAACCAACGAAGCATCCATCCTGGCGTAGTGGCCGTAATATAACAACGACCGGAAAAACCGATATAATTGCCCATTTCGTCGCCAAACCAGACAAGAGCAATGATAAATATTAATCCAATGCTTGCCTTCCACGCATCGATTGCGCCAACAGAAAAATATGTTATGGCGACACAGAAAATAGCTATCAAGAAAGAAATTATTCTGCTGATCATTTATCTTTTATTGCCCGAACCCGATCCTGAACGCTCCTATCTGCACAACAGGCCGCACCGTCCGATTATCTCTTTGAAGCGTGCGGCCTGAGTCAAACCAGTCTATTATTACTTCCGCCTTCACCGGCGTAGTCTACTCTAGTCTAAATTTTTATTGCAAAACATTATCCCCTTTTACTCAGATGAATTACTTAATCATAGAGTCATTTGTCGCAACATTTTCGGATTTCTTGTTCGACATCGGCTCCCATCTATCGTTATACCATATATATTTTTTCTTATCTTTCACATTAAAAAACATATCCCAGATACCGTCTGCATTGGTATCATAATAAAAATATCCTACGTGTCCCAAAACATCACACCATATATAGTCACGCTTTTCAGTCCGATTATCTCGAATACGAGATTGAAGAACAGAAAACCCATTTTCAAAATGAGTAATTTCATAAATATTACTACTGCTTGAAATCACTTTGCTTGACACAAGACATTCGTTGCCCCTAAAAACTGCGAAATCTTGCAGTCCTGTTCCGGGAGATGAATATATCTTAAATAGACCACCGTTAGCAACAAGACGCATAGAGGTCGGATAAAGAGAAGGGCGGAACCATAAAAAGTTATCAAACAATTTTACCAGACCAAACATTACTATTGCGCCTGTAATAAAAGAGACAATATTTATTATATATTTTTTAAACATTGTTAATTACCTCGACAGTTCCGATTATAAATATCTGTAAGCCAGTTATGATCATCAAGCCATTTGTCGCAATTTTCCGTTGAACATGGATCAGCGATGCAATCTTTATATTTTGTTACAGTCCACGCATTAATTAGACCGAGAGAATTACTAATCAGCCCTATGGATGGTCGACACAACAGTGATGTTTTATGGCCCATATTGGGCGCATTCACCTCGATATGTGTAGTCCATGCTACGGACTGATTAGTACATCCGCCAAATACTTCAAGAGCAGCTGCGAATTCGCTTCCAGGAACTGCATACTGGGCCGCAAACCATGCGGCCCTTGCTGCATTAAGCAGTTCCTGGTTCACTTCATCCTGGCTTTTGAGTCCAAGGATGTCATAGGAATTGATCGGATCGTTCCCGCACAGCCGATAAAGGTTATCGGTCTCGTCGGCCATCATCTGTGACGGAGCGGAAGGTTGCCGTAAAATTTGACTAAGTGTGGCAAGAATCCCCTCAATATCTTTAGACGAAAGCCCCTCGGACACAAGTTGCTTACGCGCGTAATCAAGCAATGATTGTTCATTTATCGATTGACCAAGCAAATAGCCTCTCCGGGGAGTGTCCCCGATGGGATCACGGTTCGCGAACCGACCTAAACTTTCCGAATACCAACGCATGCCGAAGTCATAAAGATTACAATCAGGGTCGCAATACTTCGTGCTAAACCTGAACGGATTCTCGCTCGCCAAGTCGCCCACAGAAACCAGAGTTTCGCCGAAGGGGTCATATTCGTAATGGGCCTTGACGCTTCCAGTGCTGGCGTCGGCTAATTCTGACACGTTTCCATTTCCATCGTAGGAATACACGACGGAATTTGTGCCGAGTTTGGCAGCGAGTAAGCCGCCGATTCCTCCTGCTCCCTGTAGGCTGCCGCTCAGGTCGAGCCCCCAGACGTAGGAATTCGTCGTTTGTGAAGCGTCGCTCGTGAAGCGTTCGGAAATTAAATTCCAACCGTCATAAACGAATTTCCTGCTCTCGGTTTGGCTCCATGAATTACTGACTAAATTATAAACCGTCTTTGACACTCGCCTTGACATATAGTCGTAAGCAAACTCCACCTTCACGCGTGGAACCGAGGACAAAAGATTGGTCAACGTTTCAGCCGAGATCAATCTGTTTTCGGAATCCCACGCGTAATTGAACCTGCCGTCAGAGAGCAGATTTCCATCATCATCGTATGTGAACGCTTCCGGTGTCTGAGCGACAAAGACATGGCCCGTGACGGACGTAACGATGTCCGGATCGTTCGTGTCTGGCGGCGTATATGTGCCCACCACGTTGACGGACTGATAGACAGCAGAAGAAGAATTGGTTACGCCAAGTTCCCGGTACCAATATTTCCCGTGTCTGGTCGTGGCAAGGCTGTTGACAGTCACAACCGTGTCTGTCTCCGCCGATCCCAGCATGTCTATGATGCCGGGGATAGTCCGCTGCGTATACTGGTTCAAACTGTTGGCGGTATAGTCCATTTCGTCATTCTTCCTTAATGACGCTGTCCTGTTCCCGATGTTGTCGTAGCTATACGCAAACGACTGGTCATCCACCGGGTCCGAGAGACTCTCCAAGTCTGTTCCCCAGTACCGCTCGGCACCGATTACCTCGCTTCTGGCATTGTACGTGTACAGGTTGAACGCCGCTCCCGTGTCGAACGCGCTGCCGGATTTCTCCTTGAAATGTCAATTGTCAAGGGCTGGCCCTGTTCCCCTCAATTGTTAAATTGAAAAGAGCGGCCTGAATCAGGCCAATCTTTTGTTTCTTCCACCTTCATGGACGGAGTCTATCTTTATTCTGTTTTTTGATTCTCATCCGCTGTCTTTCTTACCAGATTTTTACCTCTTCTGTAAAATTTTATCGCTCTTTTACCTCTTTCCGCCTCCTTTTTCACCGCCTTTTTCCATCACCGAATGTCCTGAACCCCTATACAAGAACGATTTGGATGGTTGGACGTTTGAAAAATTGGCTTTTATTGCTCCTACTTTTCTGTTCTTGCCTTATTTGCTACGCCACGCAATAAGCCATCGGAAACTGAAATAAATTATGCCACTAGCAATCGTCCAGCCAAACCAATTTAGCACCCAACTACTAAAAACAAAAAGCGACTCGCTTTCTTTTGATTTAATCAATATACTCGGCCAAAACGCCAAATAAACACTCCCGTCACATATTACACTTGCGTTGCCTTGCCCTGATTCTCTTATCACATTAAACATAGCAAAGGCAGACAGAATAATTGAAAGCAGGAACGCGAATGTCAAAATAATTCCAAATATTTTAATAGAAAAAATACGCATGTATCTCCTCCTTGTCAAAAAACCCATTCAGCCCGCCAAGCACTCCATGAATCATCTTTACCTTTAAGGCTCTTGAGGCATTTATCCAGTTTTTTGTCGCATTCTTTTTCACATTTATCTTCCGCCTTCTTTTGTTCGTCTGTCGGGCAGTCCTTGGATGTGCTATGATTTTGGACGCGACAGGCTGAATAACCAAGATCATGTTCCATATAACATTTATCTTCGGCGTCAACAGGAGGCTTAAGCTTTTTCTTTTCCTCTGGCGTTAAATCCTCATAAGGCTTTGTTTGTCCGCCAGTCCAATTAGGACCGCCCCAATTTCCATGATATTTCCATAAGCCATTAATATCTACGTAGTCAAGCACATCATTTTCAGCATAAGCATATAGATTTTTTTCTGCCTGCAGACACAACAAAGAAAAGTATACCATTGATTCTTCCTTGAAAATAAATGTTGTAAGCCCTCTTTCCCCAATCGGATCCTTGCTCCCGAACCGTCCAAGCGAGAAGAAATACCAACGGTAGCCCCAATCACCGATGCCGAGTTCGTCCACAAAATATTTCGTGCTGAACCGGAAGACGTTGTCCTTGGCTAGATCACCAATAGCAACAATGGCTTCCCCAAACGGACTGTATTCGTAATGTGCCTTGACGCTTCCATTACCGGCGTCGGCTAACTCTGATACATTTCCGTTGCCGTCATAAGAATACACGACGGAGTTGGTGCCAAGACGTGCGGCAAGTATGCCTCCAATCCCTCCTGCCCCTTGTAGACTTCCCGACAAATCCAGCCCGTGAACATAATAATTTGTGGACGGCTCACCAGAGACGGTTCGCCCTACCTCTCGGATCAGATTCCAGGAATCATACAGGAATGTTGTCGCGTTGGTTGTGCTATATGTGCCATTGGTCAAGCCGGAATACACCGTCTTGCCCACACGTCGGCTCATATAATCATATGCGAATTCCAATTTCACTCGCGGAACAGAAGCCGGAAGATTGGTCAACGTTTCCGCAGAAATCAATCTGTTTTCCGATTTATGTCTGCGGGAAACCGGGGTACTACGGATTTTTTGCCGCAACGGTGGACGCCTGGATCTGCGCAAGGCGGAAGCAAACGATATGGTTGGGCAATAGCTCATAAAACATTCTATTCCGATGATTGGAATATACCGAAAAAGTCCCGGCAGCTAAAGGAAAAACTTTTTTGTCTTTTATGGTAAATCCGAAAGCTTGATACGGTCATAGCCGCCGTGCTTCCGGTCCTCCGGATGCGGCTCAACGGCCAGGATGGTGATTTCGCCTTTATCGGGACCGTAGGCCCAGAAGATGCGTCCGGCGGCCGGAGTCCGGTTCTCCAGATAAGACTGCCAGACTTTTACGCCATAGCGCCGCGTCAGGGGATCTATTTCATGCGTCGCCAGGCTGTTATGCCTGGGATTGACTTCCAGATATCCCAGCGCCTTGACCAGTTTTCTAAAGAACTTCTGTTCGTCCCCGGATAACTGCCCCTGTTCATGCCGTGCGGCCAGATCGTTCCAGACCGCTTCCATTTCCGGCACACCCATGCGGATTTTGAATGTATTCACTATGCCTTACCGGTATTTTTCGAGGTTGATGGCTGGAGACGCTTTTTGCTTCTTCAGGTTGGCCGCCGAGTGGTCCATCATGCGCAAGGTCCGCCGGGAGATTGCGGCCGGGTCGACCAGAACGCGCGGTTTCAGCACGACATGGCCGTCATCAAACACCTGGACGGCAAAGAACTCCGCCCAGGCGCCTCGGATGGTCAGGCGTTTTTTGGCATCCAGATGCGCCGTGTATTGGTTTAATACGGACGTTGTCATAGTCTTGCTCCTTTCAAAGGGTCTGGTGGGATTTCCCACTATCACCATAACCTTTTTCACGCCGCCGGCGCAAGCAAAAAGTTCATACTTTTTTCAGCCGCTATCCTGAGGCTTCCCGTTCCCTGGGATGGCATTTTTCATGGGTTTTTTTGAGATCGAGAATGGTCAACCGGGCATAATGCTTGAGCGTGGCCAGGGTCTCATGGCCCAGCAGTTCCTTGACGTGGTAGATGTTCGCGCCGCCGCGAATCAGTTCCGTGGTGCAGCTGCGCCGGAAAGTATGCGGCGAGACGTGCTTTTCGAGCCTGGCGCGCTCGGCGGCGATGTGAACCATGTGCAGAAAGACCTGATACATGAGCCGCCTGCCGCGATGCACGAACAAAGCGCGTTCGCTCCTGTCGTTCAGAAGGAACGGCCGGACCGCGACCAGGTAGCTTTCCAAAAACTTCAAAGCGGTCTTTCCCACCGGAACCATGCGTTCCTTTCGGCCTTTACCAAAGACCCGGGCTGTGCCGAGTTCCAGGTCAACGTCCTCGACGTCGAGGGCCAGCAGTTCGCCGATCCTGACGCCGGTGGTGTAAAGCAGCTCCAGCATGGCCCGGTTGCGAAAGCCCTGGGGCGTGGTCGTGTCCACCCGCGCCAGAAGTTTTTTCATCTCGGCGTGCGTCAACACCGAGCCGGGCAGCGTCTTCGGCTCCTTGACGTAGCGCAAGGCCTCAACGAGTTTTGAGGCTATGAAGCCGTGGAAAGCCAGGTATTTCAGGAAGCCGCGCGTTGTGTCTATGCAGCGATTGATGCTTTTGGCTTTCAACGGCGTGCTTTTACTCGTCTGCCAGGCGGCCAGGCGCTTTTGCCAACTTTCAAGATGCTCCTGCCGCAACTGGTCCGTTGTCTCGACCTGATACTTTTCCAGTAGCCATTTCAAGAACCGGCGGTTGTTGTTCCTGATCGTCTGGGCCGTCCACGGACTATAGTTGAGCGCCTTCAGGTAATCGAGATGGTCGGCTAAATGAGAAGACAGCGTCTTGACGTTTAGGTCAGTCATTTTCCCGGCCTCGACTTCCGGTGCATCGCGCGCAGGTCTTTGATGGTTACTTGCAGATACTGGCTCAAGGTGTTGAGCGTGGCATGTCCCAGCAGCATCTGAATTTGTACCGGGTGCGCGCCATGCCTGAGCATATGCGTGGCGCAAGCTCTTCGCACCGCGTGCGGCGTGACCGGAGTTCCGACTCCGGCCGCGCGCGCATAGGCGGTGAAAATCAATTCCATCCTGCTCTTGTGCAAGGGCGTGCCGTCGTGTCCCAGCCAGAGCGCATGCGTATCGAGTCTTTCTTTTCCTTTTCCGGCGGACAGCAGCCGCGGCCGCCCTGTCTTCAGATATTGCCGGACCCACAAGACCGCCTGTTTACCCAGCGGAACGATCCTTTCCTTGCCGCCCTTGCCCGCGACCCGGGCCGTGCCTTGATCCAGGTCCGGATCGAAAATCGTCATGCCCAACAGCTCGCCCAGCCTGGCGCCGGTCGCATACGCCGTTTCCAGAATGGCCCGGTCTCTTGTCCCGAACCTGCTGCCGGTGTTCGGGGCTGCAAGCAGTTTCCTCATTTCAGCTTCGGTCGGAACCGGTTGCAGACGTTTCGGCGCCCAGCGGATTTTAAAATTCGCCATGGGACTGACGAAGATTCTCTGAGTGTCTTCCAGGAACCGGAAGAACTGCCGCAACCCAACAACTATTCCGTCGATTGTGGCCCCGGCCCGGCCCAGATCGCGCTGGCAGGCCAGGAACTTCTCGACGTGTTGCGGCGTCACGTCCTGCAGACAGTTCGGCCCGTCTCTTTCCAGCCAGTCCAGAAATATTCTGATGGCAAACAGTTTTCCGGTGATGGTTTTCGGATGAGACCGCAGACCACGCAGCCGGTCAATGAAAGCCTTGACCTCCGGCCGTTTCACGGCCTCCTTTACCGGGATATAACTCTCATCATGCGCGCGCATATTATTCCGCTCCGGCCAGACTGAAACGGTTTTCGCGTATCACCTTGATTGACAGCGCCTTGACTCCAAACCGCCGACTGAAAAGGTCGTGAAAAGGTGGCGAAAAGCCCTGAAAAGGTCTGAAAAGCTTTGCGGTGAAGTGTGCCGCAAGGCTCTACTTCACCGGTTTGCATTTCTGTCTCTTTCCTTTCCGTCACCAGCGGACAGCAAATCTTCAATGGGTTTCAGCCCCAGCATAAACCGCTTACCGTCCTTGCCCTGGCCTTCGTAGGCCAGGCGGTAACGGCACGTCGAGCCGTTCCGGCCCGTGTCCATGAGCACGTATTCCAGGTCAACCAGTTCCTTGAGATACCGGTGAACCCGCGCATTGGCCCAGCCGGTGAACTCCCGGATTTCCCGGCGCGTGAAGCCGATTTGCGTCCGTTGCGGCGCGTAGTCATCCTCTTTGCCCTTCTTCGTTTCAACCGCCCGCTTCTCGATCAGCTCGTCCAGAAGCATGAGCAGATCGCGGCCGGGTCTGCTGAGTTCGTCCAGGCTGTGACCCAGGATTTCATGGGCCAGTTTGTTGGCGATAGAGATGTCGTCAAGATCGGCCTCGATGTAGTCGAGACTAGTCCCGCCCGGCCGTGTGGCCGTGTGGACTTCCTTGCTCATCTGCCTCAAGAAGGCCACGGCCTTGATGAGGCTGAGATATTTCGGCTGATCGCGCCGCCCCTGCAAACGATCGTCACCGTAGGAAAGATGGCCCGCATAGGGATTCACAACGGCCAGCGGCTTCAAAAGCCGTTGGAAGTTGTGATGTCGTCTGAGCACGGCGGTCAGTTCCAGATTGCCGGTCACGCCTTTCAACGTCTGGCGTTGCCTTTGGAACTCCATGATCTTCAGCGTCTGCTCCCGGCTCTCGTCTATGCTGGTCACAAAAAACCGCGTCTTGGTCTCCGCATCGGTGTCCGGGTTGGTCGTCGTGAGAAAGACCGCCGTCGGACCTTCCACCCGGTTGATCATGGTGGTGATCTTCCCGCTCGCCGGGTCCTTGATCGCCGATTCGATAATGAGTTCACCGGCACTGATGAGATTGCGGATCGCATAGCTCGCTTCTACCGCTCCGTCGCCTTCCTCCAGGGAAAGAACCTTGTTCTTGAGCGAAAGCCGCTCCTTGTAGAAGAGCGCCTTGCCGGACAGCGCCGTGAGTTTTAGAAGGTCTTCCGGCGGCACGAAGGACAGCGCCGCATCCTGCAGGGCCGTCTTGCCCGCGCCGCTCGATGAAAGAATCAGCACCGAAAGCGGCGTGTCCATCTTGCGGCTGATGGCGGCTAAATAGGAGAGAAGTTTGTTGGCCGCCTCGCCGATCAGGCCGCATATTTCGTAATCGGCCAGGATGCGTTGAATGAGGTTCTTGCTCTTGCCGAATGTCTCCGCCTCCTTCTTGTCGGCACCGCCGATAAAGACCGGTTGGCTTGGCGCGTCGTCTTGTCTTTTCTCCGGAGCGGCCGCTTCGCATTCACGCATCAGCCGGGTGATGTCGGCTTCAATGGTCTCCGGCGTCTCCTCGAATATCCGGCACAGGTCCTGCGCCAGGATGCGCCGCGACCTGGCCGAGTAAAAATCCAGCGTGTCCACGTGCAGCTTGCCCGCATGCTCGATCCGCACCGTGGCCTTGAGTTTATGAGATGATTTTTCCAGTCCAATCACCCGGTATTTCCTGAGTCCGTAGGTCACGCTGAAACCCTCCTGCGGGATTGTCCCGGACGCGGTGGGAACAACGGCCGAAGCCTGACCGCCTTCGCCAGGCTTCGCCGAGACAAGGAAAGCCGCAAGTTTTTCCGCGCCATGTTTGACAAGAAAACTGTTCGGATCCTCGTTATCGGGCCCTTCGACTGGTTCGACTTCGCTCACCACAGGTCCGCTCAGGACAGGCAAGGTCTTGATCGTTACGGCGACCTTTTCCACGCAGGTTTCGATCTTGCCTTTCAGCCGCCGGCTGGCCTTGATTCCGGCCTCGTCACCGTCCAGCAAGAGCGTCAGTTTCCTAACGCCGTTCCCGGCCATGAGCCGGACATCCGTGTCGTTCAGGCCGTTGGTTCCCTGAATGGCAATCACATTCGGCTGCCCGGCGACCATGACGGACAAGGCGTCAATGACCGATTCCACCAGAATGATTTCGGAATAGGTCTTCATGGCCGCCGCGTTCCAGAGCCCTGTCGAACGCTCAGGCAGAAAGACATGACGTTTGATGGAAGTATCCGCCCTTCGACTTTGCTCAGAGTGGCCGATAAATCGGCCATAAAGCGTGGTGATGTTGCCGTCCACGTCAAAGACCGGAAAAACCACGCAGTCCTTTAATCGCTCCACCCCATTCTCTCCGCCAGAGGCGGACCCGCCTGCGGCGGGAAGAAAGATTCCGAGTTCCGTCAGGTCTTTGCGGAAGTCAACCGCACCGTTGCCAGGATTGGGAAGTATTTCTTTCAGCTGCCCGGTACAGAACCCCACACGGTGCCGGCTGAACAGTCCGGCATCTGTGATTCCCCGCTTTTCCAAGTAGACTTTGCCCGCCGGCGAGTCAGTAAAGTTCTTCTCGTAGATCGTGACCACTCGCTCCAGAAGTTGCGCCGCCCGTTCGGGCGAAATCCTTTTATTTTCTTCGCCGGAAGCGGAAGCCGCAACCTCTGAACCGCGTTTGACTTTCGACGTCGAGCCGATCAGCTTGTCCACCGCTTTCCGGAAGTCGATCTTGTCCAGCTTCATCACCAGATCGATCACGCTGCCCGCCGCGTTGCACCCCAGGCAATGAAACAGGTTCTTGTCCGGAGTGACGACAAAGGAAGGATTCTTATCCTCATGAAACGGACATCTGCCGATCAAGTCCTTCCTTCCATGTTTCTCCAACTCAATCCCGCGGCTCCGGCACAGCCCCTCGATGGAAACGTTCCTTTTCAGCCGCTCGATCTCCGATTCCGGTATTCTCGGCATGACATTCCTTTCTTGAGCCGAGCCCCGCGCTGTGGTAGATTCCCCAACAGCATGAGCTTCGGCTCATGTCTTTCGGCCGGTTGCGTTCTATCTTGGCGGATGGGCGCTTCCGGCCTTTTTTTTGAACCTCGTCAAGCAGAAATTTCGATTTTTTCAGCTTGACCAAAAGCTGCCCGTAACTTACAGTAACTAGCTGTAAGTATGCAAGAAAATATTTCAGCTTTTTTGGGCCGAGAAAATTTGGCGTGTTATGCTGTCGGCATGTTAAAAACAGGCAGACCGTCTAAACATGATCGTACGCCTTTCGGCGAACGTCTTTTTCATGCCCGCCAACGGATAGGATTGACCCAGGCGGAACTTGCCGAAAAACTCGGCATTGTTCAGCAAGTCGTGGCGGATTGGGAACGATATCCCTGTTCACTGAAGCCCGATCAACTAAAGAGATTGGCAGAAGCCTTGGAGACTTCCACGGATTCCTTGCTGGGGATATCGTTCTCGGAACGTTTAAAAGGACCTTCCGGAAAAATGCGGCAAGTCTTCGTGGCCGCCTCGCAGTTGCCAAGACGGCAGCAGGAAAAAGTCCTAGCCGTCCTAGAGCCGTTCGTCAAAGAACACGCCGCCGCATCATCCTGATTTCCCCACATGCCAGGGCTCGCTCGGAGATCACTCCGCCTGCGCGATTATAGCCCGTGTTTTCCGCCACGGCGGACAAGTTTTCCGGCCAACGGCCGGAAACCGGCTTTTCCGGTTTTATGCCGTTTGCGGCATTCTCCCAGATCGGCCGCGGCCGCCGGTAATTCGGCAAGCGGCGCCGGGTCTTCGGATTTTCGATTTCTGATTTTGGATTTTTTCCCGCGCCTGATATACGGGGAGGGTGGGCGCAGGCCGGACGCGCCAGCGGACGGACGCAGCACAGCCGAGCCTTTGCGCGGGATTGATCTTCGCGGGGCTGAATTCCCGCTTTGGGGAACTGATGCCCCGCGATCTTATTCCGGCGGCGAAATGCTGTTGCGCATGAGATATAACTCCTTTTTATGCGCCGGCTGCCGCGTTGACGGCGACATAAAAAGTGTTATGTGCATCGTGCGAACTCGTGCGCCCCTCTCCTTCGCCGCCATCCCCGGCCGCGACTAATCGCGAACGATTTTATGTGAGCGCTGATATGGGGCGGACATGCGCATGCATGGCCGGGGGTATGCTCTGCGGTTGCGGCTTGCCCTGTGGCGCTCCTTGAGCGCAGAAGGGGGCGGGGTATGCCCTGCCCTGAGCTTGCTGCACCGAGTCTTACCGAAGGGGCGAAGGGCTATCGGCGGCAGCCGAACCGTCTGGGTGTATGGGGGTAAACGATTCGGAAAAATCAGCAGCGCCTAAAATAATCAGAAATCATTCGTTACAAGTTCGGATGTGACCCCGATTCTTTTGCAATCCTCGTGAATTATTATCTTCACCGCACTATCCGGACTTCTCCTTGAAATGTCAATTGTCGATTCCGCTGAAAAAGTCATGTGTCGAAAAAAAACTACGCGTTAAAATGCGCTGTAACGGACGATCATGAGTCAGTCAATGTGTTTTGATCCCACTATTTTTGTCCAAAAGGCACTTTTTCAGCAGAATCATTTGTGAAGATGTGACCCTGTTTCTTTTCACGTAGCTTGGGAAATCTCCCTGGCGTGAAATTACCGGCAAGGTTCCGGCCGGACGGTCGCCGCGCGTCAGCGCGGCGGCTGGCCGGTCGGATGGCTTGAATATAGGTGTGTAAAAATTAGGTCGGTGGCCAGCCGAGAAGGAACGGTCGTCATTTCTCGTCGGATGATTTTGTTGGCATACAAAAGGTATTTGTCCCAAGAGTTACGGGATTATCGCTCACTACCTGGAACCATCTGTCGTTGCGCCAATGATATGACTTCCCCTTTTTTATATCTACCAGCCTATCCCATAACCCATCTGCATTATCGTCAAAATATACATACTTCATATGACCATCAGCATCATACCCCGTATAATCACGCATTATTACACGCCGATTTTGAATAATACGGGACATACAAAAAGGAAGACCATCTTCAAAATATGTGACTTCATAAATATTATTTGACATCACTTTGCTTAACACAAGAATTTTATTCCCTCGCATAACTCCAAAGTCTTGCCATTCTGTTCCAAGAGATGAGTATATCTTGAATGGACCGCCTTTAGCTATAAGCCGTTGAGAATCTGGACGAACAGATAACGGGTAAAGCGATGGCCGAAACCATAAAAAAGTATCACATGCTTTTATAAAGCAAAACATTACCGCTAAACCCGTCAGAAAAAAAATTATATTAATAAAAATCTTTTTGAACATATTTCCCCTTCTTAGTGACAGTAGCGATTAGATATTTCTGAAAGTTTTTGCCATTCATTCAATTCTTTTTCGCATGCAGTAAGAGGATCGCATTGATGTTTTCCAACACAGTTATTAAACTTTGTCTTAGCCGTTCCAACATAGATTCCAAGGGTGTAACATGGATCAGACGCTCGAGCAATGTCTATCGCTATTGCCGTTGCGTCAGACCCAACTGCCTCCGCTACTAGCTTTGCCGCTTCAATCAACGCTTCTTTCTGTTCATCTGTCAGTCCTTTACCTTTGTCACTGTCCGGTGGTGGTGGTGTTCGGTTAGGTGGTCTAGGACGGTTTCCCATTAATCCATCAACATCCACATCATTCAATGGGTCGTTATAAATAAATTGGAATAGGTTTAGACTGTATATTTCCCCGATCGGATCTCTTGAGAGCCAACGCCCCTCTTCTGGATGATAATACCGATAGCCCCAGTAACCCAATGCGGTCTCGTAATCAAAATATTTCGTGCTGAACCGGAACGGATTCTCTTTCGCCATTGGCCCGGTGGCGACGATGGTTTCGCCGAAGGGGGAATATTCGTAATGGGCTTTTATACTACCTGAAGAAACGTCGCTTAATTCTGATACATTCCCGTTTCCATCGTAAGAATACACAACAGAATTAGTTCCGAGTTTAGCGGCCAAGAGACCACCAATGCCACCTGCCCCTTGTAGACTGCCCGACAAATCCAGCCCGTGGACGTAGAAGTTCGTAACGGAGTATGGGGGTATCGGAGTAACGGCGGTTTCTCGGATTAAATTCCAAGAGTCATAAATGAATTGCCGATTCTCAACTTCGTTCCACGAATTAGTCACAAAATTGTAGACAGTCTTACTGACTCTTCGGCTCATATAATCATATGCGAATTCCAATTTCACTCGCGGAACAGAAGCCGGAAGATTGGTCAACGTTTCCGCAGAAATCAATCTGTTTTCGAGATCCCACGAATAATTGAATCTGCCGTCGGAGAGGAGATTTCCGTCATCATCGTACGTGAATTGTTCCGGTGTCTGAGCGACAAAGACATGGCCCGTTACTGACGTGACGATTTCCGGATCGTTTGTGTCCGGCGGCGTATATGTGCCGACCACGTTGACTTCCTGATACACCGCAGATGAAGAATTGGTCACGCCAAGCTCGCGGTACCAATACATCCCGTGCCGGCTGGTAGCCAGGTCGTTGACCGTGACAGTGGTATTCGTCTCGGCTGATCCAAGCATGTCGATAATGCCGGGGATAGTCCGCTGCGTGTATTGATTCAGACTGTTGGCTGTGTAGTCCATTTCGTCATTCTTCCGCAAGGACGCTGTCCGATTACCGATGTTGTCATAGCTATAAGCAAACGACTGGTCGTCGACCGGGTCCGAGAGACTCTCCAAGTCTGTTCCCCAGTACCGCTCGGCACCGATTACCTCGCTTCTGGCATTGTACGTGTACAGATTGAACGCCGCTCCCGTGTCAAACGCAGTGCCGGAATGCTTGACCGACGTGCGGCGGCCGCCACCATCATTGACGTAATCATATTGGCCGAGAACAGTGGAGTCAATCTGATTTTTGATCTGGGTCAGAAGGTTCCGGTGGTCTTCGTAACTGCGGCTCACCGTCAGATCGTCCAACGTGTAGCCGGAAAGAAGATCGGAATTTGCCAGATAGGAATACGAAACTTGAAATTCGAAATTAGAAATTTGGTTGAACCTCCCCAAACTATCATACCCGTAGGCAACGGAATAGTCGGAATCAAGAGCAAAGCCCGTGGACCTTCCGTAGTTGTCATAAGAACGATCAATGACATTTGTCCCGGCAGAGGAAACAATCGTTTCTGTGTCAATCAGCAAGCCGTTATAAGCGAAGGCATGACTGCTCACAGACGATTCCGCTGTCTTCTGTCTGCCCAATCGGTCATAGGTAAATGACACGTCAGGGGTGGAGTCGGAGTAATCAATGCCGGTAAGGTCGCCGGAATTCGTGGAATAAGAATACGTCGTTACCAGACTGTTCGTGCCGCTGGTCCTGGCCCAGGTGCGAGTTGCCAGTTTACCGCCGCTTGAATAAGTGTAACCAACCGATTTACCGGTAGCGTCTTTCTTACTCGTCAACAATCCGGAAGCCTCATGGTAAATCCATTCCGTCGTGTCCGCAGTTCCCGGGCTGGCAGGCCAGGTTGAAGAAGACCAGCCTGTGCCACTGCGATACGTGTTCATCTTGACCATTCTTCCGTAACCGTCGTATTCGTAAAGGACGGGATAGGCGGAGGAACCCCAAGTCTTTTCAAGCTGGCCGTATGCTGTGTAGCTGTAATAGGTGGTATTTGTCAGAGGGTCGGTCTGACTGAGTTTGCGGCCGGTGGCTGAGTCATACGTGAAGGTCGTCCGGTTCCCGGCGGCGTCCTCGGTGTAGTCGATCCAGCCGTGGCTGTCGTAATGCGTGTAAGAGCCTATCGTGCGCGGAGCGCCCGATCCACCTTCAAGAGCAGAGGTGCGGCGGCCAAGGGAATCGTAGGAATAGAGCGTAGGAGCGGATAGAGTGGAGCGTAGAGAACTGACCAGAAGACCGTTGACGGAAATATTTACCGCGTTGCTGATGGAATCCGGAACGTCAACAGTCTGCGTCAGCAATTTGCTGTTTCTATCTATTGTGGTCTGCGAATCGGTCTGATTGCCATAAGCGTCAATCGAAATGGTTTCAGCAACAAGATTGCCGGTAAAGCCGGTCAGACGCTGGCGCGTGACGGAGTTGGTGACGGCGTCAGAGGAATTGTCCGTCGCGTAAAGTTTGCTCACCTTCTGAAGCCACCATGCTGACTGATCGGACACGTAGGACGTTTCCGTTTCCGTGATACGGTCAAGACCGGCAAGGTCAAGTTCGCCGTTGGCATTGACATCAAGACCGGAACGGATTTGATTCCCGACCTCATCGTAAGCATAAAGCGTGTCGGCCTTGCCGGTCGTTGTGACCTTAACCAGTTGGCCTTTGGAATTATAGGTGTATTCGGTAGTTTCGGTCCCGGAATAGCCAGGTTTCTCAACCTTGGCAGTTCTACCGAGCAAATCGGTCGTTGTTTTCACCCAGACCGGGCTTTCATTAGTGGTGGAATACACTGTTGCCCATTTTGTCCCATCCTCATTCACGCCGTAGGCATAATACTGCGCAATCTGGGCCGTGCCGGTGATGCTTTTTACCTGCCCATCCTTGTAACGCTCCGTGATGCGCGTGTAGCCGCCGGGCAAAGTTTCGGTGGTGGTTAGACCATCCTGACTGTAGGCGGTCAAGGTGACCAGACCGGCAAAATCTGTGGAATTGGTAATTCTTCCGGCCAGGTCGTATTGATTTGTCCGGCCTTGGCCAAGGCCAGAAGCGCTAATTACTTCGCTTAATTTTCTTCCTTCAGCGTCATATGTATAGGTCGTGTATTGATCAGCCTGCGCAGGATATTGCCCGGCGGAAATTCCATGTTTCACTTTCTGGGTAAGACGT
>Ga0074199_1001516_pt1 | contig 19547 bp, 15 predicted proteins | sample EPASupsiteSAE347_FD_64528 | JGI IMG/M metagenome (GOLD analysis project Ga0074199, IMG submission 64528) | Bioremediated contaminated groundwater from EPA Superfund site, New Mexico - Sample SAE3-47 | ecosystem: Environmental > Aquatic > Deep subsurface > Groundwater > Contaminated ...
ACAGCTTCACAAAAACACGATACTCATCACCGCGCCAGGTAAATGCCGGCTCATGACCGTGCCGGCGAATCTCATAACACAACCTGATATGCTCTGACTTTGTCATTCTGTCTCTCCTTATTAGGCATTGATTCCGGCCACTCCGAATTACTAACACGTCAAAAACCAAAATCCGCTTTTAACGGTAAAATCATGCAACCCGACGCTTGCGATAAAATTCAGGCCTAGAAACAATCTGTTCATTACCCCCAAACAAATCGTCATAAAAATCAGACTTCACGGATTTATCAATGTGGAATTCGAGATGAATGCCTAAACTCTCGCAGAGTTCTTCAGCGCGGCTTTTAGCGTGATGAGGATCAAGAGCGGAAAGTTCAAAACTATCGTGCTTGTCGTCGCCCTGATAGACTTTGAGGACAGCCAAATAACTGTTTTTATTTAGCCGTATAACGTGACCCCTGGCGATTGCACCAGAAGAAAAAAAGCGGGTTGAAGACATATTCTGTTCCTTTCTTTATTTGGAACAGCATATGTTTTGATGCGGAAAAGGATAATTTCTCTTTAAGCCCCTAACGTCGCATAATATATCTTATGTCTACTAATTTTAGACACAAGAACGCAAGCGGTTGGTCTTTCTGGGTTCATTTTGGGATTAACTACACAAAAGGCGTGTGATTGCGCCGTTTAACTCATTACCTGTTGTGGTGATATACAGGTTCATGCTTTTGACCGACAAATATTATAAGTCCTACGAAATGTCAACAGAAAAAATCAAAAAAAAATGCGCCCTACTCGGTTTCGCCTGATTTCTTGAGCCAGGTCGGAGCAGGATAATTCTTACGTTTGGCCCGGAGTTGCCGGTAATATTCGGGATTCCCGCGTTTCTTGTTGCTGCCTTTGCCGGCTTTACCGCCCATTTTACCCATCACGGCGGCCGCCTGGCTAACCGGATTATTAGCCTCTTTTCTCATAATTGATTCTCACTTTCTAAGCTACGCAATCGATTGCGTTGTTAATAGTAGACCGTCCGTCCACCGATGCATTTTTGTAATTTTGTCCCGAGAAATATAGCAATTGGATTAAGCTGACTGTGGAGACGCGTCTGCTCATCCGGTATTATATCTTTGAGGATGCGCGGACGCAACACATCGTCTATGATGTAAACATAGTAATACGGTTTGACTGGTACTGATCCGCCGAGCGGTGACATTGATTTGGATTTAGGTGGTGTGCTGACTTTTGGATACAATTCCGCATTGATTAAAATCCCCCCACGTAGATAAACCTTTGGACAGATCAACGTTGCGCCGGGCAGATATACGTTACCAAAAGAATCGCTTTTCACCCGCACAATTTTACCTTTAGGCGCATTACACAACTCATGTTTATCCTCGATTGTACAAGCATATGTAGTAGTGTAATTTGTGCTGGAGAGCCAAGAAAAGGGCACTGGAGTATTGGTGGTGCTGCTGGGTTGCTCCTGGGCTTGTCCGAAAACCAAGACGGCCATGCATGCAAATGCCATAAAATAAATGGTTTTCATTGGTATCCCTTTCTTTCAAAGAGAACTTTACCAGAATTCTATTCTAACGCAAGCGTTATTTTAAAATATCTTTACCATCCGCCTGCTTTTTCTTTTCCATCATAAAACCGCCACGCATTTTGTTGAAAAAATAATCCCCAAGGAATAATAATACAACTCATTGTAAGGATGGTAAATCCAATTCCTTCGATTCCTCCGAAAAGCAAATGATTTAAGAAGGCCAGCAAAGCACAAATCGCGCCTATTCCGATTTTCAGCCATGAAAAAATATGACCAGAACGATTAAGCACAAAAGGAAGCGACGTGGCTGTAGGAAGAAATAAAAAAATACCATAAATCCAGAGATAACGATATAATAATTGAATATGAGGAAACTTTATAATTAGTTGTGTCCAAGCGTCACAGAACAATATAAAGATAAGATAGCAGAGAAAAACTATCACAAAATCCACGATCTTTTGAATAATTCTCATGCAGAAAAACTATTAAACAATGAAGACTATATTCTGTCAACGCCTTTCTTCCATAACTTCCTGGGCAACGGATAGTTTCTGCGCTTGGGTAGGCTGACGAAGAATGGTACGGACTTCCACGGGTGCATTTTGGGCAATGGCGGCCTTCTTTACGACTGCCATAAAATGCGTGTAGTAATACCGTTTTAACCCCAACTCTGGCGGCAACGGCGCCTCTTTGAATTTATCGTACAAATATTTTCCCTGAGCCAACCGTGCTGCAATATCCGAATCAATTTGCCCTGTTTTCTTAAATTGTACGGCGGCTGCATCTGTCTCCAACCTGACTTCAGCCTCTCGCTCTGCGACCGGCTTGCTTGACTTTTCTAGGCGTTCCCGATAACCGGCATTACTGATTTTAAACCATCGTCCGACCAACTGAGAAATTACCGGTGCCCTCAGAATCTTCTCCGGTGCCGTCAAAACCACGTCATCCGGCCGCTCTGGCTGCGGAATTTGGCCCAGCGCGGATCCAAGTGTGGAATTCCAGGTATATCTTTCCATAGCCTTCAGCCCCGTAAGTCCGCGGATAACCTGTTCATCATCCGACAAAACGTTACGGTTTCGAAAATTATCATATGGATTACCGCCGCCAGCATATATCAGCCAATCTTTTGCCAGTTTCAATAATGGATTCATGCCTGGCAATTGATTACCCGCATAATCAGTCAATGCCGGCAAAACGTCCCCTGGGGATCCGGTAATTGCCGCCTGTAAGGCGGTATCCGTCACAGCGCTGGCGATTTGTTCCTGTTGTTCAAGCGGCCATCTCAGATATAAGGCTTTACGTTCTTTCTTGTCAATCCATCTAAGTGGAATGCAATGATACGTCCGCCGGTCGCGCTCGCTTGGACCATCCTGATACATTTGTTCCCATTCAGAACGGTCGCTTTTCTTCCTACCGATCAAAAGCGCCAAGCCGCCGCCCAGCAAAGTGACCAATCCCAACCGCGGTAGAATTGTCCACCGCAAAGTATTCCAGAACATTTCACCAGCCCTGCCCTTTTCCCCTCCCCAACCGGCCCAAGCCGTCTTTTCTGACCGCAAACCTTCCTTGATCGGATTGTAAAACAAGGCAAACAGATCAGCCATCCAGTTTCCGGCGCCCTTCTCCAGAAAGTCCGGAGATCCGGACCAGCGCCGGATTGTTATGCGTTTTATTGGTTCCGGCATGGCCGGGAATTTATCATCAAGATATAACATGCCCGCGATTTTAACCGTCCGTTCGAATATCTGGCCAGTCTCCATCAAGTGGTGCAAAAAATTCAAGGCACGGTCAACAAAAGGCAAATCTTCCTTGATCATGACCGGCAGGCCGCGCCGTTTTATTTCACGGTCATATTCGTTATCTTCCGCTTCTCCCCGGTATCCTGCCGCCCGGCTGATGACAATTCCCCGACGTAATGCTTCCTGGCCGGCAAGATTCGGTCGGCCCTGAAAAGTGCTGAAAGATGCCTTTAAAGCCGGCCAGGCATATTGCCCGAAAGTGCCGCCGGAGAATGGTATCCAATTCCGGAGTTGTTTCGATGTCCCGGGCATAAGACGGTTAAATCCGCGCACGTCCCTGACAAAAGCCACTGGCCAGAAAGCGGGGTTTGCGCTGGTAAATATACCCTTGAGATAACTTGACGCCGTGCTCATAACACGCGCTACCATCATTGTCTCAATCGGACTTCTGAAACTGAAGGCATCCACCAAAGCCCGAGGCCCATAATATCCATGTAATTTACCGGCGTGCATGTAGATCAAAGTACCAATTCTCTCGTTCTCGATAATCTTGATTTCTCGCCGTTTACCCGTCCACTGCATTTCGGCCGGCCGCCATTCGTCCGCATATTCCGAACTCAAGAGGGCATTGGTCGCTTCATACTTTGCCCGTTCCCGGTAGATCATAGTTCCGATCGCCAACATCTTTTGAACCGTTGCCGTGGCTGGATTCTTTACCGGTTTTAACGTGCCGTATTGCTTGAACATATGACTCGTCACCATGTTGCCGAATTTCTGCTCCAGGGCATTTTGCAGGCTATCCTGCCCCGGTCTGGCAGCATCCTTGAACACTGAGAATGTCGCGTAAAAAACATTATCTTCCAATATTTGCATCATGTTTTCGTCATATATCCCGAATTCTTTTGCCGGGCTAAGCGCTTCCTGTTCATAGATCGAACGAAGCCACAAAGAAGCCTCTTCAAGCGCCGCATACCGCTCAGGTCCATAGTCCCGCCGCATCTCCGTCAATCGCTCCGCGCTGGCTTTCGGCGTCATGCCCCAGGGATTGCCGATGTCCGCCCGATCACCATACAGAATCCGCTGATGAAACAGGTATTCTCCCAGATTAACCCATTGAAAGTTGTTATTGGTCAGCAGGGGCACCACGTCATTTTGCACCCGATCCATAATCAATTCTCCCAGCGCACCCCGATAAAGGCTGTCCGAGAGCGCACCCAAGGCCCGCTGCCGCAGTTCATCCTGTTTTATAGTGGCAATTCTGCGTTGAATGGGACCGAACCGCCGGTCAAAGGTATAAAATAGGCCGTCCTTGATTTCCCGTCTGGATCTTTCGTTCCTGGCAATCGCCCATTCCGCCGCCGATTCATCCGCCGCCGCCATGTCCCGATACATGGTTTCCACCCTGGCCTTGTAAATTGTCCCTGAATTGATCGAATCCTGAACGGCATCATAGAGGCGCTTGACTTCCGGCTTGTTTTCAAACCAGTTGTTGAACAACTCGTAAAACTTCGGCGCGTGCTTGGCCACTGCGGCCGGATTGTTCAGCAGCACGGATAATGCCTCCGCATACATCTCATGCGGCTGTTCAAAATATTCTTCCATGGTTTCCTGACCGCACCACCAGGCAATCAACGGTTTCAGCTCCGCAACGATCTCGTCTTTTGTGACCAGATTCCGGCGCTTGATTTCCGCGCCAACCATCTGACTGTAAATACGCGAAACGGCATCCTTGTCCTTGCCGCCTCTCTTTTGCGCTTCCTGTCGGAGTAGTCTTCTATCCGCCTCGGTTAAAACGCTTCCTTCCCCGGGTAATTTGGCAAGCAGGGACTTCGTATAATCCACAAAGCTCGCAATCTGCCCCAGAATATTTCCCCTACCCCGCACAATATTCTCCGGGAACCAGCTTACAACATGCCCGATTTCATGGGCCAGCACTTTACTTGCCAGTACCGGATTCTTTGTCTTGGCCTGCTCATACGCCTGATCATAGAGCATTTTAAAGCGTTCCTCGGCCAACGCCGGCACATTATCGTTTGGCTCGGCATGTTTGGCCGCCCAAGCATCAGCCTCCGCCCTCATCCGCTCTTCTTCCTGCGGCGTGATCAGCTTAAAAATACTCGCCAACAGTTTTATATCTCCTTCTGTGCCCGCATGCGAAAATCGGCCAAGCGCCTTGCCAAGCCTCTGCCTGACTTCCGGATATTTTCCGCCCAGCATTGCCCGGCTGAATTGCACCATTTCCGGCAATTCCAGCGGTAAGGCGGAAAACTCTCTGTCATCTTCAGTCTGCCCTCTGACCTCTGACTTCTGACCTCTTTCTTTCGGTTTACCCAGTTCCCCGCCCGGCCAGCCGGTACCTGTCGGCGCAACGTCGTTCTCGAATTCCTTATTGACATTACCCCCACCTTGTTTTATGCTTCCTTCAGAGCTGGGATAATTTGGCCCAAGCGCCATCGGTCCGGCGCCGGAACCTTGTGCCGCGATCGAACTTGGCGGGGACGCTGTTTCCGGCGGTTGTTGAACGGGTTCGCTCCGTTCCCAAATTAACTCAGCTTTGAACTTTTTATTGACCCGCTCCGGATAAGCCGTGGTCACCCCATAAAATCCTGTCGGATCATTTCTTAGTTCCACGACTGCAACCAATTGTTTGCCGTTTTGCTTTGCCAGTAACAGGCGGCCGTTCGGTTGCTGATAAATCCGATTAAAATTCTGCAAGACATCGCTCAAAAACGCTTCTGCTGATGGATACCCCATTTTCCGCATATCGGCTTCATGGTCTCTGATATGGGCTATTCCAAATCCTTCGCCCATGGAACTATGCCAGCCATTTTGAAGCATGATTGGCGCCGCTGTAAGCGGTCTTCTGGCGGAAGTCACTATCGCGTTGTCAATTGTTCCCCATGTTGGATTCCCAGCAGGATTGGCCGCGAATTCATACGATGCCTTGCTTAACGGCACTATGGGAGCGCGTTGCGCAGCCTTGGCGTTGCCGGCCCCTGGCGCTATCGTATCTTCATGCGTCGGCAATACTTCGGCCAATCCCTTCAACGCAGTGGAATAATCGAGTAATTTACCATCCTGTATTTCCTTTCCCTGAACAAACGCAGCCCAGCGTTTGGCTGCCTTCTGTTCGTCAATTCTTCCCGCCTTGACTGCTTCCAACAGCGCATTTGCCTTATGTGCATATTCTGCGGTCTCAGGCGTGGCTGGGGTCGTCCCGATTGCTTCCAAATTAGCAGCGATCTGGGCTTCCGCCTCCTGAATGGCATACCCTTCGTCGTTCATTTGTGGCCGGTCTTCTTGCGCAAGATGTAAACGCAATTGCTCGCCGTCAAAATCTTCCCCGGCCATGCCGGCCTCCTTGATGTCCGCCGCCATCTCGTCGAGCGAAACTTTTCCGCGATATTTGCGCGGCACAATCTTGAACTCTTCCGCTCCGACAATGTTTCCCTCATCATCTCTGCCCGGCCTCACCCCGCCGCGTTCCAACACAAACGCCTTGATTGGGTCTATCTCAAAACTGACCGGTACCCTTCGCGCTTTACTGACCGCTGACCTCTGACTACTGATTTCTGGTATTCTCTCCCCAACCTCTGGGCCCCTGCCCTCCGTAGCTCCTGGAGCGAAGGAGGGTCCGCCTTCTACCTGCGCAATCTCTGGGCCTCTTGTTCCACCCGGTTTTCCCGGCGTTGCTGGCGATGCTTGAAGAATTCCACCTGCCGAAGTCTCTCCTCCGCCTGCTCCCTCGACGGGTACGGTCCCCCCAGGTTCCGCTCCCGCGCCCGGCGTAGCCCCTTGGGCGAAGCCGGGTTGCCCTCCTCGCTGAATACCTTCCACCCTCCCTTGACTTTCCTGACCATATTCTGCCCCCCTTCTTTGTGCCTCTGTGCCTTCTGCCTTTGTGCCTTTCTCTATGATTCTCTTGGCCAATGTGGCCATTTGTTCATCATTCAAAGCCGTTGCCCACTTCTTGCCTATATCAGCCGACAAAACGTCTATCTTTTCAGGGTTATACGTTATGGTATTTGCCCACTTTCGCGCCTCATTTGCCTCCATGCCGTATCCCCTGAACTTCCCTTCGATCTCCCCAGCCAGTCCAGCCTTTGCCAGCGGCAGCACGTCTATCACAGCAAATGTCGCCAGAGTACGCGCAAAATCTTCCGGCGCCTGCTTCCAAACCCTCTTAAATTCGTCTGTGTTGCCCTCAATCAAGGCATGGGTGCCATCAATTACCGGCTGAACGGCCGCCATTTCACCCGCTTTGACTGCGGTTGGAATCAATGCCTTCCCCACCCTTTCCGCCAGTCCACCGCCGCTTAACAGGAGTTTCTCCGCAGCGTCTCTCGGAAAACCGCCCTTTAAAATTCCGGCCATAATGGTCGCATTGGCCAGCGCTTTAGGATTTATTGCGTCTTCCATGCCTGCCGCAGCATCTGCCACCTGTTTGACGCCCTCCATCACCGGCAGAATAAAAGCCCCGATTCGCGTGTTGAATGCTGGACCGTAGGCTGCAATGCCCAACATATCCGAAAGAAGCGGAATATTCCGCTCCGATAATAACCCGCGCCGGTATGCTTCCTGAGTCGCTTGTGATTTTCTTGCAAATTCGCTTTCAGGCGCAACATGTTGCACCACGGCATTCAATACCTTACCCGCCGGACTGGTGGCAAACGGCAAAGTCAGTACCGCTGCCGCGTTTTGCTGTCTTTCCATCAAACTATTCGCCGTCTTGGTAATGCCTGCTTCTGGGGACACTTTCTGCAGGATACGTCTGCCGGCCTCCAAAGGCGCATTCACCAGCCAGGGATTTAGTTTTGCCTGCGCTACTTCCTGTATCCGCGCTTCTTCTTCTTGCGCCGGCGTTACCATCCGGTTTGCCTTCTCTTCCGGGCTGGTCAATGTAGGGGCCGCGCTTGCGCGTGCCCGTTCTTCCCGAATTCTTCGCGCTTCCATTGTTTCCGGCTCTGGTCCGGTGGTAACCGATTGAGGCGTCTGTGTCACCCCCGCAATCTGTGGTTCCCCTTTTAAGCTAGTACCGGGTGCCGCCGCCGCAAATGGATCGTGGCTCACTGGTATAAGATTTCCACTTCCACCAAATGGGTCATAATCCACTGGTGTCAGATTCCCGGCCGGGGCAGGTGCAGGCGGTACAGTAAACGGATCGTGATCTACTGGTATCAGATTCTTACCCGCTACCGGTGACGATGATGACACGAACGGATCATAATCAACTTGAACAAGAGCCATTATGTTACCTGTAGATATTTTCCTGGACGATTTGGATCAGGGATATACCATTTACCATCTGGCGCCTGCTTCGCATCAGGACGCGGAGGCGTCACTGTGCTAGTCTGCGTGGTACTTGCCGCTGCCGGCGCAGTTGGCGGAACCGGTGGCGTTACTGTCGTAGAGGCTTCCATCCCCGCCCGCATTAACAGTAACTTTCGCTCGTCCGGCGTGGCTTGCATGAACACAAACGGATCAATACCCTTGTTGAGACTTCTTGCCTGCGCCAATTTTTCGGCGGCCTCCACTTGACCGGACTTTTTCAACTCCGCTACGGCTACATTCGTTTCTGCATTTAACTGTGCAATATCTTTTTGAGCCAATGTCAAAGTATTGACCTTATCAATATCCCCCGCTATGCGTGCCCGCGTTATTTCAAGTTGATTTTGGGCGTTTGTGTCAGTCTTGTACTTATCCGCCGCGGCTTTCGTTTCCGCCACATTTTCCCTGCTTTGCCCCGTTATTCCGGCCGCATTTTCCTTTGCCTGGGCTGCCCTGTCAGCCACATCCAGTCTTATCTGATTTACAGCCGCCACACCCTTGGCTTGTTCTGCGGCCACTGCCACATTACCGCCGATCTGTTCGGTTTGAGCTTCGCGCGCATTCCGCCTGGATAATTCCGCTTGGGCGGCTTTCCGGTCCGCTATGCTGTTCATCATGTTTGAAGCCTTATATTGTAAATACGCATTAGAAACCGATCCCGCCCATGGCCCGGTATCTTCCATTCGCAACCCATATCTCTTTTCCGCTTCACTCTCTAGCCGACTGGCATCTGACCGCGTCCGAGCATGACCGGTCCGGCTCTCATAATCCCGCGCCATCTGCAATGCCCTCTGATCCGTCATCTCCCCTCCGCGGCTTCCAAATTCTACATTCTGCATTCTGCCTTCTGCATTTCTTCCCACGTTCAGTCCGGCCCGGGCCGCTGCGTTCGTTCCGGACCGGTCGGCAAACATCCCCATTGCCCGTTCATCAGACATCTGACTCCCCTGTCCCCCGTAGCCTTGGCGTAGGGGGATATATCCCCCTGAAGCAATCCGCATCGGCTCTATCTGGCTGGTTCTCAAGACCGGTCCCGGTCGCCCCAGGCTTTCCCGGGTCCGTCGGCGCCGTTCCGCCTCCATGTCCATAAAATCCGGATACCTGCCCACCGAAGCCTCGGCGTAGGCGGGTCCCGTCATCCCAATGCCCAATCTTGTTCTTAATGTGTCATAGTATCCCATATTTTCCTCCGATTTTGTTTTAATCTCCGACATTCTGCTACCAATATTTTTCCGTGCAATAATCGAAATCATAATCCAAAATAATCAAACAATTCGTCACGATAAATCCGGCCGAAGTCGGAAGCCCGACCTCGGGTTCGGCGCACCAGTTCGGAACTTCATCCATACTTTCGCCCGAATACCACTCGGAAACAATATTCCCATTGCCCGGGATATTGTCGTATTCCATCAACGCGTATTTATTTTCCTCCAACCCTGTATACTCCGCGCTGTATTCTCTGAACTCCCCGTACTCGCCCGGGTCGCCATCGTATGGGTATTGTTGCGAAAACATGTATAACGCATATCCGCCCGTGAAATTTGTGCATGCATTGGTCGCAACGTACTGTGCCCGCGTGTTATAAATCGTGGCCCCCCAGAACCTGACGCCGGGGTAATATCGATTTGTCCACGAACTTCCCGCCGTGTATTTTCGGAAATTGGTATTATATTCCAGCGTATCGGTGACATTCGTTCCGAAATAATTCTCTTCCGCTTTTTCCCTTGCCTCCATCCAACTGTTCGAGGAACTTCCGCCCGCAGACCTTACCCAGACGTAACTATTTAGATTGTTTGCCTTTGTTTTTTGCATTGCCCAGAGCGCCTTATAACGCTCCTCCAAAACCACTCGCCACGCCTGTTGCGCGCGCACTCCGATAAAACCTTCCTCGTCTGCCCACATTGCATATGCGCTTGGATATGATGTTGCAGGCCATCTCAATCCCCACCACCCATTCGGTTCTCCTTTAGGATATTTTTCGAACTCCGTTCCACCGCCAAGCTCGTACCACAGGTTTTCGGGATCACGATGGAACCAATATCCGGCGCCAGATCCGCGTTGATAATGTGGACGATTGCGCTTGATGGAGACTTGCGGCGCGGAATACCAGATGTTCGTGTACCGATAAACCGGGCGATCGTTCCGGTACAAGACAATATGAGTCACATCATCGTACCAGTAATTCTTCCAAACATATTCCGTCGTTTCAACAAGCCCGCACGCAAAATTGACCCGTTGTGAGTTTGACGACAGGTAACTATTCGTGACCGCAAGAAAATTCGTCGAATAATAATCGTAAGTGAAATAATGATTCGTAGGTCCCTCTGAATAATTTGTCCATATTTGGTGGTCATAGGTATATGTCGCCACAAATTGGGTGTAGCAGACCGCATAGTTCGTGACCGTATTCGTTTCTCCGGGGACAGCCGTGAAAAGAAAAACTGGTCCGTTAAAGTCTGCCGTCTGAATTCCGCCGATTTGCAGATAAGAAAATAAGCTTGCGCGATCCCAGAAGGTCGGGCCGGGCGACCCGTCATAAACCGTGCCCAGATTATAATTGTTTCCCACCACACTGTTAAATTTTTCATCGAACGGGACATCTTGGTACCAGGGCATATAACCCTCCCTCAGAAATGGACCAAAATTCATCAGCCAGCCAAGCGCGTTTGTCTTGGTCACGGAGTTCGATGTCATGGTCGTTCCATCGGTGGGATATGTTTTTTCCGTGAAAGTTTCCGTTTGCGTATACGGCGTGATTCCGACCGCCTGACAGCGCTCAGACAATCCAAACATCAAACGCAAAATATCCTCCTTGTAAATCGCCTTGTCCGGGGATGCCTTGAAAATCGTCTTACTCCAGTCGAGTGCCATATCTTGTGGGCAGACCCAGCCATATCCGATGTCCTTCCAATACCCCGGATCGGTTATGCTCGTTCCAAACGTCATAAGCGGGACAAGCGTAATTAAAAATATCTTGATCGTTTTCATCAGTAATTCGCAAAAATGTAAATGTTCCCAATATGTCCGATCTGATATAAAGATGCCGCCCCATCGATGAGCCTGAACTGGTGTAACCACACCCTATACATGATGTCGTCAGAAACCGGTCGCTCCGTGCCCGGGCCCTGAATAACAGCCTGAGCGCTTTCCAGCACGTGTTCGACCCAGATGTACTGATAGTCTGTCGTGATGGTTATTTTCTTGCTTGCTATGCGGATGGGTTCCTGCTTTTTTGCATGCACTTCCCCCGCGGAAACCGTCACCTCAGCCCCGCTGATCGAAAACCCGAACGCAAAATCCGAATAATCCATAGATGATTGACCGCTAGCTGCCGCCGCTCCTATCCACGGTAATGGATCGCATAATCCGACTGCAAACGGCCGAACTTGTTCTGCCATGCTTGAAATTTCCATTTCCAGCGCGGCTATTCGGCTCAATAATATATTCTCGTCAGCCATGTTTTTTCCTCATGTGGATATGTCCGTGGATCCTGCTTGCCAATCGGCGAACTCGCGTATTATTTTGGTCGCATGGTATTGCATTACTCCCAGCACTGTGCCGACTTGCTCGGGACGTTTGCTATCCCAGTCTCCTCCCGAAATCCCGTTCCAGCATGCATTGATTGTTCCCCATATGTCGGTTATGTGTATTGTCACCAACCTCCATTTATAACCTGTTTCATCCGAACTATCCGAACGCTTTTCGCGCTGGTATAATTCTTTTGACCACGTTCCGAGATCGCCATAAAATGTCGTTTTTAACTCGGAATTTTGTGCTGCTTTGAATATTTCAAAATCGACAAGCCCCTTATAAATGCTTTGTCTGACGGTCACGGTATTGTTTGATAAATTCGTCAACGCCGCTGCGGCTATCGCCGCCGCAAATTCTTCCTGAGTGGCATTTCTTCCGTTGCCATAATATGAATTGCCATATTTGTCTGGATAGGTGATGTCCACATAAACATATATTCCTTTTTTCTGTCGGCGAATGGTCTCGTATTTGCCGGATTCCGTAGGCTTGTTGACCAATTCAAGAGTCGTACCGTCATCCAGGGTTTCCTCAAGTAATTCCACACCAGACGTGTGAAGCGCTTCTTCGATCGTTTCAAGAGCCGATTTTGTCAAGTTAGTTGCCGTCTGATCGTTTTGCGTAATTGTTTCTTGCGTGGTTTTATAATTCCCGGCCTCAGTTTGCTGGTTCACCACCCGCACTATAATGCCATTCGCCCGGCCTGGATTTGCAAGTGGTTCCACGGCTTCTGTGTGCGTTTCCCGAACGACATTCCGCTCTGCTGATTCCTCCGTCTCCTCGATGGTCTGATCCTTCGGGGTAATCTTCTCGGCCGTGGTCCTGACATTTCCCGCCTCGGTTTCCTGATTGATCACACGCTGAATTATTCCCGCTTCCTCAATGGGCGGCTCCAGTTCCTCCTCTGCCTCGGTATGCGTCGTGCGTTCCACGCTCCGCGCCGCGCTTTCTTCTTTCTCGATTATGGTCTGATCCTTGGGCGTGATCGTTTCTTCCGTCGTCTTGACGTTCCCGGCCTCGGTCTCCTGGTTGCTGACCCTGTTTATCTCACCCGCGACATCCGTGGGATCAGGCAAGGGACTGGTTGCCTCTGTGTGCGTCGTGCGTTCCACGCTCCGCGCCGCGCATTCTTCTTTTTCGATTATGGTCTGATCCTTGGGCGTGATCGTTTCTTCCGTGGTCTTGACGTTCCCAGCCTCCGTCTCCTGATTCACCACCCGCTTGATTTTGCCGGTCTCCTCGGTGGCCGGCGTCAATTCCGTGTCCGCCTCCGTATGCGTCGTTCGCGCAACGCTCCTGGCCGCCGATTCCTCCGTCTCTTCTATGGTCTGATCCTTGGGGATTATCTTCTCAGCCGTGGTTCTGACGTTTCCAGCCTCGGTCTCCTGGTTGCTGACCCTGTTTATCTCACCCGCGACATCCGTGGGATCAGGCAAAGGACTGGTTGCCTCTGTGTGCGTCGTGCGTTCCACGCTTCGCGCCGCGCATTCCTCTTTCTCGGTTATGGTTTGGTCTTTGGGCGTAATGGTTTCCGCCGTTGTCCTGACGTTTCCCGCTTCCGTCTCCTGATTCGACACACGGTTAATCTGTCCGTCCGTCTGGCTTGGCTCTGCCAAGGCGGCGGATGCCTCCGTATGCGTCTCGCGGGATACAGACTTGGCCGCGCTCTCTTCCTTTTCAATTATTGTCTGGTCTTTGGGCGTGATCGAATCTTTCTTGACGTCTACCGTGCAATCGTCGTTCTTCGTTACCCGCCGGCGATTGATTTTACCGGTTGCTTCCACGATCGGCAGCGCTGCGGCGTCAGTTGTGCCCAGCTTTTCCGTGGTCGCAACGCTCTGCGCCGCGCTCACCTCGCTCACATATTCCGCCACATCCTGCGCTACTCTGGTCCGTTTTTCGACATAGCCGGAATACGTCTTATGTTTTTCATCCACGCGGAACGCTTCAATCCGATAGCTCACACCTGATGTTGAAGCCGGGACCGTTGGTAGCGTAGTTTTACCGAAAAAGGTTTCGTAAATTTCAACCACATACCGGCATCCATTCTCAACCACAACAGTCCCGACAGTCGTTTCCCCGGCAAAAAGCTCCTGATAAAGCCGTAATACCTTCCCTGGCCCGGAATCGCGGGGAACTTCCTTTAAATAAACCTGGCCGCCGTACCATGTTCCGCTCCGGTGCCCTTGTGTGCCTTTCATCGGATCCGTGACCGTCTCGCTGGCCGCAGCATTATCGGCTGAAGTATAGGTCTTCAGGTACACCCGTAGCGCGTCAATATCCTCTCGGCTGAAGTCTTCCAGATAACGCAAAACAAGGTCCGGATTTAACCCGTCCTTGTCAACGGATGTGTCAATCTTCCACTTCCGTTCCGCCAGTATTTCCCGTATTTGCTTCAGTTCCATTCCGCCCTCTTCTCCCTTTTCACACACTTCACACCCTTCTCCCTTTTCACGCTTTCCGCCCCCTTCTCACAATCAGAACTTATAACTCAATTTCACCCCATCCCACCGATTATCCCGGTCCGGCTGCGAAAGCCATTGCTCCGTCATTTCAACATGGGTAAAAGTCAATTCCATGCGCCTGAAACCGACACATGCGCCCAAAAATCCATCGGCGCAAAACGTCTTGGGCGTTACCGTGACATATTCTTCCTGAAACAAACTGCCCTGCAATAGGTGATCATAAGCCACCGCCTTGCCGACCACTCCAGCAAACGCATATGCGTAAAACGACCTGTCTTTCAGCCGCTTGGTGTCGCTGGCAAAGTTGTAAATCATCGGAGAAAACTCAGGCGGCAGGTTGTAGCCTAGCCGAATGAAATTGCCGAGCTCGGCATCCACCAGCACATTCCCAAAATTTACGCCTGCCAGCGGTTTGAACTCCAGCCACTTTTCGAGCATCACTGATCGGGACTTGTAATAGGCAATATTCAAGGTCGGCTCATTCCGTAGTTGCCACTTCCACCCCTGCGGTAACATCATGCCGGTAATCTTGTGGAACCCGGACTGCACAGTGCCCGCGCCGCTGGCCGGGCCTATGACGCCAAGCGACAATGAGAGATAATCGTCTTCCGCGCCCTCGATAAAATTTTTGAACACATCAAGGTGCAGATACCCGGCATAAGGCCGATCACCCCATTGAATATCCCTGCTGCCCTTGTTCTCCGGGGTGAAGATTTCCTGAGCGATTTTAAATCCCCATAAGTAATCGGACTGATATTCAATAGCCTGACCGCTCGTATACCATCCGTCCGTATATTCCCATACGTCGTTTTCGCTATAGATGGAAACCGAATCGGCCAGGGAAATCCCGGCCACTATCGCAAACGCAAACAAGCCTGTTAAAAACTTTTTCAAGGGATAATATCCTCTTTTTTCCGCCGTCCCCAGGGCATCCAGCCGAACGCGCGTATCCAACGATACATCCGCGCCGCCGTCCACCAGGAGCATCCGCAATACCTGGCAATTTCATAAAACATTTCATCCGCCTGCTTCCGTGTTATCATCTCTCCCTCAATTTTCCGGTGGCAATACAACCAGTCATGGATAAGCGCCGCGATACCGTAAGGGGAGCCAGCGCACCCCGTCTTTGGATAAAGCCATTGAAACGCGCTCGGTATGCTGGCGAAATCGAATTCAAACCCTTTCGGCACGATAATAACTTCTCCAGCCCTGGTCTTATAAGAGACGGCCCTTGCCAACCGCCAGTTGTCCCCGTCAATTGTTTCCGTTTCCAACGGCAACCCGTAAAACCGATGTTCCGGATCTGCAAGATGGAAAGAGTCCTTTTCTTTCATTTGACGTAGCTCCCAATTCCCGCGCAGCCGATTTCCAACGCTCGGCGCGTGATATACTTTGACAACTCGGAACTGCCGTCCCAGTATTCTCCGGCCCATACGGGCCCATACGGCAGAAGGGATTGAAGCTCGGCGATATACTGATCCGCGATTGACTGCGAAAGCCCAAAGGGGCTGGTCTTGATCTCGTACCATAGTTCGCATTTTGTCCCCTTTAAAGCCCGTAGGAAAGCAAGGTCTTGCGCCCCCACGATCACGCGCTTGAGTGGAGCATATTTTTTCAAACAGGCAATCACCTGCTTGGTTTGTTCTACCGACCAGACTTCGTTTGTTTCCAGACAAGTCAAAAACGCGACCTGGTCGCTGTTGGCGATAGATGCGCATTGAGCAAGTTGCGCGATATAACTTTCCATGTTTTCCCATGCCATGTCGCCATTATCGTTTTTAACCGATATGATCAAGCGTCTGAGTCCGTGCGATATGGCCGTGTTCAATTCGCTCATGAGCTGCGCTTGTAACGCCGGATTGTTGAAAAGCTTTTCGGCGATAAACAACAACGTGTCCCCGCCGTTGTCGATGATGGACCGGTACATAAACTTTCGCCACTCGGCGTTACACTCGCCGCCGATATTCCCCCAGTTCAAGGATGAGGCCACGCCTTTATTATTATCCCAGAGATTGTCTCCCGCCTTGAAAAACATCGAGCATTTCCAGCGCGGTAATTGCAAGACCATTTGATTGCAGGTGTCCCGGATTTGCGTCAAAAACTCAACCGGCGAAAGTTCCCCGGCGTTGTCCAGCCATTTGTTTGCATAGGCCAAAATCTGTTCGGTTGTCAAATTGTTTTCCCCGATGGCCGCGTTATCGGCCGGTGGCGCGCCAAGCAGGTCTGAAGCCATGTCCCGCAACGGCATTAAAATATCTCGCGGCGTGGAATTGGTCTGCGTTGCCAGCCAGGCGCGGGCCAAGTTAATCATTTCTGGTGTAGTCATGCTTTCCTCCCCATGTTTTCTGCTTCTGTAGTTAATCGTTCACGTTCACGCAAAAGCTCCGCAATCCTCTGTCGTTCCGTCTCGCAGTTGTGCGGGTCGGAAACGACATCCTTTATCCGCAATGCCTGGACAATCTGCCGGTCGATACAGTCACGGCAAAAATCCGTGCAGTGCAGTCTCATGGCCTCCTCGCTAGTAAAATTTTGATGTCTTTCTGGATTTCACTAAGCGTCTCGTTCACGCGGCCCATATTCACATCCGTGTTGCGCGCCGATGTTTTTAATTCTATGATGTCCCTGTCCTGCATCTGGTCCCGTTCCTCGTTTTTCTCGATTCGCAGCACCAATTTCGAGACGCTCTCGCGCATATTGTCGAACGATGCCTTGTACTCCCCGATGCCAGAAGCATCCGCAATAAGTCCCCGCGCCATACCGAGCAGGGCAACAACCAAACTGCCAAGCACTACCCAACGGCCAAGTCTATCTTTGGCTGTATCCGTCATTTCGTCCCGCCTTCCTTATAAATATTTGCTCAAAAACTCCCACCATCACCGCCAAAAAGATGAACAGCGGGAATATGATGCACAACATAACCACCAGAAATATATCGCCTGCTGTTTTCATCTTCCCAAACTTTCAAAAACTACTTTTGCAATGCCGGTGCAAACGTATAACGACAAAAAGACGAATCCGAACGAAAGAAGTGAATAAAAAAAACATTCTCCCGTGCTCCAGTCGTCGCCCGGACATGGTCGATATTTGCCTGCAATCTTCCCATGCTTCAACCTCAACCGTATCCAGGCAACGATGCAAAGCCTGTGCATCTCTAAATAACCGATCCAATCCAGAAACCTCATTGCCCCCTCCCATATATTTTGTTGATAGGCACGCCGTACAACTTGTTGATTTTAACGCCGTAGAGATAGATGTTTTTGTTAGTCACGGGTGTAGCCAGATACTCGACGTTCGTGATATGGCCTCCTATGGCAAAAACGTTGCCGCTATAATTGACGGCTCCATACATTTCGTTGTGGCTATATAATGTGTTGTTTGTCTGCGTCCAGTTGGTTCCGTCGTAGGAATAAACTTTGCCGTTATTGTTACCCAAAAGAAGCAATCTATCCTGATTATTGGTGACAAGTGCGCTCCAACCTCCAGAATTATATACCGGAGTAGGACCACTAATCCAATTTGTGCCGCCTTGAAGAATTAAAAAATTAGTTCCACTTGTTCCGTCGGAACCAATAATGCAAATATCGTTGCGAAAAACAGTTCCCGCATTCATGCCTATGGCATAAGGTAATTTTGGCCCCGAATTCCAAAGGGCGCCATCCCAGTACTGAACATTAGTCGTGGCGTTATTATCAGTATAGAATCCGCCGATAAGGTAGAGTCTATTACTCCATGTTACCCCACTCGCCACCTTTCTCCCTTCAAGCAATTTCGGCCCCCAGGTCCAGTTCGTTCCATCCCATATTTGGAAATTAGTATTCCCCTGAAAACTATCCCAGCACCCTCCGGCCACGCAAAATTTATTACTGACAAACCCGCCGGCTCCAATATAAACGGAATACGGAGGTTTTGTCTTAACCGTCCACGACCCCGACCCATCCCATGTTAAAAAGTTAGTGCCAGAAAGATCGCTTTGTCCGCCGATATAATAAATTTTTCCATTTCCTACGGCCTGCGGAGCAGCCCACAAATCAATCGGCAATCCGGTTGTTTCTGTCCATGTGCCTTCGGCATATCCTTTAACGCTGCACAATACGTAGATTAAAATGATGCTTAAACATCTCATTGCACAGCCCCCCAAACTCCATCCGGTTTCACAAAGATTTCGTTCGTTGCTGTCGCAAAGCCGATCAGCCGTAAGATATAACCGGAGTTGGTCGGCGCGGTCTGAGTCCATTCGCCGGCAGTGGCTGACACAAAAATCCCGGCTCCGGGAGAAAGCGTATTATTTGTTACTGTCATGGGGCCAAGCGTCTGTATGCCCGCCGAAGTAGAGTTTGTGCCGATTGCAATACCGAGCATACGGTTACACAAGGTCTCATTTGTGCAGTTTGCCGCAACCCAGGAGTTTGTGACCCACTGATAACATTTTCCTGCCGTTGTCGTTGTGTTGCCGGTTTTTAGCGCCGTGATATTTCCGATTGCGGTATTCAGTGCGTTTGACGCTGTATTCAGGTTCGTCTGTGCCTGCCCCACCGCCAAATTGAGCACATTGCTCGCCGTGTTCAGATTGGTTTGCACCCCGGCCGCCGCTCCGGCCAGGTCAAAGTAACTGTCCTCCCGGGTGGCTGCCGTCCCCAGCCCGTGCGCGTTCGTCCCGGTCGCTGCCGTGTGCGTGTTCAGGTTCGTCTGTGCCTGCCCCACCGCCAAATTGAGCACATTACTGGCCGTATTCAGATTCGTCTGCACCCCGGCCGCCGTCCCAGCCAGGTCAAAGTAACTGTCCGCCCGGGTGGCTGCCGTCCCCAACCCATGCGCATTCGTCCCGGTCGCCGCCGTATGCGTGTTCAGGTTTGTCTGTGCCTGCCCCACCGCCAAATTGAGCACATTACTGGCCGTATTCAGATTGGTCTGCACCCCGGCCGACGCTCCAGCCAGGGCAAAGTA
>Ga0074199_1001517_pt1 | contig 19530 bp, 20 predicted proteins | sample EPASupsiteSAE347_FD_64528 | JGI IMG/M metagenome (GOLD analysis project Ga0074199, IMG submission 64528) | Bioremediated contaminated groundwater from EPA Superfund site, New Mexico - Sample SAE3-47 | ecosystem: Environmental > Aquatic > Deep subsurface > Groundwater > Contaminated ...
CAAAAAATGCTGTAGGCCCGGTGCCCCTCCAGAGGCGGGCAAGCCTCACCGGGCGCATGAATGTTGCGGCGTCCGCCGCCTAATTTAATGCATAGGAATTTCAATCCGGGGTAGCCGCGCCCGCTCGCCTCGGCGAAGCGCTCCGGCGGAGCCTGGGTGAGGGCGTGGATTCTTCCGGCGGCCACGGCGTCACCGCCGCGGCTACATGAAACAGTGGCCGCCTTTGGCGGCCTAATTTACTCTTGAATACCTACCTTCCAAGATGCAACTTGGACAAATACCGCGATGTAATAAACGCTTGCTTTTTAGCCGGCGTAGTGGCAATATTTACGCCTTTCGCACAGAGTCATCCCTTGCGTTTGTCTTAACCCAAGGGAAGAAGGCTGCGGCTCAGTATCAAACCGCACCAAGAATAGGAGGTGAAATCATCCTACAAACACGTGATTTTGCCGTGTCCGAAATGTAATAACGATCTTATTTAACACAAGTTAGGAAGAAAACACATGAAGCGCATAGTTGTTGGATTACTGGCCGTTTGTTTGTTGGGTTCGCTGACGGTTCTGGCCGAAGATAAAGCGACGACTGAAAAAGCGGTCAAGAAAGAAATCGTTTTGCAGGACATCACCGCCACGGGCAAGCTGGCTAAGACCCCCATGGGTTTCACCGTGACGGAAGCCGATGGCACGGTGGTGAGAGTCATGGCCGCGAAGGCAGCCAAGGAAGGCGAAGCTCCTGCTGTTGATCTCGAGAAATTGGTCGGCAAGGACGTCAAGGTGGTTGGCATGGGCACCACGAAGACGAGCAAGTCCGGCAAGAAAACGTCGGTCATCAAGACCGTGACCAGCGCTGAAGAAGCGGCTGCGCCTGCCGCGGCTGCTCCTGCGGCCGAGGCTCCTGCGGCGAAGTAAGCGAAATTAGATGGCTGTAGGCGCAAAAGCTGAAAGCCATGGATTGAAACAAAGAGGGCCGCTCATCGGAGCGGCCCTTCTTGTTGGTCACAGTACCTGGCGTCCCTCCTTCGCTCTTACTGCGTTAGAGTTCTGTAAAATTATCGGGATTTCTGTAGCCGACGTCGCTGACGTCGGAACTTCCGGGGTCAACGACCCCGGCTACAATCAGAAATCATCTTTTCCAGCTATTTTGCGGAAGTCTACTTACTGCGTAGCTACGGAGAGAGGCTCGTCTTTTCCGGTCCGGCGTTCGTCGTTTGGCATCCGGCGTCCATCTTCCTCAGGCTCCAGTGGATCGAGGATCCAGCGTTTGTTGAACCAGAACCACTGCTCCGGCTGTTCCCAGATCGCACGGTCAAAAACGTCAAACACGGCCTGGGAAATTCGCCGCCAGTCTTCTGTTTTTTCCAAATTGGCATCCGGCCAGACCGGGTCCATAATCCGGTAGCGATGCCGTGTCCAGCCTTGCCGCGTGATCACGCACGGGAACACCGGTACGCCGGTCATTTTCGCAATCAGTCCCAGCCCGCCGGCAATGTTGGCCGTCTTGCCCAGGAATCGAACGGTCACGCCCGGCGTGCGCGAACGCACATCCGGCAAAAGGGCCAGAACCTTGCCCTCGCGGATTTTACGGACAATGCCCTTCAGCACGGACGAACTGCGCTGAAGCGTTTCAAAACCCGTACCCATGCGCATGCGATGGATATACTCTTCCACCAGTTGATTTTTCTGGTTACCGGTTACGGTGAACAAGCGGACGCCGCACGCCAGGCTGGTTAGCGTGGCAATTTCCCACGAGCCCATGTGCGGCGCGGCAATAATGGCGCCTTTGCCGGTTTGCACATGCGCGATGATTTTTCGATCGGAATCGCCGACATCCACCACTGAACGGATCCACGCCGATGAGCTGACGGGAATCCTGACCATTTCCACCGCCGTAAAGCAAAAATCACGCCACGACTGCCAAGCGATGCGGTTCACCTCCCGGTTCGAATACCGCGTTCCAAAGACTTCCCGGATACGGGCCTTGGCCACCGATACGCGATAACGCGATACATGAAAAATGAGCCAGGCAATCCCCCATCCCAATCCCAGCGCCACACGGTACGGCAGGCATTGAACCAAGCCGGCCACGGCGCGCACCGCCAGGTATTCCAAGACATGTTTGGGCCGGTGTTTCACGACGGCAATTTTCCCCGTTTACGAAGGTTCAACAAGAAGCTCTGTGTCATTTCCACGGCCCGTTGGGCACACACCTCATGACAACAGCAGCAGCCGATGCAGGCGCTCGGCGTCAAGACCGGCCCGGACTCCTCGGACATGCGCAAGGCTTTAACCGGGCAAGCTTTAATGCACAAGCCGCACCGTACACAGCGCGCCGTGAACGACGGCCGAATCCACACATACGGCGCCAACACCTGGACCAGCCAGATTGGGATTCGATTCAGCAGGCTGGCGGTAATGGGCACGCGAAACGGAGGTCCCTGGAGCGGCAACGGCACATTCCCGATCATCTCGATCCGGCTCCAATCGGCGGTGCCTACTCCAGCCTGCTGAAGCAAGCCGAGATACGGAACTTTATTGAGTGCAATCTTCAGTATATGACACATGGCGGCATCCAGGGCCACGCCGTCGGTCGAGCCCGCCAGAAACCCCAAGGGCACGAGATCTCCGGACATTGGCCCGTTTCCTGCCATGGCCACGACCGCATCACTGATGGTCAACCCCGGCTTGACGCGCGCGTAAAGCGCGGCCAGGAAGGCGCAGAACAGGTCAGGGGTGGGATATTGCTTGTGCAAGATGGTCTTTTGAAATCCAGGCAGGGTGCCATAGATGTTTTTAACGGCATTGGTCAGCACGGTCAACATGTGCGTTTTCAGCTTGGGCATATTGATGACCAAGTCCGCCTCCAGCACCGGTTTGGCCACGCTATAGACAATACCCGCCCGATTAAACTGCACCGAACTGGACTTTTCCAAGTTGATTAGCGGGACCGATTCCTCGCTGCACATTGCCTTAAAGCCTGTCTTTTCCCAAACCCGCTCAATCTGGATCGCGTTACAGGCACTGTCGGCCACGATGGGGCAACCGCCGACGGCTTTAACCATGCGTATCAAGGCCCGGACCACTTCCGGATGCGTCGTAACGGCCTGTTCGGGGGTACGGGCACTCAGCAGATTCGGCTTCAGCAGAACGGTTTGCCCGGGCCGTACCCAGGCGGCCAGTCCGCCCAGGTCGGCCAACAACTTGGCGACGGCCGCTTGAACATTGGCGGGATTATAATCAGGACAAGCCGACAGGGCTACTTTTGCACGCATGATACTCATTCAAGGTTGATTGGCGGGTTTGGCCGGGTTCACCTGTGCCTGCACGACGCGCAGAGGATAGCGCAATTTTAAATCGCCATCCAGCAGAATTTCCACCCAATAGGCGCCCGGCTGTTCGAATCCCGTATTGATGAATACTTCCACATTCGTGGCGGTCGCTTCCGCGTTCTGCAGACGAACGGGGATGGATTGCCCCTTTACCAGCACGGTGGTTTGATCCGGCTTCAGCAAACGGGTGACCTGCTGGAAGGCGCCCTCGCCTCCACACCAGCGGGTTACGACGCAGATGCGGGGGAACATCAGCGGGAATTGCTTGGCCGTGATGATATCGAATAACCCGATCAGCATGAATTTTCCATTCATTTCCTGCCGGACATCATCGCACATCACACTGGACTGAAGGTCTGGGATCATCGTTTGCTACTCCCAAAATAGCCGACGTAAAGTCGGCTCTACACGAAGCATTTCCAATGTAGAGCCGGTTTTATACCGGCTAATGTTTATCCTACTGTTTACCGATGCGCGGCTTTCAGAATAAGCGGTCCGGCCGGATCCGCCGCCGACTGTTCACCCGGCTGGAGCACCAGGAACTCGTCTGCCTGCCAATCGCCATTCATCAGGCGCTGGAGCAAGCCGGGATCTCCCGGCAGTTCATCGTATTCCCATTTTAATTCCGCGGCACAGCGTCGCGTAAAGGATTTGTCCCGCTCATGGTTGGGAAAGCCCCAGTCAATATAGGCGGCGCGATGGTAATTCCGGTACCACTCTGCCTGGACTTCCATAAGGTACTGGGCATTGTCTTCGCCATATTGTTCGGTGTAATGCGCCAGCTCCTGGGCATAACGCGCCTTGCCTGGCATCAGACACGTTTCGAGCCAGCCACTACTGTACCAGTAGGTGCCGGGATGGTTGTCGAAATATTCCTGGTAGCGCTGTCGCGTCCCCAAAAGCAGGCTAATGCAATCGTGGGCGCGTGGAATAACCACTGGGCATTGCCGTGCCATTAGTCCGGCGGCGCCGTTACTGCATAGCGCATACCCCAGCAATACGGCGTCATACGGACAATCCGCCGCCACCAGGTCGCTCAATCCGCGCGCCCGCGAATGAATTACCGGTGGCGCGTCAATTTCGCGCTGGACCGACTGCCGCAACACGTCGGGCTGGTCATGCAATCCTTGCGGCAACATGACCACGTCCACCTGGTGGGGGGAACGGGCCGCACAGGCAAAAATCTCGCGCCGGAGCACGTTGCAACCGATTGCTTTATAGTGCATTGATTATCCTACACCCTATCCTGCTTTAATTGTGTTTTGACTTCCCCGCCGCGTGCCTGTGTTTGCCCTTGCCTGCGCGCGTCCTCGCGAAACGCGTGGCAAGCTTGCGCCGGCGTTTGGCCCGGACCGGACGCGTCGCAATAGCGCCGGGCTTGGCTTCCGGAAATAGATAGTCGAGAAAATGACGGGCCACCTTATCGCCTTCCGGCGGCGAGATGGCCAGATCCGGACTGAGTTCAATCACCCAGTGCCGGCCGGTTTGGGAATTGACCAGAAAATCGACGCCCAGAACCGGCACATCGAACAGGCGCACGATTTTTTGCGCTTCACGGACGAGATCAGCGCTCACGGACTCCGTGATTTCGGTGACGGCGCCGCCCGTATGAAAATTCGATGTCAGGCGCACTTGGACGGTCTTGCCCTTGCGCGGCACACTATTATAATCCAGGCCAAACGTTGCCAGGTTCCGTCGGGTTTCGGCATCCAGCGGGATCCTGTTGCTGGCATCGGCATGGCAGGCCCGCGCATTTTTCTGCAAAATCAGGGAACGGATGGTGCTGATGCCGTTGCCGATGACGACAGCCGGTTCGCGCCGTATGGCCGCCACAAAGCGCCCATCCACAAAAATCAACCGGTGGTCCACACCCGCAACATATTGCTCGATAACCACATCTTCGCTGAATTTCAGCGCCCGTTCGATGGCGTGTTTCAAGTCCGCCATCGTGGTGACCGCCACCGAAACCCCGCGCCCACCCCATTCCCGGCAGGGCTTGACGACAAGTGGCTTGTATTTTTCCAAAAAGGCCATGGCCTTGTCGAGGCGGGAATATTTTATCTGCCGGGGCACGGGAAAGCCATAGCGCTCCAAAAATACATGGGCCAGGCGCTTGTCCTGGGCCATGTGAAAGGTGACCGCGCCGACGCGATCAGTCAGGGAGTTATAGCACCTGATTTTTCGGTCGCCATGTTTGAGGACAAAAATCGGCGTTTCCGCGTCAATGACTTCAATGCCGATGCCGCGCCGCCGGGCTTCCTGGGTAATTGTGGTGGTATAGACGGTGTTCACGGCGGCATGATGTCGCTTTGATTCCCCGGTGTCAAGTGCGCCGAATCCACACCGAATTTATCCATGGATTACCGACACAGGTTGCGCAGATTACATGACAAAGCATTACTTGACGTTTTCGAGGCGGGCTTTACCATATCGGAATCGGTCATTATCCATTATCCATTGACCATTGTCCATTGTCCATTTTTCAGGATATGCCAATAAACACCATAGTCATTGTCCAAACAACCGTCGCCTCCCGCCGCGAGGCGCGGCGCCTGGCCAGTCTGATGGTGCAAGCTCACCTGGCGGCCTGCGTTCAGGTTATGCCCATTCACAGCACGTATCGCTGGCACGACAAGGTGGAACAGGCCGCGGAATGGCTTCTGTTGGCCAAAACCAGGCGTGCTTTGGCAAAGACGCTGATGACATTCATCCGGCGTCACCACCCGTATGAGGTGCCGGAAATTATGGCGGTGAGCGTGGCGCAGGTTCTGCCGGCGTACCGCCAGTGGGTGCTCCGGCAGACAAAGGTCAAGCGTTAGTATGAAAACTGATTTTCCCGCGAAACACGCGAAAGGACGCGAAATAATAATTTTCGGTACTTAGAGTCAGATTCAAAACTACATAAAAACGCCCATTGTTAAACTGAAGGGAAGCACTCCGTCACGTCTGCAGAGAGTTTTGCACTAAGCTCGATTATATCCGACCATTCCTATTCGCGTCCTTTCGCGTGTTTCGCGGGCAATTCTTGCTTACTTTCGGCAGAAGCATCCGGTCTTCCATCCATCCAAAACGAGTGATTCCTGCTCCTCAAAGCCCCGCTCCACGTACGCGGACCGAACCGCCTCGTATTGCTCCTCCAGAACCCCTGAAAGCACAAGGCCACTCCCGGGAATCCGGCTCACGGCGGCGGTGATCCGGTCCGCCCATTGGATGAGAATACCCGCCAGCAGATTGGCCAGGACAAGGTCATAGGCCTTGTCCGCTTTAAATTCAGCCACGGTGGCAATCGCCACGTCGGCCTGAATACATTCCATCCGATCGGCCACGCCATTGAGGGCTGCGTTGGCCCGCGTCACGCGCACGGCATCCGGATCATTATCAATGGCGGTCACGCGGGGAAATCCCAGTTTGGCGGCGGCAATCGCCAGGATGCCCGTGCCGCAACCCATATCCAGCACAGATGCCTGCGGCTGACGACGTTGCCAGGCATCCAAAAATCGGAGACAGGCACGAGTCGTACCATGCAGGCCCGTGCCGAAACTCAGGCCCGGATCAATTTCCACGATGCAATCTTCCGGCTTGGCCGCGAACGATTCCCAGGATGGCTTGACAACGATCCGTTCCGACACGCGTTGCGTATGAAAAAAACGCTTCCAGCTTTCCGCCCAATCCTGACGCTCCACCGGTTTAATTGTTGCCGTGCCGAACTGCATGCGGGGCGCCAGTGTTCGGAGAGTGCACAGGCGGGATTCGGCTTCAGCGCGGGTCGCGCAGAAAATTTCCAAGGTTGCCGGTCCATCGCCATCCGGAAGGCGCACGCCCAGGTTCCAATCAGTCAGGGTCTCACTTAGAATGAGCGCGTTCGTTTCATCGGTCGTAATGATGAGGGTATAACTGTCGGGGAGTTCGTTCATATACGGCCGTATTGTAACCGGTCTTCGACTGCGGGTGCAGGATTCTTAGATGAAATGGATTTGATACGGTCAACAGACGGATTGTCACCCCCTGAAACGGATTTGATACGGTTCCCGCCTGCTCTGGCAGCCTTGGTTACCCAGATGGTTATTAAAAAGACAAACTGAGTTTGTCCTTTTGCAGGCTCAAAGTCAAAACGCAATAGCCAAATTGGTTGAATTGCCCTGAATCTGCATAAAACGACCTTGATAGGCGGTTGACCTTCTCGAAACTGGCTTTAATATACAACAAATATATTGTTTTATATACAGCAAAATACAATATATACATAGTTAATAATTGACAAGAATACAACACATATGCTGTACTGTCGCCTGTAGCCAAACGACACATCCATTGAAGGAGTACGATAATGAACAAAAAAAAACTCATTCGAGAACAACTCGAGGCCTCTCTCCAACGTCTCGCTTCTCTGCACGGCGTCAGCCCACCACCGAAAGGATGGATTCGGGCCATACGCAATGCCCTTGGGATGACTGCCAAGCAACTGGCCGGCCGGCTCGGTATTGCCCAGCAAGCTGTGGCGCGTATTGAAAAAGACGAACTTTCGGGTTCGGTGACAATCAAGACCATGCGACGCGTGGCAGAATGCCTTGATTGCGTGTTCGTCTGTGGATTCGTACCACACTCAAGTCTGGAAACCTCTCTCCGTAAACAGGCGCAAAAACTGGCAGTTAAGCGTCTGGCCCAAGCTTCTCAGACAATGACACTGGAAAATCAGGCGCTCAGCACAAAGGAAAATGAAAAAGTCTTGTCTGAAATGGTTGAAGAACTCGTCGATACGCTGCCTTCAAATCTGTGGAACGAATCATGATCGAGCTCGAATACCCAGAAGGGGCCACTCCCATCGATCCCGATGAAACAGAGGGACTGCTTCTTACGCACATAACGACACGTGGCGAATTGGATCGCTGGGAACAAGATAATATTGTTGAAGCATTGACATGGTTGGATAAAGCAAAACCAACAGATATCCTGAATGAGCAATTCGTCAAGGAGCTTCATCGGCGCATGTTCGGGAATGTTTGGAGATGGGCAGGACACTTTCGGCAAAGCGACAAGAACATTGGCGGACCATGGCATCAGGTTCCGACGAACCTGAAAAATCTATGTGATGATGCACGCTTGTGGACAGATCTGCGCGAGGAATCGCCTGATCCCATCGCCACCCGTTTTCACCACCGCCTGGTTTCGATTCATCCGTTTGCAAACGGAAATGGCCGCCATGCACGGCTGATAACCGATCTGCTCCTTGAAAACATCCTCCATTGTTCAAGGTTTACATGGGGAAGTGAAAATTTGTCACAAGTCGGTAATGCCCGGCAAAGATACATCGAAGCTCTTCACGCGGCGGATAAGCATAACTATGGACCCTTGTTGGAGTTTGTACGAACGTAGAAAACATCAAACCACTTGCTTCCGCAGGCTCGGGGCAGTAAGTTTACCGGCTTAAGAGGATATCCATGCGTAAAGTACAAGAGAGGCCAAGGCTAAAACACCTATGTGGTTTGCCTATCCAAGAATGGCAGGCCTGGCGCAAAAACATCGCGAATGCAGGCGGGGCGGTGGCCGTTGTCACGGGCTCCTTCGCGATATGGCACCCCGGCAACCTGGCCGCCATCCGGGAAGCCGCGCGTCAAGCCAGCCATGTCTGTGCAATCATAACCCCTGGAAGTCCCACGGCACCGGGCGAGCTCATGCCCAGCGCAGCCGTGCGCGTCGAAATGGCCACTTATCTGCGCGCCGTTTCATTGGCCACGACGTGTTCGCCGGATGAGGCCGAATCGGCTTTGGCCCAGTTACGTCCCTTTACGCTCGTGGAATGCACTGCGCAAAATATCCCCGGCACAGTCGCCACGGTAGCACGCAAGCTGGCCGATCATATCGTGGACCTGGCGCCGGTCACCGGTTGTTTTACGGCCGACATTCAAAAGGCCATCCAAAACGGTCGAACGCCTGTCTCGGTTCCGGATGCCGTCATGGCCCCCCAGCCTAACCGTCATGACCTGGATCGGTTTCTGGATACCGGTGCACTCGGCAGGCCCCTGGTAACAGTCAACGGATGTTTTGACGTTCTGCATCTCGGACACGCGCGTCTGCTGGCCCAGGCCAGAAACCTGGGCGCACGCCTGCTGGTGCTGGTCAATGATGACGATTCCGTGCGGACCTACAAAGGCGCCGGGCGTCCGATATTCCCCATCCGGTTCCGACTGCACGCGCTTAACGCGCTCGATGCCGTGACAATGGCATATCCTTTTTCGGGCGATAATCCTCTGCCCTTGCTGGCCACGATTCGACCCGATATCCACATCAAGGGCGGGTCCTTCGAAGAAAAACGGGTTAGCGAGGAACGGCGCCTGTTGGAAAGCTGGGGCGGCCGCCTGGAGATCATCCCGCTGGTTCAGGGCTTCAGCACCTCAAACGTTGTAAGCCGGATGACAGGCAGAGAGCACTGACGCTCTACACTAACCACTCCACGCTCCACTTGCTTTCAGCCCCCCTCATATATAATGGCCGAAAAAACAGGATGCCCAGCCAGCTTGGCGCGGCCCTTTAATCCGGCCAATTCGATCAGGAAAGCAATCTCCACGATTTTACCGCCCAGCCGCTCGATTAACCGGGCGCTCGCCGCCGCCGTTCCGCCCGTAGCCAGAAGATCGTCCACGATGAGGATTGTGTCGCCTTTTTTCAACGCATCCACGTGCACGCTGATGGTGGCCGAGCCGTATTCCAGGTCGTAGGATTCGTCCAAGGCTGTGAATGGCAATTTGCCTTTTTTGCGGATGGGAATGAACCCCACACCCAACTTCTGGGCGACCGCCGCGCCAAAGATGAATCCGCGCGCGTCAATGGCTGCCACGGCTTTGGGTTTCTGTTTCATATGCCGCTCACAGAGGACGGTAATGGACTGCTGGAACAACTTGGCATCCGCCAAAATCGGGGTAATGTCGTAAAATAATATCCCCGGCTTGGGAAAACCCGGCACTTCGCGAATGGCTTTTTTGAGCGCGTCACAATTCATAGTCTATCCTCCTGATGGGTTGTGTTATCGCAACTAATAGGAACCAGAATTCAGGAGTCAGAATTCAGAATTCTGATTTCTGACTACTGACTTCTGACTACTTGTGAACGTTTTAATTCTACCCTTCACCGTCCAAAGGAACAATCATTTTTATCGTCTCGTAGGCGGCCAGCAGGCCGAACATGCCCGTGGCATAGGAAAGACTGCCGATCGGTTTGCGCGGCCGCCCTTTCACGAAGGTTTCCGGTTCATCGGCAATCGGCGGCGTCGTGTTGCGGGGCGGCTCGATGGAATAGATACAGCGCACGCCGCGCTCGACGCCGACAGCTTTAAGTTTCTTGCGGACAAATTTTGCCAGGGGACATACATCCGTCTCGGCGATATCGCCGACGCGAATTTTCGATGGATCCAGGCGGGTAGCCGCACCCATGCTGGCGACCACCTTCAAACCGGCACGCACGGCTGTCGCAATCAGCATCACCTTTGGCGCGACGCTGTCAATGGCGTCCACGACTACATCGAGCGGTTGCGCCAGCAGGGCCTGTGCCGTGGAACCATCCACGAAAGCCTGGTGTGCATCCACAATGCAGGCCGGATTGATATCGAGCACCCGTGCGCGGGCCACCTCGGATTTGGGGCGATTCAGCGTGGATTCCACCGCATAGAGCTGACGGTTGAAGTTGCTGAGGCGCACCACGTCGCAATCCACCAGCCGCAGGTAGCCTATGCCCGCCCGCGCCAGGGCTTCCACGGCATACGAGCCCACCGCGCCCAGTCCAAAGACCGCCACGCGTGCGTTTTTTAGTTTCTCCAGCGCCTCTTGCCCGAGCAATTGTTCAATGCGGCAGAATCGATTCATGATGATCAAAGGACAATGGACAGTTGATAATGGACAACGGTCATTGAGCCATCCTCTGCTTTGTAGAGTTAATGATGCTGATCAAAAGTTTTAAGAGTTCCTTGTTGTCGTTGATGATGGATCCCGCCTCATTGGCGTTCAGATACCCGGTTTCGCAAAGCAGAAGAATCCAGTATTCCGTTTCGTTGGCTTCCTTGAGGGCAATTGCCATCTTGTGAACAAAATCAGGTTTGCTTTCTGCCTGCTCCGCCTCACGGACCAATGCACCAATCGCCGTCCCAGAGCGTAGCAGTTGCTTAGAAAGCACATACTCCTTCTTACCGGTGCAGAGAAATCGGTACAGGTTGACGACCCGAACCGCAAACGCAAACGACTTGGTCTGAAGTGCTCCGTCTTTCATTTTCCATTGCCCTCTGGCCTCTATCGGTTCTCCATTGTCCTTTGTCAACTGTCAGTTTGCCATTGTCCATTGTTGAGTAATCCCGGCCAACAGCCGGCTGGCATTGGCAAACGTCTGTTCCGCCACCCAATCCGGAGACCGACCCAGAATATCAGCCGCGCCCAAGGCGACCAGGACCAGATTGGCCGGCTCATTGACCGCACCGGCCGCGCCGGCGGGCGGCAGGTCGGGACTGTCGGTTTCGATCAGCAGGCGCTCGGGCGACACCGCCGCCAAAGCCTGCTGGCCGCGTTTATTTCCGGAACGTGTGACAGCGCCGCTGAAAGAAATATACAAGCCCATTTCTTCAAATGGCTTCACCAGCTCCGCGGACCCCGAATAGGAATGAATCAGCCCACCCCGCCCAACCCCGCCTTCCTGGCTTATTATTTTCCGCAATCGTTCCCAAGCTTTGCGACAATGCAGACTGACCGGTCGTTTCAATCGGCGGGCCAGGCGCAACTGGGCGATAAACACGGCTTCCTGTTCCTCGTCGGCACGGGGAGTCACGGCATGATCAAGGCCGATCTCGCCGACGCCCGACGGCTGGTCCGACAAAAACCGGTCCAATATCTCCAACCAGCCCTCCGTCCGCCCTTCCATATACCAGGGATGAATACCGAAGGAGGGCACTATTTCCGGATGGGCCCGTGCAAGGGCACGGACGGCGTCCCAGTTGCGCTCATGACACCCACAGCATAGCATGCGCCGGACGCCTGCCTGCGCCGCCCGGTTTAACACTTCGGGTAATTGACCGGCAAAGCGTTCATCCTGCAAGTGGCAATGGGCGTCAAATAGTTGCATGGAACATTCAATGGCGCGACGCAAGGTCGCGTTTAACCTACAGAGAGCATCGTAGGGCCTCAGCTTGCTGAGGCCATTTTAGAGCTGGTCAAGAACGGAATCCGTGCCCAACATTTGTGCCCATATTCGGCACAGCTCACCCGATTTCCCGTTTTACGAGTTCGGCGAGGGATTCGGCCAGGCGTTGGGTCAGGGCCGGATCCATGCTTTCCACCATGACCCGGCAGATGGCCTGCGTACCGGAGTACCGTACCAGGACGCGACCGGAGTCGCCTAATTCCTTATCGGCCTTACGGATGGCCGTCTGCAGCGGCGGGATGGAATCAATCGGCGGCTTGCGGGACACATTCACGTTGATCAGGCGCTGCGGCGCAATTTTCATGATCGTCGCCAATTCGGAGAGCGGCTTGCCGGAATCCTGCAGGATAGACAACAGCTGAAGCGCCGAAATGATACCGTCGCCCGTGGTATGATGATTTAGAAAAATGATATGCCCGGATTCCTCGCCCCCCAGGATCGCGCCCCGTTCCCGCATCAGTTTAAGCACATACCGGTCGCCGACGTCGCCCGCGGCTGTCTGGATATCGAGCCGGCGCATGGCCTCGTGAAAACCGAAGTTGCTCATGGGCGTGCTGACAACGAGGTTGTTGCGCAGGAGCCCGCCATCTTTCATGGACTTGGCGCAGATTGTCAGGATGTGGTCGCCGGTCAGCCGGTGGCCCTTTTCGTCAATGGCGACCAACCGGTCGCCGTCGCCGTCGAAAGCCAATCCCGCGTTGGCGCCGGTCTTAACAACCTCCGCCATGAGCGTTTCGGGATACAGGGCGCCGCAATGGTCGTTGATGTTCATGCCGTTGGGGTGGTCGTTAATCGTAATCACTTCCGCGCCCAGCTCGGTAAAAATAATCGGGGCCACCTTATAAGTGGCGCCGTTGGCGCAATCGAGCACAAGTTTCATTCCGCTCAGGGTCGACTTGTCCGGAAACGTATTTTTGCAGAACACAATATAGCGCCCGATGGCATCGTCAATGCGATGGGCTTTGCCAATTTCGCCGGCGGTAGGGCGGATATCCTTGATGCGTTCGGTGGTGACCAGGCTTTCGATCTCATCTTCGACCGTGTCGGGCACCTTGAACCCATCGCGTGAAAATATTTTGATGCCATTATCCTGATACGGATTATGGGAGGCCGATATGACCACGCCGGCGTCGGCGCGCATACTGTGGGTAATGAAGGCGATGCCCGGGGTCGGCATGGGTCCCACCAGGAGCACGTCCACGCCCATCGAGCAGATGCCGGCCGTCAAGGCGTTCTCGATCATGTAGCCGCTGATGCGCGTGTCCTTGCCGATGACGATACGGTGACGGTCCTTGTGCCGCTTGCAGATATGCGCCGTGGCGCGCCCGATGAGCAGAGCCGTTTCCGCGGTCATGGGTTCCATATTGGCCACCCCCCGCACACCGTCGGTTCCAAATAATCGTCCCATAATTTCTCCCAAATCACTCAATCGCTAAATCGTTAAATTTCTTACGGTGTCCACCAGCGACTGCAGCCAGGCCGTACCGGCAGCGCGTGCATTGGGACTCAACGCTTTAACAGCGTCCAGGTAACTCGTCCCGGAGGGATGGCGCCCCATTGCGTTCAAAAGTATATCGCGGTCCCGGACCGATCCTTCCACGCGATCCAAACCGGCCAGCGCCGCGCGCATCGTCGGCCAGCGCTCGATCAAAGAGCGCTGTTGCCGGCAAGGCGCCGCGTCAATATCCTGTCCGTCGGCTTTGGCCAGTTCCAGCGAACCCGGCATTTTCTCCGCCAACTCCTGAAGGCGCTTGATGCGCTCCTGATATACGGTCGCCAGCCGGGCACAAGCACCGTCCAGACAGGCGCCTTGGAACGGGTCGGCCTGCATAAAAGGTGCGCGCACGAACCGATACCAGGCGCGCAGGGCATGGATATTGCCGATATACATCAGGTTGTTCAGCACGATCCGCTGGATCGCCCGGTAGGCACCCTGATGATATGGCGCGCTTGCCGATGCGCTCGCTTTTTCGGCCGCCGGTGCGGCCGTTGCCGCCGGCACGGATTCAGGTAGGTAAAGGTCACCCTGCAAAATATCCTTGCGGACAATCGTGCCGGCCGGAACAACCGTGCCGAATGCCACCCGCACCGGCCCCACCAGCCCCCCTTGTCCGCCCAGAAAAATCGCCGGCTGATCCAGCATTACGCCGCGGGGTACGTCGCCGACAAGCGAGGCCGTGGCCTTGTCCTGATGCGGCGTGTAGTTGAAATGGATGTAGGAAGAGCCCACTTCGCTGTGATTACTCCGGCTCGTGCCGCCCGCCATCAGGCAATCGCAGAAATTGATCAGACTGCCCAGGATTACATACGGGAAGAGAATGGTCTGCTTGAGTCCCACCGTATGCGCGCCGCCGGCTTCCTCCTCCACCAGTGTGCCGGGGCGTATATATGCGCCGCTGGCCATGATCGCCCCATTCAAAAAAGTGGCTTCGCGGAAGGCGCCGCCTTGAAGGTTTACGCGTTCGCCCAACTGGCAGTCGCAGAGCGTAACCGGCGCGTCCGCGCCCAGTTCGCATCCCGAACCGATGGACGTTTTACCACCGGAAAGGCGGCACCCCGGATGGATCGTCACGCCCGGGGCAATCCGTTCCGGAGCCACATCCCCGCCGATAAACACCGTTTCCGGCTGGGGCAGGTTGACGCCGCGTGCCAATAATATGAGGGATGGGTTGCAATTTTTTTTATTTTGCCGCATTTGTTCGAAAGTGTAGAGGAAACAACACCGGCATTCAACTGTTTTTTCCTGTGTTTTCACGTGTTTTTTGGAATGTGGGCGGTTATTGCACGGCGGTGTCATTCTCAAATTTGCACCGTGTATTGCGGCTCAGCCGGAGGCTTCGCCTTACCCATTAGCGATGAATTCCGGGCAGGTAGGGCGAACCGTCCCTGGTGAGCCGCGAGAACGCAGCTGGCGGTTATTGCCATTTCTTTATTTCCTGGTTGACAGGTACCGTAATCTGTAGCATGATTGCCGCCAGCAATTCCAAATGAGGTTTTTTATGTTCAGCCGTTTTTTCGATTTATTTTCGAACGACATTGGCATTGACCTGGGGACAGCCAACAGCCTGGTCTATGTCAAGGACCGCGGGATCGTGTTGCGGGAGCCTTCGGTCGTGGCCATCCAGACCGGCACCAACCGGGTGCTCGCTGTCGGCAATGAGGCCAAGCGTATGCTGGGTCGGACGCCGGGCAACATTACGGCCGTCCGCCCCATGAAGGACGGGGTCATCGCGAATTTCGAAATCACGGAAGCCATGTTGCGGTATTTCATCCGCAAAGTGCAAAACAATCGGACCATGGTACGGCCCCGGATCATTATTGCCGTGCCCAGCGGTATTACAGAGGTGGAAAAGCGGGCGGTCAAGGATTCAACGACCCATGCGGGCGCCCGCGAAGTATATTTGATCGAAGAGCCCATGGCGGCCGCGATCGGGGTCGGTCTCCCGGTGCAGGAGCCGGCCGGTAACATGATCGTGGACATCGGCGGAGGCACCACGGAAGTGGCGCTGATCTCGCTGGCCGGGATCGTGTTCAGCCGCAGTGTCCGCGTGGGTGGCGACGAAATGGATGAGGCGATCATCCAGTACATGAAGCGAGTGTATAATTTGATGATTGGCGAACGAACCGCGGAACAGATCAAAATCAGCATCGGGTCCGCCTACCCCCTGCCGGAGGAAACCAGCATGGACGTCAAAGGCCGGGACTTGGTGGCCGGACTGCCCAAAACGCTGACGCTGACCACGGAAGAGGTGCGCGAAGCCTTGCATGAGCCCATTTCCACGATTGTGGAAGCCGTCCGCTTTACCTTGGAGCGTTCTCCGCCGGAATTATCGGCCGATCTCGTGGATCGCGGCTTGGTCCTGGCGGGCGGCGGCGCCCTCTTGCGCGGCATTGACAAGCTCATTGCCGAGCAGACCGGTTTGCCCGTGCACGTGGCCGACGATCCCCTGAGCGCGGTCGCGGAAGGCACCGGCATGGTCTTGCACGAGCTGAAGTTCCTGCGTAAAGTGGCCAGCACGCCGTTCTAAGCCACGCGCAAACGCGTGGCAAGCATAACGGCTTGTGTCCGCTTCTCGAAGAGCCTTTCATCCCGATACGCCTGCAAGGCGTCTTGTTTCATTTCGTCGCCGAAACAGCTTGGAGTTTTGGCGTGAGGCGAAGTTATTATATTCTGATATTAGCCGGCATTTTGATTGTCGTTTTAATCAATCTGCCCGATTCCACGACCGCCCGCATGAATACGTTCATGCGGGATGCGATGCTTCCCCTATCCCGTCCCATGGCACGCGTCCTGGCGTTAGGCCATGGCTTGTTTCAAGACGAACCGCAGAGAGCGAACAATATCCAGCTTCTGGCCGAAATCGCCCAATTGCGTCTGGAACTGCAGCAGGCGCAAGCATTGGAACAGGAAAACCGCGCCTTGCGCCAGATGCTGGGCCTCTCGGCGCACATCGGCCGGCGCTTGATTGCCGCCGAAATCATGAGTCGGGACGTAAACGCTTGGTGGCAGACAGCCCGCCTGAACAAGGGAATGGCCGACGGTGTGGCCCTGGATATGGCCGTCATCACGCCCGAAGGCCTGGCCGGGCGCATCATTCGGGTTTCCATAAACACGAGCGATGTCCTGTTTCTGGTGGACCCGGCCTGCAGGATAGCGGCCCGGCTTACCCGTCTGGATGCATTCGGCATTGTCCGGGGCCAGGGCGTATCCTGGCGCGGTCAGGCTTCCTGCCGGATGGACTTCATCAGCAAGGCGGCGCAGATCATGCCGGGCGATGAAGTAATTACATCCGGACTGGGTGGCATGTACCCGCCCGGACTGGTGATCGGGCGCGTGGATCAGGTGCACCTGGATCACGCGGGGTTGTACCAGTCAGCCGATATCGTACCGACCTCCAATTTTCGGTCACTGGACCTGGTATTTGTGGTAAGTCGCGATGCAAACACGTTGAGCGTTGAGCGTGAAGCGTGGAGTGTGGAAACAAAGAACGAAGAACAAAGAACGAAGAACTGAGAACGATGAATCTTGTCATTATGGCCATTGCCCTGCTGATCGGCGCCACGGCGCAACAGGTATTGCCGGGCCTGACTCTGTTGGGTCAGGCCAAGGCGCCAATTGTGCTGAGCGTCGTGCTCTATTACGCGCTCCACCGCTCGCTCGCGCTGATGTTGGTGGCGGCCATCGCCGGCGGAGTGCTGTGCGACAGCCTCGAAGCCCTGCCCATGGGCTATTCCGTCGTTATCTTCAGCATGCTTGGGATTGGCGCATGGTTCTATCGCGACGTGGTTTTTAGCGCCCGGGGTGTGACGCACATGGTGTTTGGCCTCCTGGCCGGTCTGGGACTTACATTCGGTCTTTATGGCCTGTTGCTGGTCAGCGAGAAGAGCATTCGGGAGGTAGCGTGGCTCTGGATCGCGCTCAAGGCCATTGGCACCGCTCTGCTTGGCATGATCCTGGTGCCGACCGTATTCGCCGTTTTGGAACGGCTCGACCGATTGACGGGCAATATTATTGTGGAGCCGTCTTCATGAGTCTGCACCTGACAACACACGAACTTGTACGACTGCATTGGCTGAAGGTCGTCATTCTTTCGGCAATGGGCATTTTGATACTGGCGCTTTGGCATATCCAGGTGGGACATGGCGAACGTTATGAGGACAACTTGGAACAACAGTCCGTGCGCCGCATACGCATCCCGGGTGTCCGTGGAAAAATATTTGATCGTCAAGGTGTATGCCTGGCCGATAATGTGCCCAACTACGGAATTGCCCTCTACCTGGAGGAACTCCGTCCTGCGGGCAAGCGACGGAACACCGCCACGGACATCTGGAATACCATTCACCAAATTGCCGCCATTATCGGATATCCCCCGCAGATTAATCAGGCCCGGATTGCCGACCATCTCTACAGCCGCAAAGCCCTGCCGTTGGTAGCCTGGCAACGCGTGGACGAGCAGGCCCTGGCCCGCCTGGCGGAAGCTGGAGCGCGTTTGCCGGGCGTGGATATTGTGGTGGACGCCGACCGGGTTTATCCCCAGGGCCCGACCCTCACCCACCTGCTGGGATACGTGGGCATGGCGGAAATTCAGGGCGAGGAGGATGAACTGTACCATTATTACTTGCCCGACCTGACCGGTAAAATCGGCCTGGAAAAAAGATTCGACGAACTGTTGTCCGGCAGGGCGGGTGGCCGGCTGGTCCAGGTGGATGTCACCGGCTTTAAGCACGACGAAGCGGCCCTGCGTGAGCCGGTGCCCGGCGGCGACTTGAAACTGGCCATAGACCTGCGCATTCAGCGCTCGGCGGAACAGATCATGGGCGACACCGTCGGCGCCGTGGTGGTCGTGGATCCGCGCAACGGTGACGTGCTGGCCATGGTCAGCGCCCCGGGATTCGACCCCAATTTGTTCTGTCCCAAAATCACGCAGGACAACTGGAATCTTTTGTTGAACGATCCTCGCAAACCGCTTTTCAACCGCGCCTTGAACGGGCTTTATTCGCCGGGCAGTATATTTAAACCGTTGATCGCTCTTGCCGCCCTGGAGCAGGGCGTGGATCCCGATTTGACATTGGAGTGCCCCGGCTATTTTGAAATAGGTAATCAACGGTTTGCCTGTTACATGGGCGAGGCGCATGGCCGCGTGGATTTCCGCCGGGCCATCCGGGTTTCCTGCAACGTGTTTTTTTACCAAGTCGGTTTGAAGTGCGGGTTTGACGGGATTTATTACATGGCGTTAGCCGCCGGTATCGGCCAGCAAACCGGCATCAGCCTGAACGGCGAAAGCGCCGGACTTCTGCCGGGCAAGGCCTGGAAGCGCCAGACCATCGGCGAAGCGTGGCGCGATGGTGACACCTGCAATATCGCGGTCGGTCAGGGTGCGCTCCAAGTGACGCCCTTGCAAATGGCCATGTTGACGGCAACCATCGCCAATGGCGGAGACCTCTATCAACCGCGCCTGGTTCTTGCCGAGCGCGAGCCGAACGAAGAGGAATTCCAGGATATTCCAGCGATTATTGTCCGGCATGTG
>Ga0074199_1001519_pt1 | contig 19496 bp, 14 predicted proteins | sample EPASupsiteSAE347_FD_64528 | JGI IMG/M metagenome (GOLD analysis project Ga0074199, IMG submission 64528) | Bioremediated contaminated groundwater from EPA Superfund site, New Mexico - Sample SAE3-47 | ecosystem: Environmental > Aquatic > Deep subsurface > Groundwater > Contaminated ...
CATCGCCTCCGACCGGGGACAGCTCCAGCAGGTTTTCTTGAACCTGCTCAACAATGCCTTTGCCGCCGTGGAGCATGCCGGCACCATTTCCATCACCACCTGGGAAAAGGACATCGATACGGTGGCCGTCAGCATACAGGACAATGGCTGCGGCATGTCCCAGGAGGTGCTGAAGCATGTTTTCGAGCCTTTTTTCACGACGAAAAAGGGGACCGGCACGGGCCTGGGTCTTCCTATCACCCACAGTATCGTCAAGAAGCTGGGAGGTAGCATCGAAGTCCAGAGCAAGGAGAAGCAGGGGACGACGTTCACGGTCTACCTGCCCAAGAAGGCGAGGGAGCAGTAGATTTGGCGGCTCTCGAGTATCCGGACGAGAACCAGGGCAATGCAATTGCAGTTGCAGGGGGAAGAAAGTGAAGGAGACGGAAATCAGAGAGGTAGCCTTCATGGGAAGGGTTACCGCCGCATTCACGCACGAAATGAAAAACGTGCTGGCCATAATCAAGGAATCCGGGGGGCTCATGGAAGATTTGCTTCTCATGAGCCGGGACGTTCCTTTTCCTCATCGGGAAAGGTTCATGCGCGCTCTTACGAGCGTTCAAGACCAGGTGCGCCGCGGGGTGGAGCTGTCGAGCCGTTTGAACGGATTCGCCCATAGCCCGGATCAATGCGAAGCCGTTGTGGATTTGAACGATATCGCTCAGCAGGTGGCCGGGCTCTCCCAGCGGCCCGCCCGGCTCAAAGGCGTGGAGGTCAGAGTCGATCCGGCCTCGGAAGCTCCTCAACTGCTCATCTCTTCCATTCGCCTGCAAATGGCCGTTTTTGTCGCCATGGAGTGTTGCTGGAATCAGATGTCCAAAGGGGGCACAGTGAGGCTTCGTCCGGAAAAAAGGCCTGGCGAAGTGGTTGTCGAGATTTTCTGTGAGGGGGACCTGGGGGAGCGGGATGATTTTGTGGATCGCGTGACCGGTTCTTCACAATGGGAAATGTTACGGGAAATCATGACGGGGCTTGGCGGGAAGATCGAATGGAGCCTGTCGGGCTTCAGCTTTTTTGTGATTCTTCCGAGCCGTGGGGAAGAATGAAATGGGAAAATTCAAGGTACTGTTGGTGGATGATGAAGAGGAGCTGGTCAAAGCTCTCGCTGAACGACTCGAGCTGCGCGGGATACAACAGGAAGTGGCGTTGAACGGGGAGCAGGCCCTCCAGATCGTTCAGGACGGGCCACCCGACATCATGGTTCTGGATTTGAAGATGCCCGGCATCGATGGCTTGGAAGTATTGCGCCGGGTCAAAAGGGCCCATCCTCGGGTTCAGGTCATCATAATGACCGGCCATGGCTCGGAACATGATGAAGAAATCGCCCGTCGCCTGGGCGCCTTCGACTACCTCCAGAAGCCGGTGGACATATCGGAGCTCGTCAAGACCATGAACCGGGCCTCGGAAATGACATAGGAGGTTCAGCCCGGCAACGGCAGCCGGCTCGGCAAAAGAACGATAAGGAGATCCTCGGATGAAAATCAAAGTGCTCTTGGTGGATGATGAAAAGGAATTTGTCGAAACCCTGGCCCAGCGCCTCGAGGCGCGCCGCCTTCTGGTCACGACGGCGCTCAGTGGGGATCAGGCCCTGGAACTGCTCAGGATGCAGGATTTCGACGTGGTCGTGCTGGATATGCTCATGCCCGGCAGAAACGGCATTGAAGCTCTGCAAGAGATCAAACAGCTCAAGCCGCTCGTCGAGGTGATCCTCTTGACCGGGCATGCCACCCTGGAATCAGCGGTTTCGGCTCTCGAGCTCGGAGCCTTTTTCTATCTGCTCAAACCCACCGAGATGAAGGACTTGCTGGAAAATATCGTAAACGCTTACAAACGCAAGGCCGAGCATGAGGAGCGCATTCGACAGGCGGAAATCAAGCGGCTCCTGCTGAGCCTGGAAGAACCGGATATGATTTGATGGCTGGTAGCCGAAAATACCGTAGGGAGAATTCATGATGAATACAGCCGTTGTGCTTCTGGTCGACGACGAAGTGCCCTATGTGGAAGCGATGACAAGACGCCTCACCAGGAGAAACCTCTCCATACTCACTGCCTACAGCGGCCCGGAAGCCCTGGAGAAGCTCGCTCTGGCCACCCGGATCGATGTGGTCATCCTAGATGTCAAGATGCCCGGGATGGACGGGATAGAAACGCTGGCCGAAATCAAGAAAGCCTACCCCCTGGTGGAAGTGATCATGCTGACCGGCCATGCCACGGTCGAGTCGGCGATTCAGGGGATGAAGCTCGGAGCCTACGATTATCTGATGAAGCCCTGCGATATCGAGAAGCTGCTTGCTAAGGTCCATGAAGCCAGGTCCAAGAGGATCAAGCACGAAGAAAAGATCACGCTTGCCCGCATCAAAGAGACCAACTTGCGGTGCTGTAACTGATTCCCCTTGGATTGGTAATGATAGCGTGAGAGTCCTCGATGAGAGCTGAGCGGACAGTTGCTGAGCTTTCTTCACCGCAGAGGCGCAGAGGACACAGAGGAAACGCAGAGAAAAACTCTTGGAAATCTCTAAAGTTTCTCTGCGCTTTCTTTGCGTCCTCTGCGCCTCTGCGGTAAACACACAAGCTCCGCCTTAGGCATGTCCCGTCTTATGCCGGTAGCCCCCGGTATTAACTCCCGATACGAGCCGGTTCCGACATAACTCGAAGATTCGCGATGATTCCATCCAATCTTGAGCTCTCTTTGTCCAAGTCGTTGAGCGTTTCCTGATACTGCTCCTTCTGCGATTTGATGAGGGCTTCTGATAGCTCTCGGCGTTCAGAGATCGCCTCACCCACCGAGGCTCGTTTTTCTTCGGCTTGTTTCAGTTTCTCCTTCGCCAGTGTGATTCGTTCCTCTTCGGCTTGCTTCAGTTTCTCCTTCGTTTGCAAGACTTGCTTTTGTCTGGCTTTTTTCTGTTTCGCCTTCGTAGTTTTCATTCTCTCGGACTCTTGTTTTTGCTCGAGCTGGGCAACTTCCTGCTGAAGGGTATCGTTATAAGATGCAACGGCAGAATTGTACTCCTTCGCCTTTGTTAGAAGCGCCGCCAATTGTTCGTTTTTTAACTGTATATCGTGGTAGTCTTTAATCTGCTTTTTTGCAACCAGGGTACCGATACCACCTCCAACTATTGTACCCACTCCTGCACCAATTGCTGCGCCATCTTTGCCGCCTACTATAGCTCCCGTCAGTGCCCCAACACCTGCCCCGATTACCGCGCCGGTTACAACGCCTTGGAGAAGGATCGCGCGCTCGGCCGAAGTTTGAGTAGCTTTCTGAGCTGCATTTTGATCATTCTGCTGGGCTGAATTCTGAGTACCCCCTGGCATCGTTGCGCAAGACGTCAAGAATGACAACGTAACGAAAATGCAAACACTCTTAAGAATCCGCCTCTTCATCTCTGTCGACTCCCTGGTTTAGTAGTACGCTGTTGGTAAGGTATGGAATCAAGATCCGCCTGTTTGATGTTGCTCATCCCGATCTCCGAGAAAATGGAGATGGAAGCTCCCTCCGATTACCAGTAGTAGCTCAAAATCCTGCTAGATGTCTTCGCGGTAAAGTTTTTCCACCTCACGCCTTTTCGATGCGACAGCCTCCTCCTTTTGTTTGATCTCATCCTTCAGCCGTTTGACCTGTGCCTCCCGCTTTCGTATCCGAGCAATATCGCTGTCTACTTTATTAGTCTTGCGTTTTAGCTCGGCGATCTCTTCGTTTTGTTTGGCAACTTCATCATTCATTTCTTTGATTTGCTCATTCAGTCCGCCAATCTCCTCTTCCAAGCCCCGCCTTACACTGGCAAGTTGAGATGCCCTTGCCTGCTCATTTTCAAGCTGATTGGTAAGAAGATTCCCCTTCATTCGTTCTTGTTGCATGCACTGTCGATAAGCACAGCCCGACACTGAAAGGGATGTGAACAGAATGGCAATGCTGATATATCGGGTGAAGTGCGTCATAATAGGGTTAGCCTCCTTGCAGGTCTCTATTTGAATTCCGGCTCGTTTGGAAACGATTTCACGAGATCTTCCGGTCGATGGTAGCGGCCGGCACGTGCGTCCCGTACGTGGCGTTCGATGAGGTCGAGAGCTTTGCGTTGCGATCCTGATCCTAAGGTATCTTTCTTCTCCCTTGCTTTCAGCCAATCAGCAAGCTCAGCCTTGACCTCCGGAAATAGGTCGGCCTGCGTCTGTTCGGCAATCTGCACAACAAGGGCCCAATAGTCGTAGACCATCTGTGATCCCTCATCCAGCCTCTCCTGAATGAGGGGATCCGTTCGTTTTATGTCCCCAACGCTCAGGCGCAGTTCCAACTTTTTGAGGATGCGCAACCCAATATAGGCGTTAGCACTGGCTTGACGCATCAGGGCTTCGAGGTATCGCTTTTCTACCGCGCGGACGCGGCCGGCATTCTTGTCAATCTCGTGGTCGAACAGCGTGGCCCGACGCTTGAGATCGGTTATCTCCAGTTCCTTGCGCGTGAGCTTCTCGGCAAGATCTTTGTTAACTTCTGTCGACGTAAATTCCTTCGCTTCCACTGTATGGTTCTTCCGCTGAAGTTCGGTGAACTTGTCCAGGAGGCGCTTGTTATCCGATCTGAGCTGCTCAAGCTGACTTTCCAGGAAAGACTTGTCGTCCGGAACCGCCTGATCGCTGTTGTGCTGGGTCACGTGCTCCCGCTCTTTGCGGGTTAGCTCTTCATTGAGATTCTTGAGATCCCTATTGAGCCTGTCCGCCTCCAATACCGCCGCCGCCTTTTCTTTCAGTTCCAGCTCCAATCGGCTAACTTCCTGGGAGCGTCGCTCGTCGTCAGATTTGAGCCTCGCCAGATTGTTTTCCAAAAAATGCACCTTGTCCTGTGCTGCTTGGTCGGCTGGACTGGATTCGCCGACCTTTCCAGGGCGTGTAAGACCGTTATTACCGGCGTATTTATCGTATTCCGCATCGAGCTCTTGAGGAGTGGACTGCACCGAGGAGATGCGTGTGCTGAGCGTGAGCCGGAAGCCCAACTTGGGGGACCGGTTAGGCTTACCGTCCGTCTGGTACGCGAAGTATTCGGCGCGGCGTGCCGCCGAGACGTCAGACGAGCTAAAATTGCCGCCGCGAATCACGAAATCCCCAAAACGCCCTTGCACGTATTCCGGACTGAACAAGTTGTTGGTCAGCTCTTCTACGTTGCCCAGCATGTCATAAAGACCAAGCGGATTGGGCTTGATGTTGCTACTTCCACATTCCTGCACTTGATTCCCGGAGTTACTTCGATACCATTCGTAATTGCCGGGATCATCTCCATAGGGATGCGGTCGGTCGAAGATATCCGGATTACTTTCGATGACCTTGATGCCGCTTCGTGCAGCGAATTCCCATTCCGCTTCGGTCGGGAGCCGACAAAAGGCAAGGGCACCTCGAAGCTTTGGGAGGCTGTTCGGCTCGTTGGTGAGCATCCAATTGTTCAATGCCTCCACGAACATGTAGACTTCCGCAATCGTGACTTCGGTCTGTGGAAGCTTTGAATCATCCTTGGCACGCTGGGTGACGCCCTTCTCTTTTTCCACCCAACGCATGACGGCATTCCACTGACATCTTTGGACCTCGGTCTCTCCGAGGTAATAAAGCCAATCCGGCTTTCCATTCCGATTGCCCACAAAGCCGCCAGAGATCAATGTCTCCGTGAGCCTTTCCTTATAGCTGGGGTTCGACTCCCGTGAGCCGAGCGTGACCCGACGAGACGCAAACAGGCGGTTCCCGTCGATACCCAGGTACACGGCACGGAAGTGCAGCTCCCCCCCATCTGGAAGCTTGATGGTCAGCCGCTCGGGCAGGCTCTGTGCGGCAGCAGGACAGACACACAGGAAACAGATAGCTATCGTTCCCAATAGGCAGCCGACAGCGTTCTTGACAAGAAAAGTTGCGTACAGGTACAGCAGACTGACAGACTGCCGCGAAGCAGTGGTATTTCCGATGGATTTTCGAGGCTCATTCACGGATGTATTCTCCCGGATCGATCTTTGTAACCGCGGTGGCGGCAAGTAGTGAGGCTACCGACGCGGCCACAAGTATCACTGTGACAAGAATCGAAATGTTTGACAGGGTAAGGTGTGTTAGAGAAGCGGCGTCCAGAGGGAAGAGGCGAGTAGAAAAATACCCGAAGAATACATAGGCAATGAGAGCCACAAACACGCCTCCGGCGACCAGAGCCAGGCTTTTTAGATAGGGAAATAGAAAGAGAGCATACGGGTGCAGACCGAGCATCTGAAGATAGGCCAGGTCATGGCGCTTCCGCTGAATCCCGGCATAAACACTCGCGGCTATGGCGAAGAAGCCTGCGACCCCGGACACCAAGACAATGAGACGATAGAGCTTCTCCATGTAGCCTGCCAGCCGACGGATGTTGCGCACCTCTCCCACCCTTGAGCTTGGCTCGCGCAACGCATTGTTTACGCGCCTCTCCCCTTCTTTACGTACGAATTCAACGAGATCCTCCAATTTATCTATGGACTTCGCATAGGCCCTGAAGAACCGTATTCCTTCGCCCGCGCAACTGAGCTCGCCTGTCGCGGGATCATAGATGACCTCCTGGTGGCGAGCAGCATTCATCTTGCCGGCAAGGTCCCGGGGTACCGCAAGATAGCCCGGGGTCACCAGGGATGAAGGGCACACCCTGACCGGAATAGTGATCCCTTTTTCCTGGTTACCGGATTTGAAGGACATCTCTCCCGGAGCGCATGCCTTGAAGTCGTCGTCTGGAGAGACCCAGACACAATGCACCCCTTCCTGGTCTACAGTGGTGTCCTCCGGCACCGTTGGTAACACGGTGAGAGACAGCCTCGCACTGCGGTCGCCCGACACCAATGTCACCTCGAAGGCATCCAGGAAGGGTACGACATCCACGGAATATCCCAGCTCATTATGGCGGTTGACGAGCGGTGGGAGATCCGCTTCGAATATGCGGTTATTGACTGGCCTCCATAGTTGCACCCGGCGATCGTGGGGTATTTTACATCCCGTTTCGGCGATTGCCTCCGGATGTTGGCTGAAGCTCATCTTTCCGGCAAGCATCCGTCGATACTCCTCATCTGTTGGAACATGCTTGAGAAGGGTCAGTACGCCGTCATATTCCGGGGTGAGAACGGCGTCCCTGCCGGCGAGGCCGAGATCTGGTACCGAATGGCCTTTTCGCCACCGATCGAACCCTTGAAACAGAGTCACCGGCAGCCAGATCTTGACGTCCTCCGAAGCGGATTTTGGCAGAGTCCCCGCGACTTGGAATTTAATCGGCAGTCTTTCTTCCTGTCCCGTTTTGCGGATGAGAGTCACACCGAAAGAATCTCCGGTTTTCTTTCCCATGAGCTGCGCAAGCCGTTCTGAGAGCACAATCTGCCAGCCTTCACCTGAGAGCGCGATCCCGTTTTCGACAAGAAGAGGGTCTGCAGGACCGGTGGGGACCGCATTGACCCAATTATCGAGACCATCGACGTTCAAAAGGAGGTGTGAAGTCGATGAGGTGATGACTACCTTTGAGCGCTCCCCGAGCGCTCTCAGCCAGACATCGTCCAGGGGGGCTTCCAGTGGGAATTTAGGGGTAACGAGGCAACTGGCGGGATCACTTCTCAACTTGTCGAGCATATTACCGACAATTCCCTCTTGCAGTCCCAGAAGGATGAACAGGGGAGCGAACACAGCCCCAAGAGCGAGGACCATGCAAACCGACAAAATCCACTCGAAGCGGAGGTCTGAAAAAATCAGAGAGGTAACGTGCCGGCAATCGCGGAGGAGCATGGGAGACCTCATTCTGGTGCTCTATTCCGGAGACGGTCCTCGACCAAAACCGAACGGAGCAGGCTGCTGGATTCTTCTTCGACCTGGAAACGGTAGATCACATCGGCGCAGCCCTCGACCAACTCCCAGGCATGCGTCACCATTATCAGGCTGGCGCCTGCCTCGATGGTGAGGCGCCGGAAAGTGTTGATGAGCTTTTTAGCGCTGGGCGGATCCAAAGCCGACGTTGGCTCATCGGCAAGAATGATCTGTGGCTCCTGCACGAGGGCGCAGGCGATAGCCGCTTTCTGGCGCTGTCCACCGGAGGTCTTGCCGGGCCGCTTGTCCAGGACCTCTTCAAGCCCGAGGAGCCGTGCGACTTCCTCAATCTTTGCAGATGGCCCGCCCTTGAGCCGTGCGGCGAACCGGATGTTTTCGCGGATGCTGATGAACTCCAGAAGCCCGCCGCTTTGCATTGCGTAGGCGAAGAAGCGACGTCTAACCCGGATCTTCTCACTCGGCGACAGAGATCCGAGGTCGCATGGAGGGTCCCCATTCAACACGAATTCCTCTGCGTGGTCGGGAGCGAGGATGAGACCGAGCATATCAAGTAAGGTGCTCTTCCCACTTCCGTTGGCCCCAACTATCGCTACGAGCTCTCCAGGCCGGACACGGAGCGCGGGAATTTCGATCCTGATTTTCCGTTTCCGGTCACCGCGCTCCTTGCGCATATTGCTGACGCGGAGCCGGTTTTCGCAGTTTGCGCACCTCACCAGTATATTACTCATGGAAGCTGATTCAGTTCGACGCCGACAACGCTGTCGCGCTCCTGGGCTCCGCGACTCAGCTTCTTCCAGACCGCCGGGTCCCCCCGCCGCCGCTTGAGATCCTCGTAGTGAGCAAGCTTGTTGTTCATGCTGCGGACAAAATCCTGAACCCGGCCCATGTCCTGGAACTCGTCACGGGTCGCGGCCATGATATCGCTCTCATAGGGCAGTTGGTCTATGCCCAAGGGGACGGAAAATGCATCCCGGAAGTTGACTGCGGTGGGGTTCACCATAGTGAAACGAGTGTTTTTAGATACCAGGTCGAAAAAGTCGAGAGTGGTTCCACCTTCTCCACGCAGGGCCGCTTCACCGATTCCCTTCAGCTCTTCCACCCGTTGGTCGAGCTCGCCCAGCTCCGACTCGGTGAGAAGAATCATAGGGGCCAGCGCTTCACGGCCCGGGTTGGTCAACACCTTGTCACACACCCACCCTCGTATCTCCTGATCGGGCAGGCTGGAGTCCGGTAGTAAGAGCGCCGCTTGCTGGAAGATCAGCTCGGTTAGCGACTCGGGGGGAGCTGGAGGCAGTTCGGAACTTCCGGAACGTTTCCCACGGATACTGTCGAGTGCCCCATGCGCCTCGCGGAAACGCCCCAAAACCGCCTGGCGAAAATCGGCCGCTCTTGCGTCGACGCTAAGAAAATGGCTAGTTTGACGACTGGTGCCATATGCACCTTCGAAAGTCGAAGAGAGCTCGCGGTACTGTTTTTCCGCTTGTTTATCAGAGCCCCCCGATACAGCCGAATTCTTGATATGGAAAGCAAAGACTTTTATCTGCCGCGTATTGGCTTTGTCGCGAAGGACCCTCAAATTGAGGCCTCCCTCTTCCCTTCCGGGGGAATCCCCCACCAAAAATATGATCTTTATTGCATCCTTTCGCCACTGGATACTATCCAGCGCAGTGTCGATCCCAGGGAAGACGGCCTCGGGAATATCATCTCCTGAAACGTCGGTGCTCTGGGCCTTCACGCTGCCCAAGTTTCGGGTAAAATCCTGCGCCAATTGGGCTTTATCGGTATACTCCCTGGTTATGTACTCAAATCTGCCGGCAGGACCTGTTCCAGCCGGTGGCTTTGGATCTCTGTCGCGGTATCCTATAAAACCGAATCTGATGGCGTCAGCACCACTCATATTGACGAGCTCATTCGTCGCTTCAAGCACCATTGGCAAATAAGGCCGCATCGATTCGGTGGTGTCCATGACGAACACGATGTCGATGCGAAGATCACCCGGGCCGCCAACGCCGCCAAGGGCCTCGCCACCGGAGCGTGTCCGCGCCTCTACTTCAAGCAATCGCGCGAACTTGCCATCGATACGCAGGCTCTCCTGCTTTTTATTAGGGTAGAAGTCAAGGACCGGGTACATGACCATGTGCTCCTGCTTCGCGCCGACCTGTGGTTCAAGGGCGATAACTCCATTAGTAGAGTGGGAGTTACCACTCAACTGCGAGCGGATTGCCTGGACCTGGCTTGTCCGGCGGCTGGGATCCTGGCGAGCCAAATCCAAGAGCGGATCCGTTTTGCGAAAAAAGAGGGAGGGATCGCGGTTCAAGGGGTTGGTGAAACGCATCACCAACGCACGGCGCCAGGGAATCGAGTCCTTTTCGGCGATCCATCCGACGACCCTCGGCGACCAGCCCGGGGGTTTCACCTTCGGCACGTAGTCCTCAGTCACCTTGAACCAGACTTCTCCTGTAGGACTCTTGGTACTCTCGACCACACCGAACGCCTCGTACTGTTGCACATTGTCGCGAGCTACAGGACTGGTTGCGTCGGGTTGTCCATGGATTTTAGCGTACTGCAGGGCCAGGACCCGGGAGACGGCGGTCTTGCGAGGATCCGGCGGGAATCCATCCCACCAGGTAGTCTCGCCGGGGGATAACTCAACCTCCCGTTGAACCCCCTGACGGTAGCGGTCCAGATTCCGTTTTGCCCGTTCTTGCCCCACCTGCTCAGCGCTGAGTCCCAAATCGGTCGACATAAGCTGGTGCAGGGCCTGCCTGTCACGGTTTTCCGCCTCTGCAAGGGTTCTTGCCTCGGGGGAACATGTGGCATTGATTTTCAACAATCCGTTGAGGCCCTCTCCAAAGCAGTGCCCCGCATCCATGAGCTGGGCTTCCACTTGGGCCTGTCTTGCTTTCATCGACTGGAAAAGATCTTCATAGGCTTCTCCTCCCCATGCCTGTTTGGCAAGAACAGAAACAAGGGACAGGATAAGAGCGGCGACGCGCAGATACCGGGATGGATGCAGTCGTGACATGGAGGTCATTGCTCCTTCTGCAAAGTCTTCGATGTTGCCTCAAGCTTGCGGTATACCCACCACGGATCCCTGTTTGCGATCAGCTTGATGGTGATTGTCCCCGATTTGTCATCATTGCTGTGCAGCACCAAATCCCCTTCCGTCATTTGATTTGTTTGGGAGTTAAAGCGGACGGAAAGCTTCGTGGATTCTTTTTCATTGACGCTTATCTTCTCCCCTGCAACTGAAAACAACGCGGGACTGGTCTGCAGTTTGTCTATAACCAATTCGCCGGTACCGACGTTGCGAATCGTGATGTTCGCCGTCACCTCCCCAGCCTTGGCAAGCGGAAAGACCAGCGGATTAGGAGATGCTTGTAACACCGGAACGCCTCTCGGCCACCACATATAGGCAATCCCTCCGGCAACGAGCAGCAGAGCCACTGCCGCTGCCACATACGGAGCCCGCTCTTTAAGCTTGTCAATAATAAGCTTCCACCATGGCACTCTTATAATAATGGGAATTAGCTCGCTATTACATATGTTTCCGTTTAGGGTCCGGCCGGAGCACTTGGGTATTCCGCCACCCAAAGATGAGGGGACTTCGCTTTGTGGAATTTGGCGATTGCTCTTGGCCCACTCGCAGGGATCGGTGCCATACTCGTTTTCACATCGGTAAAAAACTTTACTCATCGGCTCTTCAGACTCGCTTTCTTCGAGAGGCGCAGGGCGAATTCAGAGGCCTCGTTCGATTTCCTATCGAACAACTCATATGTTTGGTCATGATCGTTGCTCCCCCCGAGGAGGAAGCTCTGGCCACTGACAGTTGAGAGCTTGCTTTGCATGGCCTCGATGTCAATGTCCTTTTCCAGCTCACTTCGCACCAAAGCCTCGACAGGTGCCAGGGCACTCTCATCGAACTCCTTGATATAGAGAGAATAAAGGACGATTAGATCTGCCGGGATCTCGCGGCCAAACCTTGTCGAGCTCTCGGCGGCGATGTTGCGAATTTCAGCGGTCATAACCATATTGCTCACCACCTTGTTCTGGATCCGTCCCCATTCGTCCTTTCTGCCAAAGAGCACATCCTGACCATCTTCTTTGACGTGCATGAGTCCCAAGGCATAGGCTAACAGGACGAAGGGTAAGCCACCCTCAAGCTCCCCTTTGCGATGTAGCTTCATGAGCTCGGGAAGAGGCGGCTGATGGCTTTCCGTATGAACCTCAAAGCTGCCCCGCAGAGACTCCCGATCCTTATTTTGCTGCAATCTTTCCATGTACTTCGTCTGGAGACCGTGGACCACGCGGGTAAAGCGCGCGGAGAAAAAGAATGCGACCGAAATGATGGTGATCTCGGTTGGATTGCGATCTTCAGGAATCTCCTGACAGATTGTCTTGACTTCCTGGCAAGCTCCTCTGCCACCTATTATTCCGCTGATTCTGTCACGCAAATGTTGTTCGAATGCCGGGTACTTGCTGCATTTGGGAAAGAATACGCACCGCCTTAGAACTGGCCCTTGAGTCGCCAGGTCCATTCGTTCCTCGTTTGGATCGAAGGAAACCATGGGCATCGCTTTATCTATAAGGTCTCTAAACTTTTGTTCCAGTCTCCCCTCTACCTGGCCGCCATGGTCGTTGTAGAGCCTGCGGATGATATTCTGCCCTAAGATCCCTTCGAATTCCTTATTGTCTTCGCGAACCTTGTGATGTGCCTCAATTGCACTCTGCTCCGAAACCTGGTACAACACATCTACAAGAGCGCCTCCAACCCGATCTCCATCAACGGGCGTATTCTCGACATAAGCGGCAAACTCGACCCGGTCTCCTCTCAGCGCCTTTAACTTCTCCATCGCCACGAACGCTTTGAGGTCCTGTAAAGCCTTGTCCGCTTCGAAAAGATCGCTGATCGATTTGTTGACGTATTCGAAATCGACCAGGTATTCGACTTCATCGCTGGACGCAATGCCTTCCTTTTCGTTAATCCGATGCTTGATTTCCTGGTCGAAATTCTTGGCGAGCAGTTTCATTCGAATGCTGAATTCCAGGATTTGGTGTTGGAGATCCTTGAGCTCCTCGATCAGCTTCAAGCAAAAGGCCTGTCCATACGGGGCAGCCTTCAGAATAGTTTGCCAGCGATAATAGCTTGTGGTGGCAATTATATATTCTCCGAACAGCTTTTCCTGTTTGCTCTTGGCCCACCGCCCGCATTTATCATATTGTTTGCGAATATCGACCCGAGTGCGGTTTGCATCTTTCAGCGAGCTTTCCGCCTGATGTTCCAAATTGCCAAATTCCTCACGATCATCATCGATGCGTTTCCCCAAGAATTCGATCGCATCAGGGAGATACGTGAGAGCGTAGTCCGAGTCCATGCGCTCGATGCCAAGAATCAGGTCCTCTTCTATCCGAGCGCGAATTCGGCGTGCCCGCGTTGCTATCTCGTTCTGCTCTCCGCGGATTTTGAAATAATCGACCACCCCGCCGGCGTCACCGCTGGGACGGAAACCCTCCCTCCAATACTTTTCCGCTCTGCGATCGAAATCAGCAAGCCATTGCCATCGCCCGCTATCTTCCCCCAACTGCTCACGAACTCTGGCAGCCTGCTTTGCCAGTTCATTGAGCCAATCGGTCTCGTACAGCTCATACGCATTCTGCCCCGCGACATCCTGGATCAGGTCCAGGTAGAGGTGTTGCCGGGTTACCTTCCAGAGTCTGCGCTGCTTGTCCACGAATTCAGCAGTCGCAAACTCCCTCGGACTATCCCGGTAGCGGTCATTCCAATTATTAAAAAGAAATTTTAGGGTAAACTGCCTGGCGAATGAATACGAGAGCTTTTCCCGGATCTCCCGCTCGGGGATGGCCATTCGCTGTACACCGTATCCGATAAAAGCGGTAGAACGATTACCGCCATTCACATCGGTTGGGTATTGATTTCGATCTTCCGCTGAAAGAGCCTCTCGCACTGGTTTTGGCAGGTCACCCATCTGCCGTACCGCGACCTGGAATATGAACTCCGCAACATTATCGATCTGCCTTTCAAAGGGTACATTCACACCACCTTCGGTGTTGTCCGTGATCAGGGCAAGCGATTTAAAGGTGCCTCGCAGATCGCCAGCAGCCTTCCCCTCTTCCCGGGGTAGTGCTAGTCTGCTGGGCTTTTGAGAAGCCGCGATGTCCCACGGTTGGTAGATGCCAAGTCGGAATGCGTTCAGTTCCACCAAGGCCGCATATTGGTTGGCGTAAAAATTTGCGGTATTGGTATCTCCGACATCTCTAATGGTGGTGAACCCGTGGAGGAAAACCTTATATTCACCGGGTTGATTCCTGAGATATCGCTGCAACTGGGCAACCACATCGATAATCGTTCCGCTGCCTGTTCCCGCGGCAAGGGTGCAGGCGATATGGATCTCGACCTCCACCTGTCTGTTCTTGCACAATTCGTTCAACCTGTTTGAAACAGCATCGATGACTCTCTGAATGCCGTTGCCGTTGGCAAGGGCCAGACGCCCCATGCGGCGAATCTGATTGCAACCGGCCGGTTCCGTCGTGCCCCGCGTAATATCTCGAACGAAGTCCATATCGTCCTTGACCCAGGGATATATTCCAGGGTAGCGCTCTATACTGCTCAGTACACGGTCGAGCCCGGCAGGATCCAAAAGCACCTTCTCATGGTCCCGCAACCGGAGCGTTTCGCCGAACACGCGCCACCCCCGCAACCGTTCTCCTTCCCCGCTAAGGTCGGCTTCATTGGAATCCACGCTGAGAGTCGCAATTCGGGATTCGACTTTTTCAGCTCCGTATTCGTCCTCGAAGGAAAAAATTTCGGGATAGGGGCCGGTATTTCCACGTGACCGCCACTCGATGTAGAGCTTCTTCTTCAAATCCCTAACCACGGCACAACCCGTGCCGCCAAGACCAACTACTACATATTGGGGCATATTACCCTCCGACGTATTGTTGCTGGGATTTAGGCACCGAAATCTTGCGCAGGGCAGCGCGAATCATCAGCAGATATGTGATCCCCTGGACCAAAAGAAAGGCAAATATTAAAATAACGCGAGAGATAGTTACTATGCGAGGGGCCTGCTCCTTGAGTCCCTGCCGGATTTGCTCGCTTGCCAACTGGATTGCATCTTGTGGTTGATAGATATGAGCCCCCGACCCAAACACTCTCTCCATGTCTTTGGTGATCACCTCCTTAGCTAGCTCGGGGTGAGCCCAAAGTATTTTACTAAGGAAAGGATAATGAGAACGAAAATGGCTGACCGCCCCATTTGCATAGATCTGTGCTGCTACCTGTCTGGACTCCTGAGAATTAGTAGGGATAGAGGTTTCATGACCTGTATCCGGATGAGGGTGTCCCACAAAATTTTCCAGTTGCTTGCCGGATGCATCCCGCAGTTCGTACACGGCTTCATAAGCCTGGCGGTATGTGTTTTCGCTCCACTTCCTGTCCACCAGAATATTATCTTTCCATTCCTTGACTTTGTTTTCCGCCACTTCACCCGTGTACTGAAACGCACTGAAGAGCAGGGTGAACAAGAGGGTGAGAGTTGCCACCACTCCGCAAAAGACGTGGTGCAGAAGATGAAGCGAGAACTGGCGGTTGAAGTTGTGGGCCACCCAACTGGTCAACCACCACGCAAGGCCCCCAAGCACCAGCCCCATAACCCAGACCACAAGGAACCGCGTATGACTCTCCCGCCACAGTTGGGCGACCAGTGCTACCAAAAGGAGAAAGAAATCCACAATCATGTTACAAAATCCCCTTCCTAATCTAATAGCTGTCCTGGAACCAGAAATCCAATGGCTACCTTCTCAAACTTCAAGGATCAACAATGTCCGCTGCTCTTGGGAAGCCAGGCCAAAAGCATAGACGAGATTTTCTACTTGCCGCAAAACCTAATCTTGCATTCGAAATCGCTCATGCACGCACCTCGCTTTCCATGACTCAATATTGTCCTGGCCCAAAAAGGCATGTACATCCAAAACGGATAACTACATGCCGACTAAAGGTTGTGTATCGATACCAAGATCATCCAATCGCCCGGACGATCAGGGCCGGAGCCTGCCCATCTCATACCCTGCGTCCCTGCAATGAAGCACAATTCAATGATCATGGCTGAACCCAACAACGCATTATTTGCGTAGATGTATATACGAATAGATGAGGTTAATCCATTAGGAAAAGGTTGATTCTATCTACCAATTTTCCTGAAATGAGCTTACCATCTGATATTGAATCAACTCAAAGTCATTCAATCCTTTTAAATTGGCAATATACTGTTTTGCTGAAGTATTCTCGTCTTGCACCAGCAGGCAGCATCAGGAATAGGTTGAGATTGACGTAATCCTTTTCCTGATTCATAGGTCAAAAAACTGTAATGAGCGCATTTGAAGATTTGAGAAAGAGGGTAGCAGTAGTATTCATCACACAAAATCGTTGCTTGCTGAATCGGAAGATGGCATTCTTACTGCCGAAAACGTCTCAGATATAGACTGATGCTTTGAGTAGAATTATTGGATACGTTGCTCAAGCAATTCAAATGATGAGGGGAAGGGCTATCATGGAATACCTGGAGAGCGAACAGAACTATCAGAAAAAATTCGAAGAAGGCCTTTTTAAGCTCCTGCTGGATATGACGAAAGATTTCCCATTCTCGAAGCTCGAAGGAGATTCGCAGACGGAAGCCCGGACAGAATCACACGAGTCTCAACTGAAAAGACTCATCAGCTCCGTGCGTCTTACTGCGATGAGGACATACAGGCAGATGCCCGTGGAAGTGCGTAGGCATGCGGGAATGACGACGAGTGGCGCGCTCCGAATTCTTTTTCTCAAGGTCCATGGCTACCGGATGAAAGGTGCGGAATGAAGCTATGAGAAACATACCGACTCTAACGGGAATATTCATCGGAATGGCCCTGGCGCTTTGGCTTCCGTTAGCCATGGCCCGGACATCATCGAAGATTGCTCAACTGCTCGAAGATGGCAGGAATGCCTACCATGCTTCGGATTACCCGGAGGCCCTTGCAAAGTTGGAGGAGGGATTGAGGCTGGCAAGAGAAGACGTCGACCAGGGTATGACCGGCGAGCTTCTCAGCACCATCGGCGTCGTGCATGAGGCATTGGGCCTGTATAAAAAGGCCCTGGAGTATCATGAGCAGGCTCTTGCAATCAAGAAAGCGAGTGGAGACCGAAGTGGCCAGGGAAAAGATCTCTGCAACATCGGGGGCGTGCATTTGGACCTCGGTCGGCATGAAGAGGCTCTTCAGTATCTTCAGCAGGCTCTCGTCCTGGATCGTGAATTGGGAAATCGTGAAGGGGAGGGAGCGGATCTCAGCAACATCGGGCTTGTGTATGAGAGCCTCGGCGAGTATCAAAAAGCCCTGGAGTATTTTGAGCAGGCTCTTGCGATCAAGATGGAAAGAAACGATCCAAGAGGTAAGGGAATCGATCTTACCCGTATCGGCATTGTGTATGATGACCTGGGACAATACGATAAAGCCCTGAAGTATTATGAGCAGGCCCTGGAGATCGACAAGGAGACAGGATGTCCAAGGGGTGAGGCAAGGAATCTCACCAACATCGGCGGCGTGTATGCGAGCCTTGGCCGGTATGATAAAGCCCTGGAGTATTATGGTCAGGCTCTCGCAATCTATAAAGAAATAGGAGATCCAAAGGGCGAGGGAACAAATCTCAACAACATCGGCATCGTGTATTTCTACGTCGGTCAGTATGAGAGAGCCTTGCCGTATTATGAACAGGCTCTTGCCATCAAGAAGGATATAGGAGATCGAAGGGGCGAGGGAAACAATCTTTCCAATATTGGCCTCGTATACCGGAACCTGGGTAAGAATGAGGAAGCTCTACAGTATTATGAGCAGTCGTTTGCAATCAGGACGGAAATAAAAGATCGAAGAGGCCAGGGAGCGGACCTCTCCAACATCGGTATTGTGTATCAGGAGCTCGGCCAGAATGATAGGGCGCTGCAGTATCATTTGAAGGCCCTTGCAATGAGGCGGGAGATAGGAGATCGAAGGGGCGAGGGAAACGACTTTATCAACCTCGGTGACACTTATCAGGAGCTCGGGAAGTATGAGGAAGCACACCAGGCAATGACCGAGGGCCTTAAAATCTACACCGAGCTGCCTGTTCCCGACTTGCTCTGGCTGGCTCAAGAAGGCCTGGCCCAGGCTGAAGTCTCGCTGGGCATGCCCATGGAAGCCCTCGGCCACTTTGAGCAGGCCCTGAATTCCATCGAATCCATTCGTATTGAAGTTGGTGAAAGGGAATCGAGAACGTCTTTCATGCGAGGAAAGCTCCAGGCATACGATGGCATGATCGAATTGCTCAAAATGCTCCATCTGAAAAGTCCCCTCGACGGCCATGACCGAAAGGCGTTGGAGATATTGGAGCGCAAGCAAGGCAGGGCTCTCCTGGAGGACATCGGAAGGAGCGGCGCGAGAAGCTTTGCGGGCATCGGGAGCGAAATAGGTGCCAGGGAAACTGAGCTGGCGGACAGGCTGGAGGACGTTCAATCCGAGCTGGGCACAGAGCGCGCGCAACCCGCCAAGGGTCGGAATGTTGCGCGCATTCGAGAGCTTGAAAGCTCCATCATGGAGGTCCGGGACGCTCAAAAGAGCCTGGAAGAGGAGATCAAAGTACACCATCCCGACTACTATTCGCTGAAATACCCAAGGCCCGCCCCCTTACCGCAAATTCAAGAAGAAGTACTGCAATCCGATGAAGCCATGCTGATCTATGGGGTTATGAAAAAGGAGGCCTACCTCTGGACAGTCGGTAAGAACGATTTCTCATTCGACGTTCTGGATTTGAGTGAAGAGGCTCTCACAGAGAAGATCACGGATTTCAGAGCCGCATGCTCCGAGTCGATCCTCAGCCTGTTCGACAAAACCAGGGTCAACCTCTTTCACGTGGATGAGAAAGTCAGAGAGACGCTCCCCCGGGTAGTCGCCAGGGGCAAGGTGCTCCATGACCTCCTCCTCCCGAAACAGGCCAGGCGGATTCTATCCAGAGCCCACACCGTTTACATCATTCCGGCAGGTCCCCTTTATAAGCTCCCTTTCGAGGCTCTATGCGCCAGCTCCGATCCGGGCAATCCTCACTATTTCATAGAAGATCATGCCGTGGCTTACCTCTCGTCGGCCTCTCTGCTCAAGATCATAAGGGAATCACGGGCAAGAAGGTCGAAAAAGGCCGTCTGGCCCCTGATCGCCTTTGCCAACCCGGTATACGAGACGCCCGAAGCCCAAGCCTCGACCTATCCATCGGCCCGCCCCCAGCTCAAGAATGAACCCGCTCCCCTGGAAGAGTCTTATTCTCTTTCGGCAATGCAGGCAAAAGCTTACCTCAACCTGCTCGGCGGCAGCCTCACACCGCTGCCGGAAACCGAAGACGAGGCCAGGGAAATAAAAGCAATCCTCGAAGCACCGGATACCAGCCACCCCCTGCAGCTTCACTTGAACGCCTCCCGCAGCAACGTGCTCAAGCTCAACCGGGAAGAGCGGCTGGATAACTACCGCTACGTACTCTTTTGGACTTTGGACAAAGCTATAGCGTACCCGAACGCAACCAACCTTGTGAGCTCCGTTGCAATTGGGCTATTTGATGGAGTCAGGGTGCTCGTTGCCTCTGG
>Ga0074199_1001520_pt1 | contig 19492 bp, 20 predicted proteins | sample EPASupsiteSAE347_FD_64528 | JGI IMG/M metagenome (GOLD analysis project Ga0074199, IMG submission 64528) | Bioremediated contaminated groundwater from EPA Superfund site, New Mexico - Sample SAE3-47 | ecosystem: Environmental > Aquatic > Deep subsurface > Groundwater > Contaminated ...
CCGGACATATTATTACTGGGTGAAGGCCGGCAATGGGTTTGCCGGCATCAGCGGCTTCAGCGCCGGCACCAATGGCGGCACGCCGCCCCGGCCGCCTGCCAGCATCACGGCCAGCACGAATTCATACCTGGCGATTGACGTCGCCTGGAGCGCCTCGGATTACGCCTCCAGTTACACGGTGTATCGTAATACCAGCGATGTGAGCAATGATAACGTTATAGCGTACACCAACGGCCTGACGTTCGGCGATACCAACACCACGCAGTTCCAGAATTATTATTACTGGGTGCGCGCCACCAATCAATATGGCATGGGCGAGTTCAGTGTTACCTCGGCGGTTGGGTTCCGTTGGATGGCGCCGCCGCTGGCGGTTTACGCGACAAAAGGCGCCTACACCAACCAAATCCGGGTGTCGTGGAAAATCGAATCCACGGCGCCCACGAGCTATCTTGTCTATCGCAGCACGACGGACGTTTCGGCCGCGGCGGTTTTTCAAGCTGAAATTGCCTACTCGGATTCGTCCAAGACCAATTACGATGACCTGAATATCACGCGCGGCGCCGCCTATTATTACTGGGTGCAATCCAAGAACTCCTATGGCACCAGCGTCTTAAGCACGGCATCCGATGTCGGCGGCACGGTGCCGTTCCCGCCGATTAACATCAATGCCGGCGACGGCGCATCCGATACCCAGATAACCGTGACGTGGAACGTTGCCGCTTATGCCACGGCTTACGAAGTATATCGCCAGGATTCCTACGATCCGCCTTCTCCATCAGCCACGCCGTTGGGGATTGCGTCTGCGACGAACTATGCGGATACCACGGCCCGCGGCGGCCAGCGCTATTATTACTGGATCAAATCCACCAACCAATTCGGCCGTAGTGAATTGAGCGGGTTCAATAGCGGCTACCGGGCGCTGGCGACGCCGTACGCGGTTTCGGCCACTTCAGGCCGGACCAACCTGTCTGTGACTTGGACAAGTTCGGACAATGCTTCCAACTATGAGTTGTGGCGGGGCACGAACAACGATCGAAGTGCCGCGCTGATGGTTATCAATGCGGTGCTTACGAATGCCTGCGACGATGCGGAGGCCGTGCCGGGTGTGCTGTATTATTACTGGGTGCGGGCCAAGACCCCGCAGTTCGTCAGCGACTTCAGTTCCTATGCCAGCGGTTACCGGGTGCTGGGCCAGGTGGATATTGGCGTCTCCGACCTGGTTTTCCTGCCGACCCGCATGGCCGTCGTCGGCATGCCGGCGGCGGTGTCTTTCCGGGTCACGAACTACGGAGTGCAGAACATGGCCGCACCGAACGCCAACGTGGCCTATAACTTCTACATTTCCAGTAATTCCGTGTTCGGGGATCCGGACGATAAATGGATGGGTGGTTCCTCGCTCAGCGTCCCGCTGACGGTCGGCAGCAGCGCGGTCGTGGTCCCGCCGAAGGCCGTGCTTAATTCAATAGCGGTGCCCGTAGTCCCACTGGGTTGGTATTACATCTTTGTGGATATTCAGCATGCGGCGCCGGCAAAGTGGCTGGATCCGAACCTGGCCAACAACACGATCAGCCGCAACGGCGGCGTCATCCGGATCGGTGCAACCCAGCCGGCCGGTCTCATATTGGTCAATGATTATAACGGTGACGGCTACACCGACATGGCCATGTACCAGGAATCCACGGGCACTTGGCAGGTCTGGTTTTTTGGGTCCCAGGGTTTCACAATGGCAGGCTATGGCGGCGTGGGATTCAAAGCCGTGCAAGGCGATTATGATGGCGATGGCAAAGCCGACTTGGCTGTCTATCGTGAAGCCACGGGGACATGGGAAATATGGTTATCGTCCGCCGATTATGCCATGGCGCAGGCCGACGAATGGGGTGGTCCCGGATTTGAGCCTGTGCCGGCCGATTACGATGGCGACGGCAGGGCGGACCCGGCTGTGTATCAGGAGGCCACCGGCACTTGGCGGGTCTGGCTATCCAGCGCGAGCTATGCGATGGCCTCGGTCCAAGGTTGGGGTGGGGCAAGTTTCCAACCGGTGCAGGGGGATTACGATGGCGATGGCAAGGCGGACCCGGCGGTATATCAAGAGACCACCGGCACCTGGCGGCAATGGCGGTCCCTCTGGAATTATGCGCTGACTACTACGGTAGGCCTGGGTGGAACCGGATATCGTCCCGTGGCGGCTGACTATGATCTCGATGGGATTATGGATCCGGCGGTTTTTAAGGCAAGTACTGGGTCTTGGCGGATATGGCTCTCCGCCAGCGGGTATGCCGAGGCTGACGCCAATGGGTGGGGCGGCGCCGGCATGGTAGCCGTGCCCGGCGACTTCGATGGCGACGGCAAAGCCGATCCGGCTGTTTATTGGGATGCCTTTGGCATGTGGCGCCTATGGCTTTCCAGCGCAAGTTACCAGCAGACGGAAATCCTGGCCTGGCCCGGCGAAGGCTACCAGCCCGTCTGGCCGTGATCTGAAGACTGTAGGCTGAAGGCTGAGGGACTGATTTGAGAAGCCGGAGTATTGCCCGCGAAATGATTTACTGAATTTGCTGTATGGACAGCAGTGGCGGTGCGGAGTAACATGAGCATATGACAACAGTTCAAGAAATAGAAAAAGCTGTTCAACATTTGCCCGAACGGGAACTTTATTTTTTTCGTTCCTGGTTCGAGGAGTTCGATGCCGGTGTCTGGGATAGACAGTTTGAACAGAATGTTCAGAGCGGCAGGTTGGACACATTGGCAGATCAGGCCGTTAAAGATCTGAAGGCGAACAGGTGTACCCGGATGTGAACCACCACGCAAGTCCCCGGTTCTGGAAATGTTACTACGACTTGCCGGCCGACATCCAGGCATTGGCTGACGAGAATTTTGAGTTGCTGAAGAACAACCCAAAGCATCCTTCCCTGCACTTTAAGAAAGTCGGCCGTTTCCATTCTGTGCGTGTCGGTAGGAAATACAGAGCCCTTGGCGTTGAAACAGATCAAGATATCGTCTGGCTTTGGATAGGTACTCATTCAGAATATGACAACCTTATCAGATAGAGCGCGCCGTTAGTACCTGATACATCAAGAACCGTTATAAAAAACAAGAAGGTGTTAAGAGAAGTGGGGATTTACCACAGAGACACGGAGGCGCAGAGAAAGACTCCGTCTCCTTGATCTCCTTCCTTCTCCACACAGAGTGTTGCGGGCATGGCCCGCCTTAGGAATTACATCGAGTGACGCGAATGCATACCAAACGAAGAACGAAGAACGAAGAACGAAGAACAGTCAGCGGCCTACGGCCTTTGTTTTATTGCCCACGGTCTACGGCCCACAGTCTACGGCCCGCTTCAGCTTTCACCCTGGTCGAGATCATGGTCGTTGTGGCCGTTATCGCTCTTCTGCTCATGCTGTTGATCCCCAATATCCGTACCGTGCGCGAAAAAGCCTGGTCCTCCAATTGCCAGAACAATCTCCGGCAATACGGTATTGCCATGAATCAGTATATGGCCGATTATAGTGGTTTCTTTATTTATCCGGGCGCCGGCAATCTAAGCGCAGGGGCTACCTATGATGCTTCGATGTTGGGGTATCAGGGAACCTATGGTAATCGCGTGTCACGATCAGGCGGGGAAGTTGGCAGTCTGGCGCAATCGTGGTTCGATATGACCGCCGCCTATCTCCCAACCGGGGTTACGATCCAGTCGCTCTCAGCCGGCGAGCCTTCCGTGAGGGTTTGTCCGATGATACTGCAGCAGATCAGAAAAGAAGGCAATTTCTTTGATCCGGATTCGCAGAATTTTAAGGGATTGCGGGATTCAACCGATTGGGCGGGCAGCGAAGTGCAACTGGCCGATGGTGAACTACTCGAGAGGCATAGTGCTGGCTCTGGCTATGACGAAAATGACAAGTTAATCTTGGATGTGGCCTTCACCACCTATGCCATCAACCACTGGCACATTGGTAGGAACAAGAAAAACATACCTGAAAGTGTCGTGGCCTTTATTGACTGGAATGCCAGGGACGGTTGGTGGGCGACGCTTAGCTACACTAATTGGATGTTTAATGGCACCAATAGCCAGGGTCAACCTGTCGTTCAGGATACCCAGAAACGGGCTGATGGCGCATGGTGGCTGACGGAAGTGGGCTTCCATCATCTTCAGGGCGGCATCTATGGCGCTAATTACGTGGCCATGGATGGCCATGTCGGCTGGATCGGCTCCAATGCCATTTCAGTGACTAATTTTACCACGGGGCTGTAAAGCACGTAGAGTGTAAAGCGTACAGCGTTAAGCGTAACTTGTAAACCACGGATAACAAACCATGAAATCGTTGGATACAGCAAAATCCGATCTATGTGTTTCTCTGGCCGCTATACGCTCTCCGCTCTCCGCTCTGTATGCTTCCGGTGACGCTCCGCGCTCCACGCTTAACGCTCCACGTGCTTCAGGTGCCTTCACCCTCGTCGAGCTCTTGGTCGTGATCGTGGTCATCGCGATCCTCATGGGCATCACGATCCCGGTTTCCAAATATGCCGTTGCGCGCGCCAAGGCGGCCCGCCAGGAAGTCATGCTGGCCAAAATACGCAGCGCCCTGGATGACTACCGCGCGGCCTATGGCGAATATCCCATTACGCCGGTAACTAATGGAGAATATGATCGAGCGGAAACGTTAAAGCATTATTGGGACAATGTAATGCCGGACATGGGCACGGCCTCAAACAGTGTCTTTACAAACGTGAGTCTTTCAACTAACACAATCGAAGTCTTTGCCGCGGCTGATGGTATAAAATATTCAAATGATTATTGCCTGACCTTTCCGCTCATGTTAAGGCAAGAACGGGAAGGCAAGCGTCCGTTCATGAATTTCGATAAGGTGACCGTGATGCATATCGTGTATAAGAAAACTTCCGATGGTGATGTTCGTCATGGTACATATCAGCAAAGACGGAGGACTAAGACCGGCTTTCAACTTTCAACGGTTGAATATGTTTTGGGCGATCCGGTTGACCGGGTCAAGGCGATTGACCCGGTGTCGAGCCTGCAATGGAAGTATGAATGTCGCGATGGTAATTTTTATACCATCACGACAAATATATTTTAAGGCATGAGTGAAGACTGAAACAGGCCGTGGACCGTAGACTGTAGACCGTGGACTGAAGCGGAAGGACGCTGGCTGTTCTTTGTTAAGGACGAAACAAAAATCGTTTAATGTGTGAGCGTTATAAATTTGAGTGAAAACGAATGAATACCCAACGAGGAACGATTGTAATCAGAAATCAGAGGCCGGAAGTCAGCATGTCCGCCATCTCGTCCGGCGTAGCTTTAGCGAAGACGGAAGCCAGGGCGACGGCGGGAGGTCAGGGGCCAGAATTTGGCATTCGCCGTCCATCTTCCGGCCTACAGCCTACAGCCTACAGTCCGCAGCCTGGTTTTACGTTGATGGAACTGCTGGTGGTGATAGCGATCATCGCCCTTCTGCTGGGTATTATTGTGCCCTCGTATTTTTCGATTCGGGAGAAAGCCAAATATACCAAGGCCAAGGTGACCGTCAAAAACCTGGAAACCGCCTTCAAGGCCTACTTGGATCATTACCGCGTCTGGCCGGATTTATTGAAAGAAGATGAGGCCGTTGAGATCAAGGACGATGTCTTTAAAATGTTGAGAGGGGATGCGGGGGTGCTCGCTAATCCGGATGCCATCGCCTTCTACGAATTCGAATCCACCAATTCCTCGTTATTGGTCGCACTGGATCCTTTTACCGATTCCACGACCCCTGCCGTCCAAAGGAATTACCTTGTCCAAGTGGACAAGAACTACGACAACAAGATCACGGTGGGGGGCCAGGACATCTACCGGACGGTGATCGTGTGGTCGGTCGGCACAAACCGCTCCGACGCGCTCTCTGAACCTGCCACGAAAGAAGGGAATGTGAGGAGCTGGGATTGAGCGTGGAGCGTGATCAATTATGAACCACAATCCAACAGTCAAGAATAAATATTACTTTAGCTTCCATATTTGCCGATTATACGCTCAACGCTCGACGCTTAACGCTCCACGTGCGTCAGGTGCCTTCACCCTCCTCGAGGTCATGCTCGTAATCGGGATCATTGCGATCCTGGCGAGCTTGCTGTACCCGGTGATAATCGGCGCGAGCAGGCGCGCCAGGGAAAAGCAGGCGGCCGCGGAGACGCGCACGATCCTCATGGCCATCAAGGCTTATCGCCAGGAATACGGCAAATGGCCCGCCCAGATTCAAGCGATGCAGGACGTCACCTATATCACCAATAATTATTGTGTGATCCAGCCCTTGCTGGGCAGTAACTTGAACGGATTCAATCCCAAAAACAAGATATTCCTCAACCTGCAGGTCAACACGAACAACAACCCGGATTATGCGGGTAATTACCTCGATCCCTGGGGTATCCCTTATTTGATCTGCATGGATGACGATGGTAATAATGGCTTGGCCATTGAGTGGTCAAATAAGCCGCCCTATATGGCCATCAACACCTCGGGCCGGGAAATCGGTTTAACCAATATTTATTTGACCAATCGTCCGGTGGCCAACGTGGATGCCGGCGTCGCTTCGCTGGGCGGCACCTCCAATACCCTGCCATGGAATACCTGGACGGAGATGCCGTAAAGCACGTGGAGCGTGGAGCGTGGAGCGTGGAGCGTGGAGCGTGGAGCGTGGAGCGTGGAGCGTGGAGCGTGATCAATTATGAACCACAATCCAACAGTCAAGAATAAATATTACTTTAGCTTCCATATTTGCCGACTATACGCTCAACGCTCGACGCTTAACGCTCCACGTGCGTCAGGTGCCTTTACCCTGATCGAGCTTCTCGTCGTCATGGTCATCGCGGTGACCATCATGGCCGTTTCCCTGCCATCCTTTCTAAGCCTGGGGCGTGGCGCCGGTATGCGCACCGCTGTCAATAACGTCCGCTCCACAATATCCTTGTCGCGCCAATGGGCCATCACGCACCGGGAGGAAATCACGTTCGTGGCCTCGCCCACTGGGCTGGTTTACACGACCAACAATCTGATTCTTAAAGCCGCCAATGACCATGCCTGCTATTACGCTACCGTGGTTAACGCGGAAGGCACTTTGACCTCTTTGGTTCAAAGTATCACGGAGCTTCCCTTGGATGTGACCTTCTCGGAAGATTCGAGCGATCATAGCGAGACAAACCTAACGTTTAAGACGGATGGCGGGTTGGCCAACGGATCTGTTACATACTTCATCGTGCTGGTGGACAAGAAAAACGGCACTGTTAAGACGATCATTTCCGTTAGCGGCCTGACGGGCGGGATCAAGGTGCAGTGAGGGGGAAATCTGTTCTTCGTTCCTGGTTCTTTGTTCTTGGTTTAAAACGGGGATAAGGAACGAATGAATACCAAACGAAAAACGACTGGGCTCCGCCGAAGTGTTACACCCAGGCGAGAGAGCGAAAGTTACCCGTCGTCGTTTGCCCGCCTCCGGGGAGGGGCGGTATCTGGAACGATTATGGAACGAAGAACGAAGAACGAAGAACGAAGAACAGTCAGCGGCCTCCGGGCCGCCTTCAGCCTCGTCGAGGTCACCCTGGCGCTGATGGTCATGGCGATCGGTATCCTCAGCATTATGAGCCTGTTCCCCGCGGGATTGGACCAGAACGTCCGCTCCATCGCGGATACTCACGCCACCTTCTTTGCCGAGGAGGTTTTCGGCGGGCTGCAGGCCACGGCTGAGGCTGATTGGGATAACCTGGCGGCGGCTCAACTGCCGGTGGCGGCTTCCAATATGTGGTCAAATATAGCGACCAATAGGATCTGCGTGAGCAATGTGATGAATAAATATGAATATATCAGCGACGGCAACACTTATGAGGACCATGTTCTTCGTTACCGGCTGATCATGACGACCAATGGCCTGCTCAAAAAGGCGACCTTATGGGTCTGGTCGGGCGAATTCGGCACCAACGATCCCAGCATCTTCTATGCGGAGTTTTTCAGGTGGAAACCGCTGTGAAGCACGTGGAGCGGCGAGCGTATAGCGTTAAGCGTGAATTAAGAATCACGGACAACAAGCCATGAAATCGTTGGATACAGTAAAATCTGTTTTACGTTTTTCCTATGACGCTGAACGCTTGACGCTCCACGCTCCACGTGTGTCGGACGCTCCACGTGCCTTCACCCTGATCGAGGTTCTCGTGGCTATGACGGTCCTTTCGATCATGGTCCTGATGGTGGCCAATATTTTCCAGAGCAGTTCCGCCTCCTGGAATATCGGCACCCAGAAGGCCGACATGAACACCTCCGCCCGTGCCGCCCTGGATTTCATGGTGCGCGAATTGGAATCCGCCGTCGCCGGACCGATTGAAACGGTCGCGGCCGGTGCGAATTCGGAAATAGTGTTCAATCTGCAGAATGGCAATGACTTGTTATTTGTATCACTGGTTGGTGATGTTAATGATAGCCAGGCTTTGCGAAACGGGGCGTTCTATCATATTGTTGCCAGTAATCAATTAATGTATGCGCACCAAACCGCTAATCCGTATACCACTACACCAAGTCATAGTGGTGCGGGAATGCTTGTCGCCAATGTTTTGTCCCTGTATATTATTGCCTTTACCAATGAATACGGGCTTGAAAATGGATTATTTACGGAAAATTTCAATTCGTCATTAGATGTGAATAATCGCCAACTTCCGATTTGCGTGGACATCGCCCTGACAATGCTGAGCGACGATGACATGCAAAGATATAATCAACTGAGCGTGCTCGCCGATAAGACGGCCTTCAGTGACCGCAATTCCAAGCTCTATTCCACGCGGGTTTATTTCCAGAATCGGGTGGGGTATGGGGGGCGGTGACGAAGAGAGACTGTAGGCTGTAGACTGTGGACCGACCGTGGGCTGTGGACTGAAGGAAGACCTTAAAAGGGCTGAAGACTGTAGGGGTACGACGACAGACGACGGACGGTGTAGCGGCGGTTCGTTCTTGTCCCGCTCCCAGCGGGAAGAACCGCAATCCGCCTTATCTTCTCGACTTTGCCGTCTTAACTTGTAAAAATGCATCATATTAACCAGTCTAATTAATGTGGTATAAGTGAGCCTCTTGCAAAAGTCCATAAAACGCCGCTCATAGAGCGGGGCTACACCAAGCATGGTTAGTTGTAACATCATCGTTTTCATTGACTTAAGATGTAGCACCGTTCTACGAACGGTTTCCTTAATTCGGCTTTTGCAAGAGGCTCAAGTGTTCAGGGAATAGGAGGCAAGGGATATGCACAATGAATTCACCGCTATCGTGGAACGGGACGGGGACTGGGTCATTGCCTATTGCCCGGAAATTCCGGGCGCGAATGGACAGGGCAAGACAAAGGAGGATTGCCTGAAGAACCTGTCGGAAGCAATTGATCTAATCCTGGAGGACAGACGGGACGATGCCCTGCGCGGTCTTCCTGCGGATGCCACTCGCGAACTGGTGGCCGTCGGATGAAGAGAAAAGAACTCTTGCGTCATCTTCGCCGCCACAGTTGCTTCCTGAAACGTGAGGGCGGCGCGCACGCCCTCTGGGTCAATCCCGGCACCGGCAGGATCGAAGCGGTTCCCCGACACACAGAAATCCCTGACCGTCTTGCCGTCAAAATCTGCCGATGTCTATCGATCCCCGATCCAAAATGACAACGACGGAAGAGCGTGTAAATCAGACGACAGGCGGCGTAGCGGCGGTTCGTTCTTGTCCCGCTCCCAGCGGGAAGAACCGCAATCCGCCTTATCTTCTCGACTTTGCCGTCTTAATCTATAATGATATGCACTTGGCATTATTGGGTTGCCACGCCGCTTGCAGAGCGCAAGCGTAGTGACGCGGCGGGTATAGCTCGCGTTAGTACCTGATCCATCAGGAACCGTTATAAAAAACAAGAAGGTGTTAAGAGAAGAGGGGATTTCCGCCGAAGGCGGATCCGCCTATGGAGGACACCACTGAGACACGGAGGCACAGAGAAAGACTTCGTCTTCTTGATCTCCTTCCTTCTCCACACAGAGTGTTGCGTGCATTTGGCCCCGGTGCGCGGAGCGCGGTCGTGGCCAAATGCACGCAACGATTGGTCAGAAGAGAACACGTGAGGAGAAATCCTGTCTCCGTGCCTCGGTGCCTCCGTGGTGAGGCTTGTTTTGTTTGGGTTGCCACGCCGCTTGCGGAGCGTAAGCGTAGTGACGCGGCGGGTATAGCTCGCGTTAGGCATGAAGAGGAGGCGAATATGCAATTAATGGCCGTTTTCCAGAAAGTCACCGGTGGATATGTGGGCTTTGTGGCGGAACTTCCCGGGGCCAATACCCAGGGGCGGACCCTGGACGAGACGCGTGCCAATCTGACTGAGGCCGTTGAGCTTGTGCTGGACGCCAACCGTCAACTGGCTGAGGAATCACTGGCTGGGCAAGAAGTCATACGCGAACCTTTCTTGGTCCCGGCGTAATGAAACGGCGCGATCTCATCCGGCATCTCGAACGTCACGGCTGTGAGTTCCTTCGCGAAGGAGGGAACCACACCGTCTATGTCAACCGCCGTGCCAGGAAATCATCCACGATGCCTCGTCATCGCGAGGTCTTTGATTTCCTTGCCCGCAAGATTTGCAGGGATTTGGAGATACCAATGCCATAAAGGCCAGAGGGCGGACGGAGGGACGGTGTAGCGGCCAGTTCGTACTTGTCCCGCTCCCAGCGGGAAGAACCGCAATCCAGCGAAGCGGCAATAATGATTGGCATTGTTGGATCGGAAATGGTAATTTAAAAAGGAATGAAGGGAAAGCAATGAAGACAATGGACCGCATTACATTCGATCCGACAGTGATGGGCGGGAAGCCCTGCATTCGTGGAATCCGCGTGACTGTCGGCACACTTGTCGGCCTGATTGCCGCGGGGCGGACAAGGGACGAGATCCTCAAGTTGTATCCTTATCTGGAAGCAGAAGATATCGCCCAGGCGCTTGCCTACGCTGCGTGGCGGGTTGAGGAAATCGAAGTTCCCCTGGCCTTTGCATGAAGATTGTGATTGACATGAATCTCTCCCCCGCCTGGGTCTCCTCTTTGGAGCATGCGGGTCACACTGCGGCGCACTGGTCTTCGGTCGGTTCGCCCAATGCCGCTGACCGGGAGATACTGGGTTGGGCAAGGCAAAACGATTATGTCGTTTTCACACACGATCTCGACTTCAGCGCCATTCTTGCCGCCACCGACGCGAACGCGCCAAGCGTTGTCCAAATCAGAACGCAAGCTCCCACCCCAAGCCTTTGCGCGGAACTCCTGCTCGATCTCCTCCTGCGATATGTTCAGGAGCTTACGGCGGGAGCCTTGATCTCCGTTGACGAAGATCGGGCCAGAATCCGCCTGCTTCCCTTGAAGCGTGATGGAAGCTGAGCAGGAATGTGAAGAGGTCCGGTAGGCGACGGACTGGAAAAGAAGATGGAATATTGTCCGCGAAATGACGCAAAATGAATATTTTTTTGACTGATATTAACGAAAACCGAAAAACGGGTCTTCCATCTTCGCTTGGAGCGTCCCCGCGTTTTTCCATTCGGCGTTGGGCGTTGGGCGTTGGACGTTGGACGTTTGCTTCAAGTGTCCGTCCACAGCCCACAGTCCACAGCCTACAGCCCTCTTCAAGCGGCATCGCCCTGGTCATGGTGCTGGGGATACTCTCGGTGATGGTGATCATGGCGGTGGCGTTTGCCATCTCGATGCGCACCGAGCGCGTGGCGGCGGGCAACTATGCCGATAGCGTCCGCGCCCGCCAGTTGGTGCAGGTGGGATTGGCACGGGCGCTGGATGACTTGGCGGGGAAGCTTGGCACCAACGGGTTTTGGAGTACTACCGCCGGTGGTATCGTCGTCAGCGGCACAAACTATCCCCCTTGGACTGTGACCAATTCTTATACTACAACGTACACCAATACCGCGACAAATGCTACTCTGCTGAAGTTGCTGGCACTGAAAAGTCGTGATAACGAAGCCACCAATTTTGTGCCGCGCGCGCTGTGGGCTGTGGCCACGAATGCGGATTATTATAGCACGACGACTTATACTAATGCGGCGCACCACTGGCTGCCGATCGAAAGTATTATTACAACCAATTACGATGGCAAAAAATGGACAAATGAATATCATCTCATGGGCCGCGTAAAATACCTTATCCTGAACTGCTCCGGCCTGCTGGACGCCAATTTTGCAGGGGGGGCGATAAGAGGCGTGGGTACTAATCCAACGGAAATTGCGATTGACAAGCTTAATGAAATCGACAACCCGGCCAATGCCGACAGCTTTGTGACAAATCGGAGATATTATGTCAGATATGAGACATTACATGAGCTGAAAGAGTTGAATCCCTTCGTATATTTTAACGAGATGTATCCATCAAACTTATTCATCTATTCCCGCGCCCTTCCGGGTTATTGGAAAATAAATGTCGATTCGGCTCTCAATTGCGTGGATAGGCAGGCGAATTTAAACGGCTCAGCGGCGGATTTGTCCAGTCGTATGAGTGAAATTACGAATGCTTTTGCGAGCGCAGGATTCAGCCTGATTGAATCCGGCGTGCTTTATAGTAATCTGATTGATTATGTGGATGCCGATTCAATTCCATCAAATTTTGAGTATTGTGTTGAAAACGTACCGATGATTAATGAAGTGGTGGTTAGTAACGCAATTGAAGTGAGCGATGGAAGCGATGCCGGCCATAAAAACTATAAAGTTACTACTGATATTTATATTGAATGTTGGTACCCTTTTGTTAAGAGCGCAGTAGCAAGTTTTAATTTAAATGTCACAAACAAGTTTTCTGGCACCCCGGGCTTTCAGCATGCTGATGGTTATAACGATATTCCAGTAACTTCATCGTCTTGGAGCACTCCTGTTAGGTATCGCTGTTTTCACGGGGAGAAAGGACCCTTCGAGCTGTCTTTGGAGAATCTCATAACATTGACAACTACAATTGATCCAAAAGTACAGTTGGGCGTCAATAATGTCGATGTGCTCAAAAATCCAATTGTGTTGTCAACTACACATGTTGGTAGCGGGGCTATTCCCCGCGACAATCAAGCCGTCTCATTCGAATGCCTTGACCCGCGAGTTAATTACGATCCGGCCGATCTGAATCTGTGGCGTCCGCGCACGCCATTTTCACCTGCGGATGTTCCAAATTCGGACAACAATCCATGGGTGGCAGAATGGTGGCCGGCCCACACAGCCGGAGATGTTGATGCTGCAATGCACGTTGCCGATGGCCCTCTGCTTTCGGTGGCCGAGTTGGGTTATCTTGTCTATACAAACATGCCGTGGAGAACAGTGAAACTCTACGGACCGGATTGCCATCGGGTGCTGGATGTCTTTGCCATTGGAACGAATGCATCGTATATTTATGTCACCAATACGATTTGGCGCGGGCGGGTGAATCCGAATACGACCAATAACGATGCTTTAGTGGCCGCATTTTATAATATACCGGTAAATAATAGCACAAACGACGCAAGCCCGGATACATTATTATTGCCCGATACAATCGCTATTGCTGAGCATATTCAGGCCAACGCGCAAACTTACGGATTCTATACGAATTTGTCCGACTTAGGACGCTGGTTTAATCCTGTAAAGTTCCCCAGCTACGCCGACAATGAACTGAAAAAAGAGGCCATCTTCCGCAATACCTGCGGCCTGCTGAGCGTGCGCCAGAACCTCTTCACGATCATCATCGAGGCCCAGGTGGCCTCGGGCGGGAACATCCCGCGCAATCCGGTCAAACAACGTGCCGTGGCTTTGGTCTGGCGCGATCCTTATACCGGTGAAATGTTCGTGCGCTCGATCAAGTGGCTGAGGGACTGAGGAAGCACGTTGAGCGGTGAGCGTGAAGCGGAGAGCGTGGAAATCAGACGCCAGACGCCAGATGACGGACCATCCTACGCCGGAGCGCTTCCCACTACGCGAAGCCGCTTCGGCGGGACGAGTCGGAGGGCAGGCGACGGACGCCGGCCTGCCCGCAGGCTTACCTGCCATACCAAGCCGGGCAAAAATCGGACCTTGAATCTCAGGCAATCTCGTGGCATACTATTTTATATGAAGCGCAGCCAACCCATTGATGTGGATCTGACGGCGCAGGCTTTGGCGCCCTTTAAGCACGATGCCTGGCGGATGATGACCCCCTTGGAGCGTATGCGGCGGTGTCTGCGCATGCGGCGATTAATCCCCAACCTGCGTAAAATTCATGACCAGAAACTTTTTCCGGCAATTGAAGGCGGATAAAGTCCGCTATCTGCTCATCAGCGGTCAGGCCACGGTGCTCTATGGCGCCGCCACGTTTTCTGAAGACCTGGATATCTGGCTTTGTCCGCAAAATGCCAACCTGCAACGATTTGTCAAAGCTTTACGGACGCTCCGCGCGCGGTATTACAAGTTGACTCCGCCGCTGACCCTGCCTTACCTTCGCAAAGGGCATGGGTTCCATTTTACATTGCTGGCGGAAGATAGGACCGATTGGTATCTGGATGTCATGGGGGTTCCGCCGCGAGCACCCGTGTTTAACGTGGCGTGGCGCCGATCAATTCGGATGAAAACACCCTGGGGCATGGTGCCGGTGGTCAGTGTGCCGGACTTGGTGGAATTAAAAAAGACCCAGCGCCTGGAAGATTATGCGATCATAAGCCGGTTAGTTGTGGCGACAATGAACCGGGCGGGCCTGAAACCCAGCCGCCGATTGGCGCGCTGGGCCGCGCAAAACATTTTTTCGCCGGCTTTATTGACTGAATTGATCCGCCAGCAACCTTGGGTTGCGACCCGCCTGGGCCGTGGACTGGCCGGTATCCGGGCATTTGGTTCCAAGATTGAGAAATCTGAAAAACCGGGGCTGGGCTTGGAACAAAGAGTCGAACGAGAGATGCTGGCGCGCATGGCCAAGTATCAGGCGGCTGATCGCCGGTATTGGCGTCGCATTATTACCGAATTAAAAAGCCTGCGCGCTTGCGGTCGTTTGATGCCCGAAGGTGAGAGGATGGAAGGATCAGGCTTCGCCCGCCAGGCTCCGCCGGAGCGCTCCGCCCAGGCGAGAGAGCTGCGCCCCGGCGTGCCAAACCGGGTCAGGCGAAAAAGCCTTGCACCGCACTCTGTCGCGCCGGGGTAACCCGGCGGCCCGGCGAAGAAGGACGCCAGACGCCGGACAGAATCTTGTTTCTTTATGCCTTCTTTGGGCTTGATCGGGCAAGTTGCTTTTTGCGGCCAAATTTATGTTTTTTTGCCTTTGACAATGGATGCCTTCTGTTTATAATTCGCACTTATTAATAGATTTCTAACGCGGGCTATGCCCGCAACCCAAAGAAATCAACCGCTAATAAACTAATGAAGCAGAAAAATGATTTTTTTAATGGCAAATTTCACCTCCCTTACCGGTATTCGCGTCTATTCGCGTTCATTCGCGGTAAAATATTCTTGTTTTTCTTAGCGGTCCCCAACTTTTGTTAAGTAACTAATATGGAGGCTATCGTTTATGAAAATGACCGTAAATTTGAGTATGTTATTGGCGGGTGTGCTCGCATTTTTGTTTAGCCTCTCCGAGGCCGTTGGCCAGGCGCGGCGGGTGACTGCACCCGGCGCCGCCGGCGCCGTTGCGGCAGTCCAGCCGGCGGCGGGCAAGGAAGGTATAGTGATCCGGAAGATGGAAGCCACCGGGCCGGCCACCAAGATCAGAACCCCGGAAATCAAGAACGATGCCAACGAGCCGCAGGCCCAGGTCAAGGATTGGGCGCGTATCTCGGTCCAGTACGAAACCGATGCCGAGTGGATCGACGAGCTGGAGTTCCGTTACACGGTTGTGGTGAAAAATCCCAAGCTCAACGGTCCCAGTGCTTTTACCATGTTTCCCGCCACCGTGACCTATGTTGATATTCCCAAGGGCAAAAGACATTTGAGCACGGTTTTTTTGAGGCCCAATACGATAGAACGCTATGGATTCGTCGAATGGGCGGGGGTGAAGGTTTATATCAGAGGCGAGCAGGTGGCCGTGGCGCAGATGCCGGACGATCAGCGTCCCTGGACCATCAGCTATAAAACCAAGGAAGGCGTGCTCCTGAACCGCTCCCAGACCCCGTTTGCCCTGGTGGCGATCGATAATTACGAGGCGATCAAGCCGAAATGACGCCTGGCGTCATTTCGGAAGAGGTCAAAGGTCAGAGGTCAGAGGTCAGCAAGAGCAAGAAAAGAGAATGGAAATGAAGCTTGAATCTGCAAAAGATTTGACCGTATACGTGAAGGGCTACGCGTTGGCTATGCGGATTTTTGAACTCAGTAAAACATTTCCTCCAGAAGAACGTTTTGTCCTAATCAGCCAGATTCGCCGTTCCTCGCGATCCGTCTGCATGAATTTGCGGGAAGCCTGGGCAAAACGTCGTTATGAACCTCATTTTATCAGCAAATTGACGGATTGTGATGGGGAAAACAGCGAGACAGATACATCCTTGGACTTTGCCAGAGATTGTGCCTATATTACGGTTGATCAGCATAAGAAATTAACAGAAGCATGTCAGGAAATAGGAAAAATGTTGGGGGCGATGATTAGGCAGCCATATAAGTTTTGTTCATAATGTCTTTTAAATGAATAGGGCTGATCTCTGATTTCTGACCTCTGACATCTGTTTTATGAGCTTCTTCAGATCCAACCGCGTGATTGCCATGGATATCGGGGCCGCCCAGCTCAAGCTGGCGGAGTTCGCGGTCGTCAAGGCGGGCATCGAGCTCACCAATTTGGCCGTGTGCCCGATGGGCATAGAACCGGGCAATGAAGCCGATCCCACCATGGCGATTGTCGATGCCATCCAGGGGGTCCTGAAAGAAAAAGCCATTCGGCCCGGCCCGGTGGTGCTTTCCGTGACGGGGCAGTCGGCCTTCCTGCGCCTGATCAAGCTCCCGCCGGTCAAGCGCAGTAAAATTTACCAGACCATCCTCTACGAGGCCCAGCAGAACGTGCCCTTCCCCATGGAGGAAGTGGTATGGGACTACCAGCTGATGGGTTCTTCGGAAAACGAGCTCAACGTGATGCTCGTGGTCATCAAGAAGGACATCGTGCAAAACCTGACCGACTGCGTCGAGGCGGTGGGCTTGGACATTGAGCTTGTGGACGTGGCGCCCATGGCGCTTTACAATGCCGTGCGCTATAACTACGGGGAACTGAAAGGCTGCACGCTCGTGGTGGATATCGGCGCGCGCTCGACCAACCTCGTTTTCATGGAGGAGGGCCAGTTTTTCAGCCGCAACCTGCCGATCGTGGGCACGGGCAATGTCATTACCCAGCAGTTGATGAAGGAATTCAATATGTCCTTCAAGGACGCCGAGGAACTTAAATTTGCCCATGCCTCCGTGGCCTTCGGGGGGTCCTATGAGGATTACTCCGACAAGGTGCTGTCGAAAGTGTCCAAGACCGTGCGCGGTGTCATGACCCGCCTGCACGTCGAGGTGGAACGCTCCATCAATTTCTACCGCACCCAGCAGGGCGGCGCCAATCCCAACCGCATGCTCCTGGCCGGAGGCACCTCCGTCATTGCCCGCACGGACGAGTTTTTCAAGGAAAAGCTGAAGATGGATGTGGAGTACCTGAACCCCTTCCGGAACATAATCGTCAGCGAGAATATTTCGGAGGAAGTTATCGGGGCTTGTGCGCACGTCATGGGTGAAGCCGTCGGGGTTGGCCTGCGGTACGCCTTGCCTTGTCCGCTGGAGATCAATCTCCTGCCGGCCAACATCATGGCGGACAAAGGTTTCCAGCGCAAACAGCCGTTCCTGGTGGCCGCGGGGATCGCAAGCGTGCTGATCGTGCTCTGCTGGTGGTTCTTCTTCCACACCATGACCCAGCGGATTGCCCTGCGCCAGGTTGCCGTCCGCGCGCAGGTGTCCCAATTGGAGGCGGTCGAAGCCCAGTTACAGCCGATCGAAGCCCGCCAGGCGGAGTTGACCGCCAAGGCGGAAACGCTTGCCGATATGACCTTCCTGCGGACGCAGTGGCTCGATGTGCTGAACGGCATTCATAACTGTATGTTGGACGGCATGTGGCTGGTGTCCTTTGTGCCGGTGACCAAGGCGGGGACCGAGGACGGACGCCAGACGCCAGACGACGGACGCCAGGCGGGACGGCGGGGCCGGCGGGCCGCGGCTGCCCTGGGGCAGGAGGCCGGCGCCACGAAATGGACGCATATCCAGATCAAGGGCCTGATCTTTTCCGACAAGGCCACCGACCGCTCCATTGCCGAGTTCCGGGACCGCCTGCGGCAGTCGCCATTATTTTCCGAGAGCACCGAAATTCTGCTGGCGCCGCTGCCGAACCTGGATGATTATGCCCGGCAGTTCACGATGGAAATTGGGCTGAAACAGCCGCTCTGAAGAAATGCAGAATGTAGAATGTAGAATGTAGAATGAAGACGATGGACCCTCCTGCGCCCGAGCGCTTCGGAGGGCAGGTGCCAGACGACGGCGCCGGGTGCCGGATAATGATGCCGGAAACGAAGAACAAAGAACAAAGAACGAAGAACGTATTACTCTTCCAATGAACTTAAGCGTAATTAAAAAGCATCCGGTGTTTGCGCTGTGTTTGGGCGTCACGGTGCTCCTGTTGATCGCCAGCGGTGCGGGCTTGTTTCTTTCGGCCCGGCTGTATTCCCGGCAGGTACTGGCGCTGGATGCAGTGACGACCCGCCTGCAGCAACTAAACCGGCGCGATCCATTCCCGGCGGCGGCCAACGTGCGCAAGGAAGCCGAAAACCTGAAGGATGTCATGGACCAGTATAACGAGTTAAACGAGCTCCTGCGCAGCGGCCAGGTGAATCTCAAGCCCATGGAAGCGGCCGATTTTATGCAATTCCTGGAAAAATCGCTGCGCAAACTGCGGGACCGCCTGCATAACGCCCGTATCAAGTTCCCGGAAAAATATGCCTTCGGTTTCGATAAATATGCCGGCGGGCGATTGCCGGCCTCGGAAGATATTCCCCGCCTGGTCCAGCAATTGAAAATTATTGAAGCGCTTTGCGACATTCTCCAGGAGGCAGACATCACGGAACTGGCGGGCATCGAGCGCGAGAATTTTGAGCAGGTGCCGCGGGGGGCGGAGGCCTCCGGCGGCCGCCGCGGGGCGCCGGGTACGCCCGGTGCGCCGTCGCCGGAAGCCGCTGGCGATGTTCCCGGCAGCGATAAACTGGTTTACAGCCAGCATTTTAAAATATCGTTCAAAGCCAAGGAAAGCGCGGTGGTCGAGATGTTGAACCTTTTGGCGAGCCGGCCGATGTTCATGGTTGTGACGCGGGTTGAAATGACCAATCCGCGCCAGGAATACAGCACCGGTGCCCCGGTCAGCACCGGTGGCCCGGTCAGCACCGGTGGCCCGGTCCCAACCCCAGTGGCAGCGCGCGCGCCGGGGACGCCGCGCGCGCCCGGCGCGGCCGAGCCTTCCGTCCGCGAGCGCCAGGTCATCCTGGGCCGCGAAGAACTGGACGTCAA